>Ga0172366_10004426_pt1 | contig 11065 bp, 11 predicted proteins | sample LakKivSesite69cm_FD_114533 | JGI IMG/M metagenome (GOLD analysis project Ga0172366, IMG submission 114533) | Sediment microbial communities from Lake Kivu, Rwanda - Sediment site 69cm | ecosystem: Environmental > Aquatic > Freshwater > Lake > Sediment | place: Rwanda: Western Province, Lake...
TCCCAACCGTCCATCCTGGGCATTGCTATGTCCAGGACCACGATGTCGGGACGCTCGTTGTACAGTTTCTGCAAGCCCTCCAGGCCATTCTCCGCTATGAAGACTTCGTAACCCACCCGAGAGAAGTATAGCTCCAGCGCTCTCACCAGATCAGTATCATCTTCGATGATCAGTAATTTGCCCTTCTCGCTCATAGCCCCTCCCCCGGCTTGTTGTCCCCTATCCAACCGCTACTTATATTATCGCCATTATCATAACTATGCAACTTTTCGTAAATTAGAACTGGGCCGTTTGCGGAATGGTTACCGTGAACCGGCTGCCTTTGCCCAGCGAGCTCTCCACCTCGATGCAACCCCCGTGCGCGGCCACAGCCTCTTTTGCCAGTGCCAGCCCCAGGCCAGTCCCCTGCATCCCAGCAACGGCTACCGACGGTACCCTGAAGAACCTGGTGAACAGATGAGGGATAGCATCCTGTGGAATGCCAATCCCATCATCTTCCACGTAGAACTTCAGAGCTTCGCTATCTTCCCAAACTGAGATATGAACGTGGCCGCCATCGTGATTGAACTTGAGGGCATTGCTGACAAGGTTTTCGACCGCGATTCTGATCAATCCCTCATCTGCTAACAACTGTGGCAAACCAGGTTGTGCGTTCAGCTCGATAGTGATGTTCCGCCGCTCTGCCTGCACTTTCAGCGAGGCAACTACATCGGCAATGACCTCCTCCAGGTGGAGTGGCAGCTTCTTCAACTCAAAGTGCCCTGATTCCAAGCGTGGTAGACTCAAAAAGTCGTTGATCAAGGCCGTCAGCCGATCTGTCTCCCGGTCAATCACCGACAGCCACTCCCGTCGCAGATCTGCATTCGTTCCCTCAGCACCCTGAAGCAATAGCTCGGTATAAGTCTTTATGGAAGCCAGCGGCATACGCAGTTCGTGCGACACGTTAGTCACGACACTGGACTTGAAACGGTCAACTTCTTTCAGTTTGCTGATATCCGCGAAACTCAGCAAATAGTGAGGAGCCGATTGGGCTGCGCTCGACAATGGCGTTACGGCAAGCAACACATCCCTGGCCCCATGCCTGCCAGAAAGAGTGGTCTCGGTAGGCAGCACCTTTTTGCCGCTCTCAATGGCCTTAGCCAGAGGGCTGCCCGGAGCCGTGATCTCCACGCCGAACACGTCGTGAAGTCGTCGGCCCAACACTTCCTCAGCCGGGTATCCAGTGATTAACTTGGCGCCTGGGTTGAGAGAGACAATGCGCAGGCTGTTATCTACCATGACGATGCCACTGAATGTCTCCTGCAAAACAATCTCTGTCTTGACTTTCTCCTCAATGAGCTGTTGATACAGGCGGGCATTGTCAATAGCTATGGAGATCTGGTTAGCTATCGTTTGTGCCAATTCAATTTCCTTGGCCGTGAATACCCTCGCCGCCTTGATAGTGTTTAGGCTAATGATGCCAATCACTTCACCCTTGACCAAGAGCGGAACAATGAGCATGGACTTTATGCTGCGCTGAGGCAAGACATCCCAAATACTGGCCAGCAGGGGATCGCTCTGCGCATCTCTAATGGTCAGGGGCTGCCTAGTAGCCAGGATGCGCTCAATGGAGAAGTTGCCGCGTAAGGGAATAGCCACCGGCATGGTTTCCTGGCGCTGAGGGTACTCAGCCACCAGTCGTCCAACTTTGCGTTCTTCATCAAAGACAATCACTCCACATTGCTCGGCCTCAAACACCACGCCCAAACCGGCAACAGCGGTTCGCAATATCTCATCAAGGTTCAGCGTTGAGGTTACGGCCATGGAAATCTTCGCCAGCAATGCCAGGCGCTGTGCGCTTCTCTTGGCTTGCTCAATCAATCTGATACTCTCAATAGTCACGCTGCTCTGACTCCCTACAGCCGTCAGAGACTGCACCTCCTTGGGGACAAGATGGCGCTTACGACGACCAGCCACGCTCAGTACCCTCTAGGAACTGGTTCCTGGACTTGAGAGGAACACTCGGTCAAGGCACATCGTTGCTCCTCCTGTACAGCCACTGAAAGGCCCTATCATCTTGATTTACTCCTCTACGGCAATGTAGTCCATTTGTTACAATTATATCACAATTTCTGTGCAATTGCAAATCTGGTTACCAAATAGACACATTCATCTGTGAAATCACAACCTCTGCTGGTCAAAGTTACAGGAAGGTATCTGGCAGACCTTTGCCTTTACGCGACGAAACGGTTGGGAAACCTTCCAAGCAGCGAGAGTTGTTACCACAAAAGGTTCATGATACAATTGCGGTGAGCAACCTGCGGCCCGGGAGAGGATGCATGGCTGACAAGACAGCGCGACCTATCTGTTACATAGGTACTTCAGGGTGGGTCTATCCTCATTGGCGGGGGATATTCTATCCTTGGGAGCTGCCTACCGGGCATTGGCTAAAGCACTATGTCACCCGCTTTGACACCGTGGAACTCAACAACACCTTCTACCGTTTGCCCTCAGAGCAGGCTTTCAGGAAGTGGAAAGAAGACACCCCAGAAGGTTTCAAGTACGCAGTGAAGGCAAGTCGTTATATCACGCATATGAAAAAACTTGCTGGTGTCGAAGAAGCTTTGCCGCGTTTCCTGGAGCGAAGCCGCTTGCTTGGCGAACGGTTGGGGCCCATCCTCTACCAGCTTCCACCCTACTGGGAGTGCAATCCAGATCGGCTGCGCAATTTCTTGAGCATGCTCCCTGGCGACTTGCGACACGTCTTTGAGTTTCGTCAAGCTTCGTGGCTTAATGAGGTAGTGTTTTCCCTGTTAGAAGAATATCGAGCCGCCCTGTGCATCGTTAGCCTGCCCGAGTTTCCATGCCTTCTGCGCATTACAGCCCCTTTTGTCTACATCCGTCTGCACGGGGCGGAAGCCAAGTATGGCAGTTGCTACAGCGAAGGTGAATTGCAATGGTGGGCAGAGCAAATCCTCAGTTTCCTGGAGGATGGAAAAGATGTCTACACATACTTCAATAACGATGCTTATGGCTATGCAGTGCAAAACGCGTTGCGACTAAAGGAACTCTGCCGACTGGTAACCGGCAACTGGCAACTCGGCTAGACTTCCCGACGCCCTTCCAGAGCTTGAGCGAGCGTCACTTCATCCGCGTATTCCAGGTCACCACCTATGGGTAACCCCCGTGCCAGGCGAGTCACCCGAATGCCCAGGGGAAGGATTTGTCGCGAAATGTACATCGCTGTGGCCTCGCCTTCGAGGTTAGGATTGGTGGCCAAGAGGACTTCACGCACCATGCTGTTCCTGACGCGGCCCAGTAATTCGCGTATTTTAAGCTCCTCGGGGCCAATGCCTTCTACCGGCGAAATCGCCCCGTGCAACACATGATATAGTCCATGGTACTGACGTGTGCGCTCAATGGCCAATACATCCAAAGGCTCCTCAACCACACAAATCTGCGTCCGGTCGCGATTTTGGTCGTTGCAGATGAAACAAGGGCTGGTCTCAGCTATGTTAAAGCACACACTGCACAAGACGGTGCGTTCCTTGACCTGTCGGATGGCCTCGGCTAGAGAGAGAACCTGCTCGGCAGGCGAACGCAGCAGAAAATAGGCCAGGCGAGAAGCCGTCTTGGGGCCAATGCCAGGTAAACGGCTGAGTTCTTCAATCAAACGCGTTACGGGCCTGGGTGTCGCAGACATTACATCAATCCTGGTATGCTCAGTGCACCTGTTAAAGGTGCCAGCTTTTGCTCTGCCAACTCGCGGGATTTCCTCAAAGCCTCATTCATGGCCGCCATGATCAGGTCTTGCAGCATGTCTACCTCATCGGGATTCACCGCCGCGGGATCTATGGTCACCGAGCGCACTTCCTGTTGGCCGTTCATCACTACCGTTACTGCCCCGCCTCCTACGGAGACTGTGACCGTCTCTTCGGCAAGCTCCTCCTGAGCCTGTAACATCTGGGCTTGTAATTGCTGTACCTGCTTCATCATCGCACTAGCATCGGGCTGAAAACGCATCCGCCCACCCTTGCCTTTGCTGCCCATGACCTATCCTCCTCTGCAATCCTTGCCGTGAGCTCCGCCGAAACCTCACTGTACATCTACTACTCTGGCCCCGTAACGCTTGATCGCTTCACTAACTACAGGATTATCGAGCAGTTTCTCACGCCGATCTGCTTCACTCTTCTGCTCTTTCTCCCTGGAGCTCCCTTCACAGAGAGCACATTTCACCCGGTAGGCTCGCCCTCCAACCTCTGCCAATGCCTCTTCAACCACACTCCTATGCTTATCTTCATCCATTCGTTCTTTGTGGAAGCTGTGGTAAAAGCCCAGAGTCACCAAATCGCCCTGCACTGCCATAGGTTGACAGGACTTCAAAAGGGCCTCGACAACACGACTGCGGGGCCTGATCGCTTGCAACAATCTGCCCCAATTCTCCTCCAGCCAGGACAGAGTGATTCCCGGCACGATGGCGGGCGAATCGGGCTCAGCACCTGCATCGGAAGAAGCTGCAACGGGTCTGGAAGACTCCTCCTTGGCCAGTTCTGGCGCTCGAGCCGGGGAGGGAAAAGCAGAAGGATGTGGCATGCTACTGCTATCCTTTGTCTCCACATCCTGTATCCCGTATCCTGCATCCTCCTCCCTGCTTGCTGCTTGCTGCTCGCTGCTGCCCATTAGCTGATCATCCACCAAAGTCGCTTCCACAAGGGCCAATTCCAGTGGTAGCTGGCCATGAATGCCGGTCTTCAAGTAGTTGCCAGCTTGATTGAAGAGCCTGACCGTCCGCAATAAGCGAGGCAAGGGAATGCTTTCAGCCTGGGCTGTCATTTCATCCAACATCTCAGGGGTCACACTCAGCAAGGACGCACCACCATTCTTCACCAACAGCAACCCCCGCAAGTGGTCCAATACCTCACGAGCAAGCTGACGCGGTTCGACCCCACTGTCCAGCGCTTCGTTGATGAGCCTCAGGCCTGAACCTATGTCACCAGCAATGAGTGCCTTGACAATACCAGAGATGACCTCTTGCGGAGCCGAACCAAGCACCCGGCGCACGTCACCCAGCGTGATTTCCTCTGCACCGTAGGAAGCCAACTGGTCCAGCAGGCTTTCTGCGTCACGGAAGCTACCAGCGGCATAGCGTGCAATAGCATCCAGCGCTGCTGGCTCGATGTGGATTCCTTCTTGTGTGCAGATAAGCTCCAACTTGTGCTTGAGATGAGGCAAAGAAACGCGCCGGAAGTCAAAGCGCTGGCAACGCGAGAGCACCGTCAGTGGGATTTTGTGTGGTTCGGTGGTTGCCAGCACAAAGATGGCATGCGGTGGTGGTTCCTCGAGGGTCTTCAGAAGCGCATTGAACGCCTCGTTGGTTAGCATGTGTACTTCATCTATCACGTAGACCTTGTAGCGGCACTCGCTGGGCGAAAAAGCAATCTTCTCCCGAAGAGCGCGGATCTCGTCTATGCCACGGTTGGAGGCAGCATCAATTTCGATCAGATCCAGTGAACGTCCTTCATTGAGGCTACGACAGATGGTGCAGCGGTTGCACGGCTCCCCGTTCTGCGGATCGAGGCAGTTGACTGCTTTGGCCAGCACGCGTGCTGTAGTAGTCTTTCCCGTGCCCCGAGGCCCAGAGAACAGATAGGCATGCGCAATACGGCCAGCGCGCAAGGCATTGAGCAAGGTGTGTGTAATATGGTCCTGCCCGATAATCTCCGCAAAAGTCTGTGAGCGCCATCTACGATATAATGCCTGCGCTGCCATCTTCCACCTCCTTCCGTATTGACTATAGTTTAGCACTGATGGAGGATAAATGCAAGCCAATTGGAGACAAACGGTCTTTGCTGATTTGCTCGATGTGTGCTATACTACAAATTGAACTCGGCGATATCTGCAGGGAGGGGATATGTTTTTACGCAATATCGGCCCAATCGAATTGCTCGTTCTGCTGGTCATAGTTCTCCTGATCTTTGGCGTGGGACGGCTGGGGGAATTGGGCGGAGCACTAGGCAAAAGCATTCGCGAGTTCCGCAAGGAAGTATCCAAGTCGGATAAGGAAACCGAAGAAGAGAAAACGGACGAAGAGCAGTAAGCAACTAGTATGGCCGCTGAGTGAATTGGCTGGCTAAAAGGGCTTTTAATCTTTATCAGCGGATGTGAGTCAGGAATGCCTCGACTTCGTCGGACAGTGCCCCACGACGGCGAATGATCGGTGGAAGCGTTGTTACATCCACGACAGTGGATGGCACTCCACCCGGACAGCGCCCACCATCGAGGATCAGCTCCACCTGGTTCCCTAATACTCCTAGTACTTCCTCTGCTGTCACTGCCTCTGGCTGCCCGGAGAGATTCGCACTGGTCGCAGCCAATGGCACTCCCAGCGCAGAGATAAGCTCCAAAGCTACATCATGTGCTGGAATCCGCACCGCCACGGAATTCGCCTCACCAGTAAGCACATCCAAAACCCCAGGGGCTTTGGGCAGGACAAGCGTCACCGGCCCAGGCCAGAAACGCTCGGCCAACCGCCAGGCAATCTCAGGCACCTGAATCGCGATGGTCGTCACGTCCTTCATATGTGCTATTAGCAAAGGAATAGCCTTCTGACGTTCGCGTCCCTTCACCTTGTACAGCCTCTCGATTGCCGAGGCCATGAAGCTATGCGCCCCGAGGCCATACACGGTATCGGTGGGAAATGCCACTACCCCACCCACGCGCAGCACGGCCGCAGCTTGTTCTATGCTACCAGATCGAGAAGCAAGCAACACAGGGGCATCAGGCATGGCTCTGCTCCAGGATGAAACGCTCAATGGCTTCAGCAGCTCCATCTTCCTCGATGGACGGCGCGACATAGCCCGCGACGGCTTTGACCGCAGCACTGGCATTGCCCATTGCCACGCCGAGGCCCGCCCAGGCGATCATGTCAGTGTCGTTGTCGTTGTCACCAATAGCCATCGTTTCGGCCTGTGTCACTCCTAGCTTCTCTGCCAGGAAGGACAACGCCTGTCCTTTTGACGCTGCCAGACTCGTGCCCTCTACAAAACGGGGAAAGGAACGTACAATCCGCAAGCGTCCCCAAAAATGCACTCGCAACAGGTCATTGACCATTGCCGCCTGCTCAGCCTCGCTGACCACGACGAGCTTGGTCGGTTCGTGCGACAACAAGGCTTTGAGATCGGCAACTGGATTCAGTTGTTCCTTGATCGGGGAGTACTCCGCATAGTAGCGCACGAGCGGCGTAATACGTTCTGCATAGAGACGATCATCAAGGAAGAGGCACAAGTCCCAGCCATGCCCACGCACTACATCAATAAACTCCCGTGCCAGATGCAGGGGCACGCCACAATGAAAGTAGACTTCGCCGCTACCAGGGTCCTGAACCACGGCCCCCTGATAACAGATCACAGGATCACGGATACCCAGGTCGTTAGCAAAGGGGCGCATATTGTGAAAGGGCCGGCCCGAAGCCAGAGTGACACGTACGCCTGCGTCTATCGCCTTCTTCAGCGCTGCTCGCACACGGGGTGAAACCTGCAGACGACTGTCAACAATCGTGCCATCAAGATCGAGGACTAGCAAACGAAAGGCCAAAATTTCCTCCACTATTTCAACCTGAAGGGAAGGGGCAGCAGAGGCGGCTCCCACGCTGCCAGATTGCCAGACGTGGGAACCTGGCCTGCTATTTGCGAATGAGGACTAGCTGCTTCAGACCATACAAACAGGACGTAAACCTCACGTGCTGATCCGCACAATGCGCTCCAGGCCGGCATAGTCCTGAAACAACTCAACCTTCGCTGCCACATAATGCTGCGACGAGAGTGCCACAACCTCCTCACCCTGACCTGCCCCTATCTCCAGCAAGATCGCTCCATTCGGCAAGAGCCAGCGCCCGGCTTGGGCCAGCAAACGGCGGATGTGCAGCAGGCCATCCTCACCTCCGTCCAGAGCAGCCAGAGGTTCGTAAGCAACTACGTCTGGTGCCAGGAAAGCCAGAAGCTTGGTTGGAACGTAGGGTAGATTGGCAACGATGATGTGCACGCGTTCGGGCAAAGGGTCAAGCAGATTCCCATGCCGCAGATGCACACGGCCGGATACACCATGGCGCGCAGCGTTGAGGGCAGCCACTTCCAGTGACTCAGGACGAGCGTCCGCGGCGTAAACAGTCACACCCGGCAGATTCACCGCGAGACTGATAGCTACTATGCCACTGCCGGTGCCAATGTCGGCCAGGATCAGCCTCTGCCCTTTGACACCCAACTGGGTAGCTGTTTCCAAAGCACGCTCCACCAACAACTCAGTTTCAGGACGAGGAATGAGGACCCTGCGATCCACCACGAAATCAAGGCCATAGAATTCCCGATGTTCGACGATATATGGCACCGGCTCATGGCGACGCCGACGCTCAATAGACGCCAGGAATGCCTGCGACTGTGCGTCTGTCAATTCAAACTCTGGTATGGCATATAGCCGGGCCCGTTTCCAGCCCAAAATGTGGGCCAGCAATACCTCAGCATCGAGCCGCGGAGAGAGGACGCCAGCATGAGAGAGGAGAGAAGTTGCCCAGGCGAGAGCCTCGCGAACCGTAGCGCCATGAGGCAAGGCACGGGCATCAGCGCTGGGCCTGAGCGTAGCCGAAGGAGTATTCACGGAGTCATCAACCGACGCCAGCAGCACGTAGCTTCTCTGCCTGTTCTGCTGTGACCAACCGCTCAATGAACTCATCCAGTTCCCCTGCCAGCACTTCCTCGAGGCGATAACTGGAGAAGTTGATGCGGTGGTCAGTAACCCGGTTCTGGGGAAAGTTGTAGGTGCGCACTTTCTCACTGCGTTCGCCTGTACCTACTTGAGAGCGACGTGTAGCTTCCACTTCTTCATCAAGTTTGCGCTGCTCCATGTCATATAGCCGCGCGCGAAGGATGGACAGGGCGCGCATCTTGTTCTGCAACTGAGACCGCTCATCCTGGCAGGACACGGCAAGCCCGGTTGGCAAATGGGTTACGCGTACGGCAGAGTCGGTGGTATTCACGCTCTGACCACCGTGTCCACTGGAGCGGAAGGCTTCGATCCGCAAGTCCTCGGGCTTGATTGCGCCCTCAACCTCATCAACTTCGGGCAGGACGGCCACAGTTGCCGTCGAGGTATGAATACGGCCACTGGCCTCGGTGACGGGTACGCGCTGCACACGATGAGCGCCACTTTCGTGCTTCAGCCGAGAATAGGCACCCCGGCCTTGCACCTCGAAGATCACCTCTTTGAAGCCTCCTATGCCTGTCACGTTCGAGCTGAGCAACTCGGTCTTCCAACCGTGCGCTTCTGCATAGCGCGCATACATGCGGTAAAGGTCAGCGGCAAACAACGCCGCCTCCTCGCCCCCTGCGCCGGCGCGGATCTCCATGATTACGTTCCTGTTGTCGTTGGGATCCTTGGGCAGGAGCAACAGCCGCAGTTTCTGCTGCAGCTTGCTTTCCTGCGTTTCGAGCCGCTCGATTTCTTGTTTGACCAGAGCACGCATTTCATCGTCCAAGCTATCGTCCAGCATGCTCCTGGTCTCATCCAGTTCCCTGCTGACCGACTTGGACTGGCGGTATACCGCCACCAACTCAGCAATGTTGGCCCGTTCCTGGGCGTACTCGCGCACACGGGTATAGTCCGCAGCCACCTCAGGGTTGGCCAACAGGCGCTCGAGCTCCTCATACCGTTCTTCTATTTGCGAAAGCTTGTCAATAATGGATACGCTATCCATATCACTCCCAAGGCCAACCTAGCGCCCCTTGTGCTTGAGGGACTACTGGCCATTCACCATACTCATTATACAACTCGATATGGGCTTTAACAAACACGCCAATTGCTGAGCTTGACTACCTGGCGAGCTGGGCTATAATCTTCATGAGACACAAGAAAAAGGAGTTATCCACAATACACATGGCCAAGAAAACGAAACGATCGCGCCGCAAAGTAGCTCGGACTACAGCGGCAGAGACCAGACGAGATCAGCCAACCCCAGTGGCAAAGGCCACAGTCCTGCCAAGGGCCTCTGCTCCTGCCAAGGTGGACTTGGCTCGGGAGTACAGTTACGTCTTCACCGACCTGAGGAAGATCGCCATCATCGCTGCAATCATGTTCGTATTGCTCTTTGCACTGGCCTTCGTGCTGAAATAGGCTATGCAATAGCTGCACAGAAACCCGGTTTCTGACAGAAACCGGGGCCTAAATGTGCTCAATTATAGCCTCCCTTCCCACTTGGGAACCCACAAGGTTAACCACTTGGTTGTTCTCCTGAAAGAGACTTGCGCATGGTCCCCCGGCTCACAAGACGCAGCACAACCATGCGCAAGAGAAAGTGCAGTACTATGCACAACCACAAGTTATAGGTGAACACATACAGGGTAGCCGTTACTACTGCGAGCGAGCCGGTCAATACGACCTCTTCGCGAAGGCCAGGTGTGCCAAGCTTGTATCTGGTGCATGCGTTTAACAAAGTTGCAGTGAAGACAAGGCCCAGCCCCAGATAGACGCCAAAATAGGGGCCGGCCAGCAACAGCATGGGGCTGCGACACAACGCCCACCACGATTCCAGGAAGATGGCTTCCCGCAGCACGAAAGCCCAGCCCCAAGGCTGTTCCAACCACTTTGCCTGTAGCATGACTGGCCGATTCCTAACCAAGCGCACGTACTGCCACCAAAGCAGCGCCAGCAAGAACAGGCTTCCTGCCCCGAGCGCACCGCCTAGCCCCAGCCCCCTGATCCAATCCAGGTCGGCCAGACCCAGGTCCAACGGGCTGGCCCATCCCCACTGGAGTACCAGATAAGGCGGAACGAGATAGTAAGCCAGGCGTACTGCATCGCCCAACCACAGCCTTCTGCTCCACAGCCTGACAAACTCAACCGCCTGCCCTGATCTGCCAGGCCTTGGCATCCTCAATGCCCAGGCGGCATTACTGCCCAGGGCATAAATCGCCAGGTATCCAACAATCGCCAGCAGCAGACGCAGTGGGTAACTCAGCAGGATCACGCTCGACACCTACTAAAAACTATACATGAATAGCGCGAATGAAACCAAATGACACGTTATCTATTAGGAGAA
>Ga0172366_10004427_pt1 | contig 11065 bp, 11 predicted proteins | sample LakKivSesite69cm_FD_114533 | JGI IMG/M metagenome (GOLD analysis project Ga0172366, IMG submission 114533) | Sediment microbial communities from Lake Kivu, Rwanda - Sediment site 69cm | ecosystem: Environmental > Aquatic > Freshwater > Lake > Sediment | place: Rwanda: Western Province, Lake...
ATGGGGTCTAGGACCAATTACGTCCGCATCCTGGTACTCAATTCCCCCTGTTGATTTGCTCACCCATTTCCGAATCACGGAGCCATCTCCCCAAAGGCCACCCTTCGCATTTATTCTAGGCATTTGGCTTTCATCCCAGACCATGACAATCTTCGGCATGCTGAGTCCTTTTGATAAACCTTCCTCGGGAACGAACTCCACGTGATAAACCTCCATGGAGAATGGAGCCTTTCGTTTGTTCTTCTTCAATTGTTCAAAAGTTTCTCTTTGCTTAATTCTCTCTATGGAGAGAATTTCCCAAGGCCAGCCCAAGACGAAAAAATATCTCACAAGACACACCTTCCCATTGAACTTTTTTCAATTCATAATAATATATTCTTTTCTGCCCCATTGTGGTTCAGCCGAGAAAGAAGGGAACCCAGTTAAAATTAGAAAAAAAGAAGGGGAAGTGGAGTGTACGCGAGACGTCTCCACTCTTGATGGTAATAAGGATTAACCTTCTATTATTTGTACATATTTAGCCCTTAGCTAGCCGGCTCAAACATAGACAAAAAAAGTCAGATGCACTTGTCCAAGAAAGAAATAGAGAGTTGTCTGGTCGAAAGAGATGATGCATAGCAGCTACTTCACTATAAACTCTATAGTTTAAATACTTTACTTTTAATACTTTAGCGCGTAAGAGATGGCGACCATGTCAATGACCTCAGAAACGTTTCAGCTTCGCGTCTATTCCGCCGGAGCCGTTGCTCCACCTCTTCAAGAGGCAGTTGATATTTTCGAGAACAAGTTTGGAATCCGCTGCAAATTGACAACGGGCAAACCAAGTAACCTTCTGGCCGCAATAGCAGCGTCTAAGCAAGGCGACATCATCTCGTGTGGAGCCGAGTATATTTTGGATGAGGCTGAAGACCGTGGATTGATCGTCAAAGGTTCAAGGAGAAGCATGGGTTTTAGAAGATCAGTAATCATCGTTCCCAAAGGAAACCCAGCTAAGATTACGTCACTTAACGACTTGTGCAAGGAAAACGTTCGCATTGGAATAGCAACCGATGGATGCTTAAAGGGTGTGTGGGACGATGTCGCGAGCAAGGCGGGATTAACTGACCAAATCAGGCGGAACATCACTCATCACGCAGACGCGTGCGGTTCGCTCATGGGCCTAATTCATCAAGAAAAAGTGGACGCCATATTCGGCTGGAACGCATTCCAGTACGTGTGGCCAGACACTTGCGAAGCAATCGAGTTGCCTTTCGACCTCCAAGTATTTAGAAGCACCGTAGTCGCTATGGTTTCTTACACAAAAGATGCTGAATTGTCTCAGAAATTCATTGATTTCCTAATCACAAATGAAGTGAGAAAGATCTATTCTGACTACGGTTGGATTCATAAGTGATGATAATTTGGCAGATATCATTCGATTTTTTTCTGGAGCACCTTAGCAGCTATCACAAAGAATGCGAAAGAGAACATGGCCAGAACAAGAATGTCGAGCCAGTAAGTTGCTGTGATCGCGGAGTCGCTCATGGATATCCTTAATGCTTCAACAGAGTATGTGAGAGGTAAGAAACGGGCAACAACTCGCAATTGGAAAGGCATAAACTCCAAGGGAACAAAGGTTCCGGAAAGAAAAGCCATGGGAAGTCTAAGAAAGTTGGAGAGCATCTGAGCCTCAGGAACCCACTCTGCATAGACAGAAACTAAGGCACCGAGCCCTGAAAAGGTCAGTGAAGAAGATGCGATTGTAGCAAGAGCCAGCAATGGATTTGCTACGCCAGTTCCAGAAATAATGGATAGTGGAACAAGAATAGCAGTTGCAAGAACCAACCCGAAGAAAAGGCCAGCCAGCGCTTTTCCGAGAATTAAAGTGAAAAATGAAACGGGGGCAACGAGTAGCCTATCCAGCGTGCCGGTTTGCCTCTCAAGGACTACGGCTACCGCTTCTATCGAGGTGGTTCCGAACAATATTACAAGTGAGGTTAGTCCTGAGACAATTAAATTTGAATTTATTTGTCCGGAGATGGAGAATGCGAGAAAAAGTGAAACAGGCATTAACAGACCGTAAGTGAAGTTTGGAGCCTTGAAGTAGTAGACTTTAGCGTCTTTTTTGGCGATGTAGAATGCTTTGGTTATGCTCTCCATCCATGTCCTAACCAACACTTCCACCCTTCTCCCTCTTAATCGGCTCTTTTTCGGTTGCCATAACCTCCGGGCTTAGTCCAGTGATTTTAACAAAAGCGTCCTCCAAGCTTGGTTTCAACGTGTTAATTGATACGATTCTTAAGTTGTTCTCTTTGCTAAAATCGATGAGGAGTGGGATGACTTCAGAGGCGTCTTCAACATGAAGCCTAAACTTGTCCCCAACTAGAGAAATGTTGCTCACATATTTCAAGCCTCTGAGCCTATCCCAAAAGTCCCCAGATGGACTAAAAGAAACCTCAATGACATGTAGTTCCTCGATGGCAGCCTTGAGCTTTTCAGGATTGTCAACAGCAACTATTTTCCCTTGGTTGATCATGGCGACACGCTGACAGAGCTGATCCGCTTCCTCAATGTAGTGCGTGGTAAGAAAAACAGTTGTTCCGCCCTCGTTCAGCTCCTTCATAAGATTTCGAATAGTTCTTGAGCTTTGAACATCAAGGCCTGTGGTGGGTTCGTCCAAAAAAAGTATGTCGGGTTTATGAATCAAGGCAGTGGCTATTGTTAGACGCCTCTTCATTCCCTTGGAAAAACTGCCTACATGATCTTTACGGCGCTTATAAAGTCCAAAGAGTTCAAGGAGTTCCTTTGCCCTTCTATCTCGCTCATTTCTGGGTACGCCGTAGAGTTGAGCTGCAAAAATGAGATTATCCCAAGCGCTCATCTCATCATAGAGGTTGGAGACCTCAGGCACAACTCCTATGCGTTCTTTTGCCTTAGTGGATTCGTGGATGATGTCGCGATTGGCCACTATAGCCACGCCAGAAGTGGGTTTTGTTTGTCCAGTGAGCAGACGTATAGTGGTGGTTTTGCCAGCGCCATTGGGACCTAAAAGTCCAAAAATCTCCCCTTCGAATACTTCCAGTTCTACATGATCAACAGCTACGATGTCACCGTATTGCTTAGTCAAGCCTTGTGTTTTAACTACAGCTTTCATGCTCTTCTTCTCCTTCGAATAATACTGGCATGAAACAGCTTTCTCCTATCATGCCGTCACTCCTTGCATTGGTTCACTATGTGAAAGCGTATGCCCATAAAGAGGAATGTCGCGGCATAGATGGTTAAGATTGCGATGTTCACAAGTGCTCCGAAGAAGGCCTCTCCACCTAGACCGTACCTCGAGAGTTCAACGGTATGAGTCAGAGGCGAAAGCATAGACACCACTTGCATCCAGGCGGGTAGTTCTCTGATAGGCGTGTAGACGCCGCTGATGAAGAGTAGGGGTATGCGAACGAAGTTGAGCGGCATCATCACTTGACCCGGAGTCTGACCCGGGATTGAGGCGAACATTATTCCCAAGGCTGAAAAAGCGAGAGATGACAGCGCAAAGCAAACAATCAAGGCTCCAAAGTTAGCTATCTGAGACCCAAAGAAGACTATGCCAACTAAGACTGGGATGACAGAGATTCCCGCGCCGTAGATGATTCCTGCGAGAGTTTTACCGATCAGGATGGAGAGAAGGGAGACTGGTGATGTTAAGAACCTGTCAAAGGTCTGGTTGGCGTGTTCCGTGGGTATCACCACGGGACCTATGGAAGAGGAAGCGAAGAAGAGCGTCTGAGAGATAAGGATCGGGATCTGTGCAGCCAACGGCACGTTCCTCCCTATGCTGAATGAAAGAAAAAGACTGAAGGGGAAGAGTATCCCAAACATAAGAGATGGCGGCCGCGCATAATAGGTTCGCATATCTTTCACTGTTATGGCCCAAGCAACCCGCATTTCTCTACCGAGATGACTTTTGTGCGTCTCCATCAACGCCCACTCCCACCTAATTGTTTTGCTCCACCTTGACCCATCCTTGGTTTTGGTTCGTCTTCACTTGTGGGCTTGATGCCTGTTAGCTTGACGAACACATCCTCCAAACTCGGACCGAGGGTGTTGACCGTGATGGGTTTTACATGCTTGCCTTCAATGTATCTCCATACCGAGGCTAGGACGCTTGACGGATCGTTGGTGATGAGTCTGAACTTGTCGCCCTCCTTAACAACCTCGCTTACTTGTGGGAGCGCTTGCAACTCCTTCAAAGCATCTTCTGGCGTAGCATCGAAAGCTACCACCACTGACTGAAGGCTCTCCACCGTTCTCTTGAGCTTCTCAGGAGTATCGATGGTAGCTATCTTACCATGATTAATGATAGCTACACGGTCGCACATCTGGCTCGCCTCCTCCATGTTATGGGTTGTAACGAAGATCGTCAGACCTTGTTGGTTCAGCTTCCGAATTAGGTCGCGGATGATGAGAACGCTCTGCACATCCAATCCTGAAGTAGGCTCGTCGAGGAAAAGAATGTTCGACCGGTTCATGAGAGCCATGGCAATGCAGACGCGTCTCTTCATACCTCTTGAAAAACCCTGTACTTTTTCTCTGCGTCGCTCGTAGAGTCCAAACATTCTTAAGAGTTCCTCAGCGCGTCTTTTCCGATACGCTTTGGGCATGTCATAGAGCTTCCCCGTAAAAATCAGGTTATCCCATGCGGAGAGCTCATTATAGACGTTGCTGACATCCGGGACGATTCCCATCTGCTCCTTTGCTGCCACAGACTGGTGTTGAATGTCGCAGCCCATAATGGTGGCTGTTCCTTCTGTGGGAATGGAAATGCCAGTCAGCATTCGTATCGTGGTTGTCTTCCCAGCCCCATTAGGGCCAAGAAAGCCGAAGATTTCGCCTTTTTTCACTTCAAAGCTTATGTGGTCTACGGCTACAAGGTCCCCATAATACTTTGTTAGATTTGAGACTTCTATAGCGTTTCCTGCAGACATAATTTAAACTCCATTCCAGTTTGAATTTTCTCCATGTGTAATTAGAAGGGGAAGGGTGGCGTGCAGTCAAAGTCACGTTTTAGATATTTTTTATTAATCTTTCAGCTTCTTGATGTGCTCTTCGACCGCTTCGAGTTCTTTCTTTAGTTCTTCGGCGTAGCTCTCTAACTTCTCAACCTTCTCTGCCTTTGTTAGGAATTGCCTACCATGGCCGAACCTGTGTCCTCCCTCATATCCTTTCCAATGGTGATGTGGTCCACAACCGCAACCACAATGGCAACACATTTTTTGTTCCATCTCCTTTCATTTTTTAGTGCGGCTGATAATATTAAAAGTAAAGTATTTAAACTATAGAGTTTATAGTGAAATAGCTACTATGCGCAGAGGAAGCGATAGGTATGCATGAAAAAGGCGATCATATATGCTTCTGCCCGCTTGAAGGTGTCATCGATGTCATAAGCAAGAAATGGGCGCTCTTGATCGTTAACGCTATCGGCAATAACAGTAGGCTCAGGTTCAACAGCCTCATGGGAGAGTTGGGTGGTATCAGTCCAAAAACCCTGTCAGATACGCTGAAGGAGCTTCAGGCTGAAGGCTTAATCAAGAGGGAATCGTTTGCAGAGATACCCCCAAGGGTAGAATATTCACTTACAGAAGATGGTGCAGAGCTTAGAAAAGCAATCGTTCCCCTTCTAAGGTGGGCTGCAACAAGAAGCACTGTGGAAAAAGGAAGATGTGCTCCGACATATAGAGGGGTCTCTGCCCATCGAGTGAAAAATCCAACATGATAAAGCAAAACTCAAGCAGATAATGCGTATCTGTTTTAAAACTCCTTTCTATTGAAGGTGAGTAATAGTTTCTGCAGTTGCTCAATGTCTGAGACCATATTCTTGACCTCCACAAGTTCTTCCATTGTTTTCTCTTCAGAAAATGCCTCCACAATATCCCTAAAAGGTTTTTTAGACAATCCTTTGTAATCTAAAGCGTTCAATCAAACATTAGGTAAGAAAGGCAGGGGCACTTGTCCAAAAAAGAGATAAAAATTTGTCTGGTCACAGTCTCAGCAACTCTCGGAAAACAGATAGAGGTTGGCAAGAGAGCCAACGCCCAACATGAAAGCTTATTCAGAAGATTCAAAGCCGAAAACCTCAGCTTAGTCACCTCCCTCAAAGAGGCCGCCAGAATAAGAAGCCGCGTCCTGAAATCCGACCTCATCATACTTTCCGTTGCCACAGGAGGAACGGAAAGGCTCATATGCGACATCTGCGGTGAAACCGAGGCATTAATCATCCTATACCCAACTTTTTCAGACAACTCCTTCGCATCATGCTTGGAGGCGTTCTCAAAGCTCAGGAGAACTAGAGAGAACATAAGGCTGGTTCTCGAAAAGAATGGAAAAGCCATTGAGAAAGTAGCTTTCTATGCCAAGATCATCAGGGCAATCAAAGAACTGGATGGCTCCAAGCTTGGAGTCGCCGGAGGCACATCTGCGTGGCTTGTCGCGACGACAAAGAACAGGGAATTGACTAAGAAAAAACTGGGTGTCAGAATTGTCGAGGTAAAAATAGAGGAGCTACTGGATGCGTCAAACAAGGTTCCCGTGGAAGAAGCCAAGGAACAATCCAAGAGAGTCTTGCCCAAATTCGATAAAAGAATAGAGCCGAAGGATGAGGACATATTGGGAGCCGTCAGAATTTACCGTGCAACAAAGAGACTTGTCGAAGAGAAGGATTTGAGTGCAGTAACGATAAAATGCTTCGACTTGATCGAGAAAGCCAAAAACACGGCCTGCTTAGCCTTGTCTCTGTTGAGTGATGAAGGAATAGTCGCTGCTTGCGAGGGAGACATAGACTCTGCCTTGACCATGATGATCGTCAAACAATTGACGAACCAACCGGCCTTAATGGCAAACTTGAATGATGTAAACCTAGAAGAAAACACGATAGTCCTCGCCCACTGCACTGTTCCAACCACACTATGCGAACGGTGTACACTTCGATCACATTTCGAGTCAAAGATCGGTGTCTCCATTCAAGGAGTGCTTCCACTGCAGAAGGTAACTGTGTGCAGAATTGGAGAGAACTTGGGAAAGATGTTGATCTGTACTGGAGAGATCGCAGAGAACCTAAATGATCCAAAGATGTGTAGGACTCAGATCAAAGTAAAGCTCGACGCGAGCGTCAGGGATCTAGTATCAAACACGCTTGGAAATCACCACATCCTCTCACTAGGAGATCATAGAGAAGAGTTGATAGAGTTCTGCAGAATGAAGAACATAGCGCTCGTCCTCATAGACTAGTTTCCCTAACCTTTTTATGTCAACATGAGATCATTATTAGAATTCTTCAAAACAAGTGCACTTACTTTTAGCATGACGAAGGAAGCGGAGATGTAAGAGATGAAACCAACGATACTACTAGTGAACGATGACGGAATCAACTCGATAGGCCTCCTTGTCGTGAAGAAGGAGTTAGAAAAGTTGGGCAATGTGGTCATCGTCACTCCAAGTGATAAGAAAAGCGGGGCAGGAAAATCCATAAGCGTTCACGACACAGTAAAAGCGATGAAGGCACGCCTTTCAGACGGCTCAGAGGCTTACACCATAACTGGAACCCCAGCAGATGCCTACTTCTTTGCCTCAGACAAGGTCTTGAAGAATTCGCCTGACCTGTTGGTCTCAGGAATAAATCTCGGAGAAAACATAGGCATAGACAGTGTGCTATCTTCAGGCACAATGGGAGCTGCATTTGAGGCGGCCATCCACGGTACGCCTGCAATATCTGCATCCTGTTATGCTACAAGCCTTCCCTCTGTCAGAGGTGATGGAGAGGTTTCCATAAGAGAGCTGAAGTTAACGGCTTCTATCACTGCCAAGGTCGCAGAATATGTGTTGAAGAACGGGATGCCTGAGGGCGTCGACGTGATCTCTATAAATGTCCCGAAGGGAGCTGACCCTGAAAAGGTCAAGATCACAGAATTATACTACAAGGGTTACAAAAATGTCTACATTGAAAGGGATGATGGATACGAAATGTCTTGGGACTTCACCGTTTATCCAGATGTTGGACCAGAGACGGACCTGTATGCTGCCAGGAAAGAAGGATATATCTCCATCACACCAATCAAGGTCAGGTTTTCTCACAACAAGGCTGCGCTCAAAGATCTGCTAAAGTTCCTTTCGTCCTAGACTAAATCCCCAATGTCAATCGGTAAACTGTCATATGCATGCCTTGGCAACAATCCCTGAGGCTTTCGGCGCAAAAACATGAACGCGACTTAGAACTACCAAAGTTATGTGCAGATCATCATCAAAAATAAGGGAAGGTGTGTAGGAAGCTGCATGGGTCTCTACCCACAGCAATCCTTGTATTTTTCCCCACTACCGCATGGACATGGATCATCCGGTTTGGGCGCTTTCTTCTTCTTACTGCTTTCGCATGGCAATACTGCTCACTTCCTCATTTTGGGTTAATGGGCTCATGACGAACATAAAAATCTTTCCTCGTTGTAGTGGACGAATTGATGAACGCAACCGTGCGTGCGCAAAAGGTGAAAAGCAGACTGGTTTCTGATATGAAAAATGAAGTCGATCGAAGTGATTCAAGATGATTGGAAATAATGTTCTCGATCTGATAGGAAACACACCAATAGTCAGAATAAACAAATTGACTGGCAAAAAGGACGCAGCGATACTTGCGAAGTTGGAGAGGTTCAACCCCGGAGGTTCCGTTAAGGATAGAATGGTAAAGTACATGGTTGAGCGGCTGGAGAAGCAAGGAAAGCTGACAAAGGACAAGATCATCCTTGAGGCTACTTCCGGAAATACAGGTATCAGTTTAGCCATGGTTTCAGTTGTCAAAGGATACAAAGCAGTCCTCGTCATGTCAGAAGACGTCACCTATGAACGAAGGGCTCAGATAGAAGCACTTGGCGCAGAGATGATCCTTACCCCAAAGGAGAAGGGAGAGGCTGGCGCGATAGAATTTGCAGAGAAGCTATTCCGAGAGAATCCGGAGAAGTATTTCATGTTAGACCAGTTTAACAGCCCGCTTAACCCCTTGGCCCACTATGAAACTACCGCTGAAGAGATCATCCAGCAGACGAAGGGTGAACTAGATATGTTCATAGCCAGCATCGGCACAGCTGGCACGCTGATGGGTGTCGGAAGAAGACTGAAGGAGATTGATCATAACATAAAGATTGTTGCCGTCGAACCCTTACTTGAACAGGTGATCCCAGGGCTCAGAAACATGAAGGAGCCTTATCCGCCTTCCATATTCGACGAGAAGGAGATTGATGAAAAAGTGAACGTCTCCTTAGAGGATGCTTTGTTGATGACAAAGAGGTTAGCAAGAGAGGAGGGGTTATTTGTGGGGATCAGCTCGGGCGTTGCGATGCATGTTGCCGTAGAAAAAGCAAGAGAGCTTGGCGATGGAAAAGTGATAGTTGTGATCTTGCCTGATCTGGGAGAGAGATATTTCAGTATGAATGTTTTTGCATAGAATCTGCGCGCATGCGTCTTATGTACTCTCTAACACCTTCGATATCATTTCTTCGATCTCTTCTTGCTTCGGAAGATCTTCTTCGCGGCTTATCACATTGCCGTCCTTGAAGCATAACACGGTTGGGACGCTCATGACGTCGTAATCTTCCCACCTCTTGGTCTTCATGATGTCCATCTCGTAAAGGTACCCCTGGCCTGGAAACTTATCAAATGCTGCCTTTAACCAAGGCCTCAAGGCCTTGCACGAAGGGCAAGTTGAAGATGCGAATAACAGAACCACAGGCTTGTTTGACTTCAAGACCAAATTTTCAAAATCATGGTCTGATACATGCATAAAGCCCATACTCTCTTCTCTGCCAAGAAGAGCTTTAGAGAATCTTTCAAAGAAGCCTCCATACTTCTTGTATAATAGCCTGTATCCAAGGTCCTCAAGCCTTCCTTCAAGTTCCAGTACGCCAATCTTCGTCGGATCGTAGGTCACGACGACCTTCTTCATCAAGAAGTTCACACGGACATCCGCTACGCCACCGAGTTTCTTTAACTCCTTCTCGATGATTGAGGCGCATGTGGGACAATCCATCTCCACAATTGGAAGAGACAGCCGGTTGGTTCTATTCGACAAAATGCCCCCTCATATCTTGGCTCTCCAAACTCAACTTAGTATTGGAGTGAACCTTCTCAACAGGAGAGAGTTTGTGACCACAGATACAGAGCTCAAAGCCATAGCCGCTGCAGCGAAGATGGGATGCATCACAATTCCCAATGGAGCCAAGATTCCAGCTGCTAGCGGAATCAAAGCGGTGTTGTAACTGAAGGCCCAGAAGAGGTTCTGCATAATCTTCTGAACAGTACTCCTACTCAACTGGATTGCAGTCACCACATCTCTCAGGTCATCTTTTATCAGGACTATATCTCCGGTCTCAACAGCCACATCAGTTCCTCCACCAATGGCTATTCCCACATCAGCTTGAGCGAGGGCAGGCGCGTCGTTGATGCCGTCTCCCACCATACCAACCACCAGACCCTCTTCCTGCAACCTCTTAACCTCGTTGGCTTTGGCGCCAGGAAGAACTTCAGCCAGAACTCTCTCAATCCCCAACTCTTTGGCGATGGCTTTAGCAGTACGCTCGTTGTCTCCTGTCAACATCACCACCCGAATGCCCATCCGCTGAAGCGCACCAACCGCCTCTTTTGAGTACTCCTTCAAGGTATCAGCCACAGCAACCAATCCTGCAACCTTCTTGTCAACGGCCAAGATCATGACCGTTTTCCCTTCTCCTTCGAGCCTCTTAAGGCTCTTCTCTGTCCCTGAAAGCCCAATCTTGTTCTCTTTCATGAGCCTTCTATTTCCTAAGAGGATGACTCTACCTCTGTAAGTGGCCTTCACCCCAAGCCCAGGCACGGCTTCAAAGAATTCAGGATCATCTACCCTCAGTCTCTCCTCTTCAGCCTTCTCAAGTATAGCTTCTCCCAAAGGGTGCTCCGATCCCTTCTCGACTATCGCAGCAAGCCTCAAAACCTCTTCCTCTCTGAAATCTCCAAAGAAGACTATGTCCGTAACCGAAGGCTTGCCCTTAGTCAGCGTCCCCGTCTTGTCGAAAAGGAC
>Ga0172366_10004428_pt1 | contig 11062 bp, 8 predicted proteins | sample LakKivSesite69cm_FD_114533 | JGI IMG/M metagenome (GOLD analysis project Ga0172366, IMG submission 114533) | Sediment microbial communities from Lake Kivu, Rwanda - Sediment site 69cm | ecosystem: Environmental > Aquatic > Freshwater > Lake > Sediment | place: Rwanda: Western Province, Lake Kivu...
ACGATGGTCGGTCATCTCCGCGTAGCCAACATCGCGGACTACAGGGCAAATATCTGTATAGCTTCGCGCGAAGCGCTCCTTATTCTGTTGCCAGAAATCGCGGCTAAACATAAACATCGGCGGCGTACTATAGAGAATGTTAAAAAGGTCCCGCTTATCCCATAATGCAGGCAGCTTATTATTGTAGTCGCCCCAGTACCACTGCGCTACCACACAATCGTGATAAACCAGTTCCCAGAGCGGCAGCCGATATTTGTGCCCAAGTTGAAATTTAGCTACGCGCTGCGGCACCTCATCCCAGATTCTGCTCATATCCCGTCCGGCGTCGGGCACACGATAAGGTCCGAGGCTGAGCATACCCTCGAAATAGTGCACGTATGGCACAGCGGCATCGTGCCCGGTTTCGCTACCCGTGACCAGTTTGGCCTCCTCGCTGACATAACGTAATAGCTCCATCTTCCAGTGCCGACTTTCACTGCGGGTCATCGGATGTTCAGGATGGTAGCATTCGCGCCAGGGTGAGGCGGTCGTGGTGTCTATGAAGCGGCAACGGTAAGGATGTGTTGCCAGGTCCGCAGGTATCCGCTCTCGGGCGTATTTTAGTGCCTGCTTATCGCACAACACGCCACAGGGATACATCTGGCCATCTTTGCCTTTCACCTGCCAGCCTTTTCGCCAGTTGCCGTTTTGATCGAGCATAATATCATTTGGCCAGCCGGCTTGTGTCCAGTCCGGATGCACTCCGCGCAGTTTCTCTTTAACTACCTGCGGGTCCATCAGGTCCTGGTAAATGTCGTACCTGCTGGTCAGAACGCCGGGCATCTGGTTCATCGCCTTTATGCCTTCCGGCTGCTGCCGGTTGCTCCACAGGATACGCTCGATGCCCGCAGATTTCAGCTCGCCGACAATTCCAGGCGCATCTTTGTCCCAGCACCAAACGTTTACCGCTCCGATGAGCAGATCTACATTGGGATTCTCCTGGCGTTTTTGTGTAAGTGTCTTGAATAAGCCTATCTTCTGGGCATAAGCACGGTATCGCTTGCACATCGCTACGTGTCCGCCCTTATCGAAGAAGATGTAGCGCAATTTCCTGGCGTAGCCGAACTTGCCTTTCTGCGGCTCCCATAGCGGCGCAACACAGAGCCTGCCCTCGGAGCGCCTAATGTCGATGGAGGCATCGTCGGGCGTTTCGATGATAGCCATATAGCTGCGCTGGCCATCGGTGGCGCCCCAGAAGGCCATGCAGATTCCATGCCCACCATAGGCGACAAGCCTGGTCGGTTCGATCGTCTCGTCCTCAACCGGGTAGGAGATTCCTTCGTTCATCGGAACGACCAGGTACGTCCCCGGCTCGGTGACAAACGGGTGCGGAAAGCGAATCGGCCATTTAGGCTCGCCCTCGCCCAAAAGTGTTAGCGTGAATTCCGGAAGCTCTTTATCCAGTTGCAGCGTTACGGAAATATAAGCATCCGCCGGCACTTGGACTAATCTGATTTCTATGCCGTCCTCGGTTTTTCTGGCACTATCGGCCTTGAATTCCGCACCGGGTGGCTGCTGAGTCCAGGTTTGGCCCATTCGCTTGTCGGCTACCGAGAGCGCTGCGTTATCAGTATTGAGCGCGACGGAAATCCTCGCGTTCTCAACGCAGATCTGCTCTGCCCAAGCCCTACACTTGCACAATAGAAATAAACAAGCCAGCAGTAAAACTACTTTTTTGCAATTTGGTGCCATCGGGCTTTCCCTGACCGAGAAGGAAAACCCCCAAATAAACCTGTCCTGAGCCAGGTCGAAGGATTTGGGGGCTAAATCCGCCATACGTCTGGCGGATAAATATTTAGCCCCGCTACTTGTTGCGGGGTTCGGCTTCTTGGATTACCGCGGCAATAGATACTTCTGCGCCGCCGTGGGCCTTGGACTCGTCGGCAGCCGACATAAAAGCGAAAATCTCAATCGTCTCTTCCGCCGGCACGGGCACTTTGCCGGTCCTAAAGAACTTAACGATTTCATCTACCAATGGGCCGTATCCAGCGGACGCAACAATAGGGCCTACGGCCTTTGTACCGAAAATAGAAGCCCCATAGTCTGTTTTGCCGGCCCGCAGTCCTCTATATGTGCCGATTCGCCCATCCTTCCAGATGCCCACGACAAATTCAGCGTCTTTAGTGTGCACCCGCCTGACAGTCTCGCAGCCGGTGCCCATAATGGTAAAAAGCATCTCGACGCCGTGCACGCCGTACCAGTAAAGATCGGGATGGTGCTGTTCAAGGCTGCACGGGCTAAAGACATCGCAACCCAGGACTTTGCCAAATTTTTCGCCCCCTCTTATATCCGCAAGGCTGGGCGAAAACCGCAGAGAGGAGCTCGACCAGCACGGCACGTTATTTTCTTTGGCCAGGCGGAAAATCTCCAGCACATCAGCCAGATTGCCGGCCATAGGTTTGTCGATAAAAACGGGCTTTTTTGCCGCAATCACCGGCTTTACCTGCGCAAGATGTGGCCGACCATCGACGCTTTCCAGCATCACGCCGTCAACCTTACTGCACAATTCTTCAATACTCTGGACAATCTCCACATCTAATTGCTCGCGCAACTGCTTGGTGAATCCCTCCAGGCGATTGGCCGAATCAGGAATATCCAGCGAACCGCCGGGATAGCCGACTACCACCTTGCAGCCGTAGTTCTTCGCAGGGTCATTGATCAGCTTGGTAAAGGCAGTAACGTGGGAAGTGTCCAAGCCGATCATGCCGATGCGGAAAACCTTTTCTTCAGCCGAAACTCCAAACGAAAAATTAGAAATCAGAAAGCTAACTGCAAAAATGTGGAATGCTGATATTTGATATTTAATATTTGAATTTTTCATTCTCAGTCGAGCTCCTTGATGAAGATGTTGGCGAACTGTATCGGGTCACCGTGATGTTGTAGTGCGATGGGGCCCCGCGGCGGCATCCCGGGCAGTTGAGCTTGGCGAATTACGGTTTTGCCGTTGACTTTGACGGTAACACGGTTGCCGACGGCAGTAATCTCAAAGCGGTTCCACTGCCCCGGCGGATTGTCAGCGTTCAGAATGGGCGTTGCGGCCTTTCGCACCTCAGCCGACATATTCTTGTCGGTTCGATAGCCCCAGATTTCGCCCGAGCCGACCGGCCAATTCCAGATATTTATCTGGCTTTTGGAATCTCCGCGCAGGTAAATTCCGCTGTCGCCCGCATCCTGGACTGCAACGGTCGATTGACTGCCGTTTGGCTCAGTAGCTTCACTGCCATCCGGCGAAATGACCGGTCGGTTAACGACCTTGGGTTTCTCGGGCAGCCGCCAGTCCACGATAAGAGTGAAATTGCCAAATTCTTGTTCGGTCCAGAGATTTTTGTCGCCGGCTTCGCTCTTGCCGTCATAGTCGAGAATCCAGTCTTTTGCCTGCCAGTGACCTTTATGGCCGGACTCTTGTTTCCAGCCACGAAGGTCCAGCCCGTTATACAGCGAGTGAAAGCCCGCATCTTTCTCCGCCACCACATCAGCAGGCGGATTGGAGCCTGGCAGTTCCTTTATCCTGATATCGCGGAAATGCACTTCGCTGCCCTCGGACTCCAGGCATATATATCCCTTGCGGGGATTCAGGTCGCTGCCGCGAGTAACAACTTTGCCATTGACCGCCAGGGAAACCGTGCCGTCTCGACTTTCCAGGCGATAATGGTTCCACTGGCCAGCCGGTTTGCATCGCCTCTCGCTGGGTAGAGAGCGCATCCAGCCGCTCGGATGGGGCTTATCCGGCCTCATAGTGGCACCGTGGATCGCAAATATATCACCGTGGCTGGTGTAATTTTCCGTATCGCGGTCATCCATTATCTGCACTTCCATAGAGCGCGTAAAAGGCTGCCCGACCGCAGGGATAGCGTCGGAGTGAATGAATAAGCCGGCGTTGCCGCCTTCTTTCATGTGACGCCACTGAAGCTCCAGAATATAGTTTTCGTATTGCTTTCCCGTTCGCAAAACGCCCATTGGGATTCCGCTACAGACAACCATTCCATCTTTGACCTGCCAGGTCTCCGGCGCACAATTGACATTTACCCAGCCGTCAAGATTCCCGCCATTAAATAGCGGCACAAATCCTTCCCCTGCTTGCGCAGGGCCAAGTTCCTTGATCATAATATTTCGCAGAGTGACTTCACCGTTGAGGTTTTGAAAGCCGATATGGCCTTTGAGGGGGCGTTGGGCCAGAGCTGGGCCTTTCTGTTGACGGGCCTTCGTCTCGCGCGACAAATCTACATCAATCACTTTTTGCCCGTTGAGAACGACGGTTACACGGCTTCCCTGGGCGGTGATTTCCCAGGCGTTCCACTGGCCGGGGGGCTTGGTAACCTCCGGGCTTGCAGCAATCTCATCGTAAATAGAGGCGGTTCGCTGCGCCGGCGTGGACTTGCCGCCATAGTAAACCTCGTGGTCAACTATTTGCAGCTCCATAGCCGTATAGGCAGGGTCGCCATCGAGCGGGAAACGCAGGCCGATGCCGCCATTGGCGCCCCTACCGATTTTAGATTCGAGCTTCAGGACAAAGTCACTATACTCTCCCGGCGAGGTAATCCAGGTGCGTTTGTTCAGGCCGTACAGAACGCCGTTTTCAATCCTCCAGGCCGTGCCTTGCACATTTTGCGGCGTACCTATGTTGGACCAGTCGCTTACCTTCCAGCCTTGCAGACTATCACCGGCAAACAAGGGCACAAAGCCATCCTCAGCCGCTGGTTGCGCAGTTACCTCGCTTGCAAGGAGCGCATATCCCAGAATGGCGATTAAAAAGTAGATACATATCCGCTTCATAGCGACATCTCCTTAATAAAACTTTAGGCTCGCTCTGCGAGCCGATTAGCCTCGGCCCCTGGGCCGAGGTACCCCCGCCGAGAGGCGGGGGCTAATGCCCCTGCAGAGCAGGGGCAGGAAAAAATTCGCCTCCAATGATACATAAGCCAGCAAATTGACGCCAGGCCATTTTACCAACATTTTATACGCCAGCACCGCGGGTCTCTACGAGCGACTTTTTCGCTTGACTCGAACTGGTATGCCGCTAAAGTAGACATCAGCATGGCTCGGCCATCCCTGATCGGGACTGATAATTCAGAACTCTCAATTCTGTTGAAGGGGAGATATTGCTATGGCTATAAACCGTCGAACATTTCTGAAAAGCTCAATTGCCTCCGGCGTGGTGTTAGGGTTTCCCAACCTCTTACGGGCAAGCAACGACAAAAAATACCGCACCGCCCTTATCGGCAGCGGCTGGTGGGGCATGAATATCGCCGGCGTTGCGGCTCAATGCGGCCGGTGCAAAATGGTCGCTATGTGCGACGTGGATAGCCGCATCCTCGACCCGTCTGCTGAAAAAATGGAAAAGCTCACCGGCGAAAAACCAAAAAAATACACAGACTATCGTGAACTCCTGCAGAAGGAAAAACCGGACATCGCCATCGTGGCCACACCCGATCACTGGCACGCGCTTTGTGCCATAGCAGCGGTCAAGGCCGGCGCCCACGTTTACGTTGAAAAGCCCATCAGCCATACCATTATGGAAGGCCGGGCTATGGTAAACGCTGCCCGCGCTGCCGGCCGTGTTGTGCAGGTCGGAACGCACCGCCGAGTCTCGCCCCATAATGTATCCGGCAGAAAGTTCATCCAGGAGGGCAACATCGGCAAAATCGGGATGATCCGGGCATTTGTACTTTATGGAGGCGGCCCGGAAGAGCCAAGAAAGAACATTGAGCCGCCCAAAGGTCTGGACTGGGATATGTGGTGCGGCCCGGGGCCGCTTCGCCCATACAACGGCGACCCGAATAATCCCTGGGGCGGCGGCATCCATCCGCGTGGCTTCCGCAGCTACCTCGACTACGCCAACGGCACACTCGGCGATTGGGGCGTTCACTGGATGGACCAAATCCTGTGGGTTATGGGCGAAAAATGGCCGAAGACAGTATATTCTGCTGGTGGTCGCCCAATCAAAGGTCCGGCAGTCCTGACAAAAGAATATCAAACCAGTGACGCACCCGACCATCAAATCGCCACCTATGAATTCGAGAACTTCACCGCTTACTGGGAGCACCGCCAATTCGCAGGCAACCCCGCTGAAAAGGCTGAGAACGTCGGCTGCTACTTCCACGGCACCAAGGGCACCTTCCACATGGGCTGGCTGCAGGGCTGGACGTTCTTTCCCGCAGGCCGGGGCGAAAAAATCATCCACGAAGACCCCCAGTTGCATAAGCCGGACGACCAGAACATAAAAGAACTCTGGGACGATTTCCTGAGTGCCATCGAGACAGGCAAACGCCCGGTGTGCGACATCGAGGATATACATTACTCGACAAATATGAGCCTGTTGGGTATGCTATCTTATAAGATTGGGCGTAGCGTAAAATGGGATGGCCAAAAGGAGCAGATTATCGGCGATCCGGAAGCCAACAAACTTCTTCGCCGCGAGTACCGAAAGCCGTGGGTCTATCCACAAGTAAGCTAAAAATTCAAAAATCAAAGTGTAAAATTGAGGAAGTTATCCCGACTCGTCGGGATTCCACAATTTTGATTTTTTATTTTTGATCTTTGAATTTACTTATCTGCCAACGTAGCTCAATGGTAGAGCTCCGGTTTTGTAAACCGGAGGTTGTCGGTCCGAATCCGACCGTTGGCTTTGTAATTTGGAAACAGGACTACAGAGGCAAAGAAGCAGTTAAGCCGCTCATCAGTTAAAATAAATCAATACGTCCTATGCATAGGCATAACGGCTATCTTCAGGAACAAATCTAACCTGTAATTTTTGCTTCAAAGCTGAGGCAATTTTCTCCAACGTGGCTAAAGTGTATCCATCATAGTCAGCATCTTCCAAGCGGCTAATGACAGATTGCGTAGTACCAATCATACCGGCGAGCTGCTTTTGTGTTAGATGAGCTTTTGTGCGAAGTTCATAAATCTGCTCTGCTATGGTGAGCTTTACCCGCTCTCTCTCAATAGACTCAAGACGTTTCTTGCTGCCTTTGATATACCGATTATGCAAAATCTTTACTGCATCAGTTGTGCTTTTCTTTTGCTTTCCCATAATTACAACTCTCCGATATAGGTATGCCGCTGCGGATTCTCACAATAATTGTCGAGGTTTCTCCTGGCTTTTCTGATCTCGGTTGCTGGAACCGCTCCTTCTTTTGTACAACCGTGCGATAGCAAGACTCTGTTCTTGCCTACAAATCCATACAGTATACGATAATTCACGTGCTGCCGTTTCGTTCGTAGCTCATAGACCCCATCATCTAAATAGTCACAAGTTGGCCTTCTAAGCTGATACCCAAATTGCTCTAACCGTTCGACTCGCGCCAAACATTGGTTACGAACTGCCGCCGAACGTAAGCTATCCAGCCATTCAATCAATGGCACTTGGCCATTTGCCTCTTGGTATATGACCAACTCTGTCTTAGGCATCCTTACCTCTGATTGACCACTATTTATAATATCGCATATATGCGATATGAGTTCAAGTAAAATCTGGCATTTTTGAAAAAATTTTTTCTTTGGGGTCTTTTCAAACCAACGGTTGTCGGTCCAAATCCGATTGTTGGCTTTATAAGCATAAAACCTGCGGTAAAACCGCAGGCTAATTAATATTTATCCCTGCTTTTCATGCGGGGTTTGTTAAATCGTTAAATTCACTAATCGCCACGGGTCTGCCGGACTCAGCGGAAAGGTCGGCGGCAAAACACACAGCGTGCGTCCGGGCTGCATTCTCCAGATCGGGAAACGGCTGCTGGTCGTTGATGATACAATCGAGAAAGTGCGACACCTCGCCGGCAAAAGGATGATGAGTGACATCGGCGCTATCGGGAAGAACGCAGGGAATTTCCGCAAAATCATTCTGGCCGGCAAATACTTTCGGGGCAAAGATTTGGTTGTTCCGAAGCGTGCCCTCTATGCCGTAGATTCCGATGTTGTACCTATACGGCATCTTTGCATCAAAGGTGGTAGTACTGCGTCCGATCTTTCCGTCTTGGAACTTCACGTTGACCGAGATTGTGCCCGGATATTCTATGGGATTTTCCGTCTTTACTTGATAGGCGAAAACTTGCTCAACCTCGCTGCGGCCAAACCAGCGCAGGGCGTCCACCGCGTGGATGCCGGCGGTTAAAAGTGCCGTGCCGCTTATTTCGCGGCTGCCGTACCATTTCAAATCCGAGGTCATCCATATCCGGTGCAGATAATCGACCTCCACCATAAAGATATCGCCAAAGACTCCTTGCCCGATCAGCCGGTCGATGGTCATCAGCAGCGGATTCCAGTGCAGCACAAAACCCACTACCGTTTTGACCTTGTTTTTTCTGACAGCGTCAAGCTGTTTACGCACATCCTGCGGGGTCAAGGCTACCGGCTTTTCAATGATGATATGCTTGCCGGCTTCCGCAGCGGCGACCACATATTCGGTGTGCACATTATGCGGCGTGCATACAACTACAATATCCACATTATCTTGCTGGAGCATTCTGGAAGCGTCGGTCTCAATCGTGCACTGCAGGTCGTAGCGGTCGCGGTAGCGCTGGGCATTTGCGCGATTTCGGCTGACCAGCGCACGCACCTGCGACCGCTGGTCGCTTTTGAACGCCTTTACATATTCTTCTGCCACCCAACCACAACCAATAATCGCCGCGCCGAGCTTTTTCATGCTCTGCTTCCTTTCGCGTTATCCGTACCCAAAATTTCTTCGGGAGTCGTCCGTCGCCGTGCCGGCGACGGCTAAACGATAATCAAGAATAGAAAGTGGCATATCGCTCCATTGCATCCATTATCGCCTTTACATTTTCAATGGGGACGCCCGGATATAGTCCATATATCATCATAAGGCCTCCCTCACGGCTGCCAAGCTTCTGGACCTCCTGCCGAATCAGATTGTCAATCTGCTCAGGACTGCCGAAGCATGTGATTTGCTGGCGGTCTATGTCGAGGTCAATGCAAATCCGCCCCTTGAGCTTCGCGGCTATCCAGTCTATTCCGTTGACCAGGTCCTGAAGGTTAAGGGCATCGACTCCGCCCGCCACAAGGTCATCCACCAGCGCGCGTATGTCACCATCAGAATGCACGTGCACCAGGCAGCCCGCATTATGAGCCGGTGCCATCAGATGTTCATAAACAGGTTTTATGTACGTCCTGAATTGTTCCGGCGAAAGCATCGGCCCAAATTGCATGCCCAAGTCCTCGGGATAGCGCATCATCGCCACGCCCAGGTCAACGTAACGCCGGACAATTCCCACGCTGAAGGTCTCGACCATTTCGATCAACTGCCAGAGCCTGTCATCGCCGTCTGCCATATCCAGCAAAAGTCTTTCGTATCCGCGAAGATAGCTGAGCCGCAAAAACGTATGCCCGTGCTCCAGGCTGCCGGCAGCGTGCATTCCCTCGGCTTTGGCTGTCTGTATTTTGCTTCTGATTGCGGACCAATCTATAGCCGCTATGCCGTTACTTTTAGCCGGGTCGGGCGGCGTAAAACTCTTAAGGGCGTCCCAATCTGCCAGCGGATGCTCGATCACTGAGCCGGTGATGCCATCGTCGGTTGTTTGCCAGAGGCAACCCCAAGCATCGGTGTAAGGTCTGCCAGCTTGCTCCCACGGCGCCAATTCATGCGGCACCCCTGCTGCCAGAGAAAAGTCGGGGAACAAAAGCCGGTGCTCAGCCATAAGCTCAAATAGGAATTCTCGCGGATAGTGATGCCAACACGCAGGATTTATCCAGAAGACAACCGGGATATACTCGGGCCTTTCAAAACGAATCGCCCGCAGGGTGTTTTCACCAACGGTTTCTGTAAAATCCATCGCCAGCCCTCTTGAAAGGTCAAAGCTTAGAGCCGAAGAGTAAAAACTATTGAATTCCACACTTTAGCCTCGGCAACGGTTATTTCCAGAGGCTTTTCGCCATCAAAATAAAAAGGCCGTCCCTGCTCTAACGGAGACAGCCTTTTTTTGTTGCGGATCCCGGCGCGCCGGGACTGGCTTTAGAATTTATACTTCAGCCCGAAGGTCGACCAGAGCTCGTCATCGTCGTTGACGGACTTATCCATGCTTATCTGGTAATAGAGCCCTGGAGTAAACGTAAGATTCGTGTCGAGGTTAATATCTGTAGAGACCCCGAACACGGCATTTGACCAATCGTGGTCCACATCTTGACCAGCCGGCCCAATGCCATCATTGTACACCAGCTCTGAGTGCAGATTCAGCACATGCTCCGGGATTTGCGGCACTAGACCTTCAATATGCAAACCATAATCAAGCATAAAAATATGCGCAAAACCAGAAGCGGTCCCACCAAATCCGGGCGCGGGAACAAGAGATGACCTGGCGCCAGAATAGGAATCGCTACAGGAAGGCCACATCTTGACCAGAACATAGGTCGGAACCACCCCTGCGGGACATATCTTCGGCCACGAAAGAACCGCCTGTAGTTCCTGCAGAGCTGCATTGGGGGCTACCCGGGGCCTAATAGCTCCCTTGGAAGGGTTGTCCGGATAGTTGTAATAGACCCAACCCAGTCTATAGTTGGTGGCGTAAGATTCCTCGCCAAACAATTTGTTCTGGTAATACAGAGTATAGTCCCACCGCTCTTGGTTTTCATAACCAGACGAATTAGCTCTGTGCCCCATGACACTGACTCCCAAGCCCGTACTGAACAAATCCACGTCGACAGACGCTTGGATAGCACTTTTGGAGCCGTAGACAGTAAAGCCTCGCCAAACATACTTACTTTGATAGGTTGCGTCGACCGCTCCATGCAGGTCACCTTCCAGAGCTTGCGCTACGCCAGTTGCCGCTAACAACACCACAACAGTCAATAAAACTCCTTGCTTCATAACAGTCTCTCCTTAAAAATGTGTCACCATTTCCTTAACATCGCTATTCTGCATAACCAACAAGATCACCTTCTCGCCTCAGTCCCCACTTTAAGCAGGTACTTTCGGCAGGTCAGCCAGTGCCTCCTTTATCTTGGCCTCAGGATATTCATAATCCTCTAACTTGCCACTAAAATAAGCATCATAAGCCGCCATGTCAACATGTCCATG
>Ga0172366_10004429_pt1 | contig 11058 bp, 12 predicted proteins | sample LakKivSesite69cm_FD_114533 | JGI IMG/M metagenome (GOLD analysis project Ga0172366, IMG submission 114533) | Sediment microbial communities from Lake Kivu, Rwanda - Sediment site 69cm | ecosystem: Environmental > Aquatic > Freshwater > Lake > Sediment | place: Rwanda: Western Province, Lake...
TTAAGTTAGGGATCTAGAGTTTATTAATCTTGGTATACCTGCGCAACCTCTTCTTGCGCGCGATTATTCCTTGAAACAAAGAATCTGATTTTATCTAATCAAATCTATGGTGGAGATGTCTTCTCGCCAAGCTCCACGCCCTCACTTACTCTTAAAAGCTCATCCTGCCATGGGTTGAATGCATTGGCTACTCTCCAGGCTACCAAACTTCAGAGTTTCATATATTTCCTTGTGCTAAGATCTTCTTTTTATTAGGGGTGTGTTACCTTCTCAGGAAGGATGGAATCATTCAGAACATATTGAATAAGGTTAGGAAATCATGAATAAAGGCAAGAGAAGAGAAATCGTGAAGATCTTTCCTTTCCTTCTCGTGAGTGGTCTCTTTATTCTGATCGATGGTTTGGCTTTGCTTGTGACGAATACATTCGAAGCTGCGGGTATTAGTGCATTTGAGAACCCGAATGATCCGTGGGATTTAGTGTATTTCTTCCTAACATTGTTGCTTTTCACAGGGGCAATACTATTGATCTCGAAATTTCATAGGCAAACAGTGAAGGGTGTTTTTCTAGGATCGATAGGGTTACTTTCCTTTTATGTTTTCTATGCTCTGTCAGCTACGGTGATCCCTGAATTATGGTCAATGGGCTTCTCCATAGCGGCCACAGCTGTTCTAATCATAGTGCTTGTCAAGTATCCAGAGTGGTATGTAATAGACGTATGTGGCGTCATAATGAGTGTGGGCTCTATCGCAACGTTCGGCGTTTCATTGAATATTCTTCTAGTCATTGTCCTGCTCATCGGAATGGCCATATACGATGCAATTTCAGTGTACAAAACTGGGCATATGATCAGCCTTGCAGACACGGTTTTGAAACTGAAATTACCTGTCATGCTTGTTTTGCCGAGAATTCGTAACTACTCGCTGATCAAAGAAACAAGGAGCTTGAAAGAGAGACTGAAAGAAGGCGAAGAGCGGAATGCCTTCTTTATTGGATTGGGCGACATTGTATTCCCAGGAATTCTGGTCACGTCAACTTTCTATAACATTACGAGCAACGGCTTGCTTATTGCCTCATCAGTCATGCTTGGTACACTTTTTGGTTTCATTCTACTTATGGCATCTGTCGTCAAAGGAAAGCCACAAGCAGGACTGCCGTATCTTTGCAGTGGCGCGATATTGGGTTACTTGATATCAAGCTATCTGTTGTTTGGAGGGTTAGTTGGTCTCTAGACTCGGTGCTGAGAGAGCTCAGCTATTCTGTTGATCGGGGAGACACCGTCATGCACACAAAGTGGTTCAAACTCTGTTTTAGCGAAAAGTTGTCCTCGACAGATTCATGAACGCAAGCCTGATGTCCTTGTGATGGTTAACTTGCATACATACATATTCTTTCAACTTTGTCTTCACCTCCAAGATTTTGGAAAAAATAAACAAGGCAATAGGCTTTCTCCTAAGGTTCAATGCACTAAGTAGAAAGGAGTCGTCGGCCTACCCTGACCTCACTTTCCTCTCCGGATTCCAGATGGACGTTGCAACCTTGAGGGCCTCTTCAACAGCCGCGAAAGCCCCAACTCTGTCCCCAGTCTTCCTTAGATCTTCTGCCTTCTTGTATAGGTTAACAGCTTTTTTCATAGAGGTGCTTGGCTCCTCTCTCTGTGCTCCCTTAATGATGTGGTTGACTTGGTGCAGTCGTTCTTGAAGGTAATCGTAGCTCAAGAGTGGAAGCTCAACAAACGCCGCTAATCTTTGAGGGCCTTTGAGAAGTTCGCCTTTCTGAATCACCGAGGCTGTGTCATGTCCAGCCTGAAGTGTCTCATCCAAAGCCGCGGGAAGATTGAAACGGGTTACCGCTATTGGCGTCATGCCACGCACCCTAATTACTCTGAAGAAGTGGTAGATCCTCCTCAAGGCTGAGATAGAGCCTCCACCTCTGCCTCCAGCCACAGCGATTCCGATTCCTGGAATGCCTTCCACTAGCTCTTCGGTCCTATGCCGCATTTTTTTATTTATGAGGTTGCCTACACTGTTGGTTACGTCTCCATAGTAGACTGCTGAGCCTAGAACTAATCCGCTGGCACGATCGATCTTTCTACTTATGGCCTGAAAGTCATCCTTATGATAGCATTTGCCTTCTTCCCAACATGAAAGCGTCGGATAGCAATCTCTGCAAGGCTGAATATGAAAATCAACCAAATAAAGCATCTCTGTCTTTACACCAGCTTTAGCCACACCCTCAAGACATCTCTGAACAACTTGAGCTGTTAGACCATTCTTTCGAGGACTTCCAACAATTCCTAAAACGGACAATTCCATCTCCTCCAAAAAACCATTTTCAAGTCTAGTTTATCGCTAAGTCTTTTCACATAGCGTTTCTTTTATTCATTCGCCATTCAGAGGGTCTGTATGCAGTGCGAGGCGCGAGATTCGCAACCCTATGATTGGAGATATCTCCCGCAACTCTCCACGACTCCTCTTTTTCTATTTCTGAGCGACACACGATCGATTGTTAGCATGCGTGAACAAAGGTTATTAGAAACAGCTACGAAGCCAAACATGGTGATGTTATGAGCCGATCAGACTTCCTAAAAGCTCTATCAAGGAGCCGCGAGCTTGAAATAGCCTTCAAAGGAAGAAAGACTGGCAGGGCCTTCAAGGCAGTCGTCTGGTTCGTCCAAGAAGGCAGAAAGATTTACCTATTGCCAGTCTACGGGTCGGATACCCAATGGTATAGAAACATATTGGAGAATCCAAGTCTAGAACTCTCCTCTGAAGGAAAAACCGTCAAAGTCGAAGTTAAGCCCCTTACCGAGAAGAAAACCGTAGGCGAGGTAATAAACAGATTCAACGAGAGATTTGGGGCCGACGAGATAGAGAGATGGTACAGTAAACTCGATGTAGCCATAGAAATAGCCCTAAGTTAAAGAATCGCAACATGAGAAACTAGAAGACTACGCATTGATGCAGGGCATTAAGGAATCTTCTACTCTGGGAGTGTCTCGTAAAGGAGAGAAACCTTCCCCTAGAATTGTTTTTCGTCATGGTGAACAGAGAAAACAAGTTAGAGAGTTTCTCAGTTTTCGGAAACGGATCAAGAATATTGTACGCGTGATCGGCGTCACTTATCAAGAAACCTCATATTATTAATAATTATTTCAAAAATAAACCAAAAAATAACTAATTCCCAGAGAAATTCTTTTATTATCAAAGACAAATCGCACGCGTGAATAGAATGCCGCAAAGATGGCTTCACAATCTTCTAGACATAATTACGCATGGCAAATATTTGGGTGATGGTTGGTGGAAATATCACAAATGGAAAGACGAAATATCACAACAATTAGGTGTAAAACATCGAATCCTTCGTCATGACGACTACAAGAAGATTATTGAAAAGCTAAAGACCAAAGGCGTTTCCATAGAGGTAAATGATCCCTACGAGTTACTTAAGTCTCTTCATAGAATTCCTGAAGACATCAAATTTAATAAAACCGAATTGATAGGGCTTGCCCACGAAGCAATCGATTATGTTTGGAGTAGTTTGCCTAGGGAACAGAAGTTGGGTTGGGTCAACGCGTACAGAGATGTGATTTTAAATCCATCCAACTATTTCAAAAATAGACTTCTTGAGCCAGACGACCTTGATCTCCCTGAATTTAAGAAACTCCAAGAACATATTAAATCCAAAGAGATCGATGAGCTGATATAACGAAGGTTCAAAAGAGATAATTCTCAACTAGAGAGAAGATGTTGCTGCTATCCAGTTTCTTAAAAATGAGAAAAAGCATAGGCGTTTCAGACTCATTTTGGTTACTTGGTTAATTGATTAAAAAAGCAAATTAGGAGTATTCCTCGTTCTTATTCCAGTTTCGTTGTGCAGTTTCACATTCACCTGACAGCGCAAGACGACAAACATGAAAGCAACAACCTTGAGGATCAGCGAACATTTCCCAGAGCCCTCTTTCAATTAGGAACTCCTTACCACACCAAGGATGCTTATAGGATAACTTCTCTCGGTCATATGCTTTTTGTTTGCCTTCAGGAGTTTTGCTAAAGCAGCTACGGCACATCTCGAAATTCGGCTCGTGATATCTTTCTCTACACACCTTGCACAGTACAAGCCCCTTCTCGATAGCCATATGACAGCGTTTGCATAAAACCATTACACCATTGAGTTGTACATAGTCATCGTGATACTGACGTCTTTCTGATTCAACGATTCTTTTGATCTCTTCTTTATGTTCGTCTACAAATTGTCTCCATTCATCTTTTGACAATCTACGTTTTTGTCTAAGGATCGGCTTATCAAATTGGAAACCACAGTTAGCGCAACGATATTTCGGCGTCATGGTCTCTCTTGAAGGTATGTTAGAAGATTCGCATTTTGGACAGGCTTCAACCTTTGCCTTAATAGTGCCTTTTGAAAGTTCACGTTGAAATATCTCACTGGCAATCTCCGATTCATGATCATGGTACGGTAAAATCCCTTCTCTGTGATGAAGAACTAAATCTTTTGAAGAACTACACCACTCACAGACTTTGCCCTCTAAGATAACCTTGCGCTTTTCTCTCCAATCTTTAAGCTGCCAAGGTTTAGTAGTTTTACCCTCAGACATCTCTCACACCAAATCCCACTAAAGAATCAGCTTACTCTATCTTATTCTATCTCATTATGTTACTTTCGTATCATATTGACTAACCTTAGTTCAAGGATAAATCCAACATCAGCAGATAACAAACTAGAGTTGGGGGGTTCTAAAGGCGTGCCCAAGAAAGTGCCACTAAAAGATCTCTCTTCTGACGAGTTGACAAAGTATTATGATGACTATTGTCTAAGGCACAATATTGATAAAGATACTGAGGAAGCGAGAAGAATTTGGTGGTCTATGTTCTACAAGTGGAAAGATGGTGATGAATGGATCGAATATGAATAATTCAAAACGACTATCTATGTCTTCTTTGAGAGGACAACAGGAGATTCCTCCTGAAATTGCTTTTAGTTTAAGAAATGTTCTACACGAGATCAGAGTCAGTAGAACCTTTTTAATGAAAAGTTTCTCAGTTAAGATCAAACTAGTTACGAGAATTGTGGACTACCAGAACAGACTAACTGGTATTTTTACCAGAGAATGCATGGTCAAACAGTCTATGGGTCTGAAATATGACCATAATGTCTTATTGGCTAATGCACTGGCAAATCAAATTTACTTGAGTCTATCAGTGTTGCTTCTGTTGAAACAAACGTTATATGGTTCTGCAAGAGTCTTGCTTCGGCAGTTTTTCGAAGCTTTAATCATAGCCAAATACAGTGAACAAGATACTTCACTTACTGAAAGATGGAAGGCAAACGTTGAAGAGAATATTGGTGTCAGAAGAATATCGGTAAGCAGGGGTGTCTTTCGCCCACTTGAGAAAAAGGGAATTGATGTATCTCAACTGAAAGAAACTTGGAATTTGCTTAACCTCTTTACACATTCAACTCGCCATGCGCAACAGGTACTTCGAGTGCCTATAGTAGAAGGAAGTGCTGGCAAAGAAGTCGAAGAGTGGAGAGAAAGGTCACATCTAATTCCCAACGCTGAGTTTACAATCGACCTGCTCTTTGTTCTGCTATGTATGAACTATCATCTCTTAATAGGTCACTTGGGAAGAAAAGCAAGAGGGTTTTTCTTGGGATATTCTAAAGACCCACTTTATTTCTACAAAAGAGAGAAATCGCTCAAGAATAAGCACAAAATACTCGTCGATAAGTTCTTCGAAATTAATAAGAAGAATAAGGGCATGAATAGGATCTTGAAAAAGAATATTTATCAATATAGGCAGAATTGGATTAAGTAATATTTTCTTACAGCATACGTTTTTTGTTCTATTTCTTTTTTTGGGGTTTGGGTTTGGGATTAAAATTTAACAAACACAAAAAATGGAGGAAGTATTCTGGTACACATGTATTGGTAGCCCGGAGGATACTCGAAGCATGTTTCGAGGATACCACTCCCCCTTTTTTTATAGTTTGTAGTCAAGGTGCCTGAATTAGGCACGTATGTTAAAATCGATGACACGTATGCCGAAATGTTACCTATGCTGGAGATATCACCCGAATAACCCCGCAAACCCCTTCTTTTTTATCATATTTTATTCTGAGATCAGGTTGACTCAGCGTAACACTGCGCTTGAACAAAATTTATACCACTTTTCTATCGATTGTCGTTTACTGACCGTCTAATAGGTCCCGTCGTCTATTTCTTCTTTAGATCGATCACGTGCACTATCCTTATTAATTTGGATTCTGCCCTATTCGAAGATATAGGGCGATGAGGCTCGCCTTTAACCGCCCCTGTCTGAACGCTCAGAGGGGCTGATAGCTTCTACATATCGCAATCAAATCTGGGTTGCGTAGGAAAGGGGCGGTTCAGATGTTTGAAGAGAGAATTTTGCTCCAAATCAGGGCAGAAACTGGCGAGAATTTTCGGGTAGAACGCGTCACAAATCAGGCTCTGCCACCGCAAGGCGTGAAAATTTGTACCGACATGTCTTATAAGGTAGCAGGGCGTGGAGGATGAAGACATGACCGAAGACATGATAGCTCTTCATGTCAAGAGAGCCATGGAGAGCGCTGAAGGATGTTTTCTCTGTGCATTGGAAGACGAGCTTGAAAGGGAGTATATGGATACCTATGTTTCCGAGCTTGTAATGGATGCTTCCTCAAGACAGAGGATCGTTGAAAGCAGGGGATTTTGCAACAGCCATTACTTTAGGATGCTCATCGAAGCGAGTAAGCCGGAAAGCTCTGATGGGCATGGAATGGCTCTCGTAATGAGAAGCGTCATCGAGCAGCTGATTCAAGACGTACACAGGCAACCTGAAGAAATCAGAGACCCTAGCAAGGTAGAGAATGAACTGAGTCAGATTCTTACAAACGAGAAAAAGTGTCCAGCATGCATTCACGTTGACAAATTCATTTCAATGTATATCAAAGAGTTCTTGGAAAACACTGCGAAAGGAGACACACCGTTTCTGAGATCTTTTGAGCCAAAAGGCTTCTGCCTGCCTCACTATGCGACTGTCCTAAACATGACGCTGAACCTTAAGAAAAGAGACGAGCAACTCATAAAACTGATAACAAATGTTGAGGAAGCAAGCCTCAGAAAAACGGATGAACAACTTGCCGAATATGTAAAGAGACAGAGTTACGAATCAGAGGAAAAGCCTGATGAAGAAACTATTTTTCGAGCAGTATCAAAACTCGCTGGCAGACGAGGTGCCAGACCCATTCTACAGTTTCAAAACCAAGGTGTTACCATAAAGGGACTCGTGCGCCGTCTTATGACCGAAATTGCGTCTCTTCTGAGGTTTCTTGTGTAAGCGAAGAAAAATCGTGTTTGAAAGTAAGAAGGTGCCTGTTGAAAATGCGTGATGAATCAAACGATTTTAAAAAAACAGGAAAATGGCTGAACAGAAATGTCGTCGCGATGGGATTTACGAGCTTATTCAGCGACATGAGCCATGAGATGGCCACATCCATCCTGGCCCAGTTCATAACAATCGAATTGCAAGGCTCCGCAGCGTTCCTCGGCCTAATAGAGGGGCTCTCTGATTTTTCCTCAAGCTTTGTCAAGATGTACTCAGGATGGTTCAGCGACAAGCTCGGTAAGAGAAAGCCATTAGGCATACTCGGGTACGCTATGACCGGACTCCTGATCCCCACCATAGCGACCGCAACCAACTGGATTCAAGTCCTAATAAGCAGAACCCTTGGCTGGGTCGGCAGGGGTATAAGAGAAGCTCCTCGTGACGCGCTCCTCGCAGACTCCGTGGGGACTGACAGCTACGGCCACGCCTTCGGGTTCCACCGTATGATGGATACTCTCGGCGCCATCATCGGACCCAGCATCGCCTTCCTACTGCTCCCACTCATCGGTTTCAGAAATGTCTTCTGGATGGCGCTGGTTCCAGGTCTTCTATCTGTGCTGGTTTTTGCAGTTTTCACGAGAGAGATCTTGAGCAGCAGGAAGCTGGGCGAGAGGAAGCTATGGACAGACGTAAAAGGTCTTCCGAGGCGTTTCAGGCTCTTCCTTGTGGCGGCAGGAGTGTACGGTATGGGGAACTTTGCGAATACCTTCTTGGTTTTGAGGGCGACGGACGCTTTCATTCCAACCCTAGGAACAGTGGAAGCTAGCAGATTGGGGGCTTTGCTCTACATATTGCTCAATGTCGGCTCTGCGACATTCGCATATGTTTTTGGATCGTTAGGCGACAGATTCAACAAGAGGCTTTTGCTATCTCTGGCTTATGTCATATTCAGCATATACTGCGTCGGATTCATAGTCCTACCTCCAACAGTTCTAACATACGCAGTGCTCTTCCTCCTTGCTGGCGTTGAAACAGGAGGCATCGACTCTACCGCTAGAGCTTATGCCGCAGATCTGCTCGGTGAGAAAGAGAGGGGAACGGGCTTCGGAGTAATGAGTACTATCGACGGCATCGGCGACTTCATGTCCAGCGCTGTTGCGGGGGCCCTTTGGGCGTTATCGTCTTCCAACTTCGCCTTCGCATATGGTGCAGTGCTTGGTTTTGCAGCGTCGGCGATACTGTTAGCTACAAACACTTCAAGGTTGTCGCAGGACTGAGAAGTATTATGTTCGGAAGTCAAATCATATCAATCTATGGATGTTGACGAAGTCTTCAAATCGCGCGCGCGATATCATGAAGCAGACTTCTCACAAAGTTTAAGACTGCATATAGATGCTCAATGTCTTTGAGATAATAGGAGTTGAAATTACGATGAGTGGCCATCTACACGTTTACTCGTCTGGTGCTACTGCTCCCCCTTTGCAGAAGATAGCTAAGGAGTTTCAGGCAAAATTCGAGACAAAGGTTGACTTTACGATAGGAAAGGCTGAGGACCTGACCTCACAAATAATGGAGACGAAGGAGGGAGATGTTCTGTCTTGTGGGGCAGAGTACATTCTTGACGATGCCGCCCAGAAGGGGCTGATCGCTAGAGATACTACGAGGAGCGTGGGCTATAGAAGATCTGTTATTCTGGTGCAGAAAGGAAACCCGAAAAAGATAGCGTCTATAGGCGACTTGACGAAGAACGGGGTACGGATAGGTATTGCAACCGAAGGTTGCCTCAAGGGCGTGTGGGACGACGTCTGTAGCAAAGCAGGGCTGACAGACGCTATTCGCAGAAACATTACAGCCTTCGCAGACGGTTGTGGGCCTGTCATGGCGCTAATACACGAAGGGAAGGTTGACGCTATCTTCGGTTGGAATGCCTTCGGAAAAATCTGGCCCAAAACATCAGAAATAGTGGAGATCCCACGTGAACTTCAGGTCTACAGAAGCACAGGAGTCGCCGTAATTGAATATTCAAAGAACAAAAAACTAGCTGGCAAACTCACAGACTTTCTGACATTAGAGGAAAGCAGAAAAACATATTCTGATTACGGTTGGATTCACCTATCACACTGACCTGACCATAACCAGCCGACAATGTGCACAGAAAGCAGAGGATTTGTATATAGTACTGGGTGAGATTCGAACCTTACTATTAGTGATGCTTTCTACAAAACTTCGCATTGGTCTGCTTGTATTAGTCGTTAATCGCTGAGGTCCCAAAAAGAGAAATTTTGTGTGCCTGCGCTTATTTTTGTTAGCTTTAGTTGAAAGATACATAACATTTATACCTATGACTTTGTTACTTATCTAACAGTGTGACGTATGTGCGATTCTGGATGCGGCTGCGGGCAACCTCACTGTTGGCATGAATACCCGGAGCGAGGGTGGATCCAGTTTCTGATCTTGAGACTCCTCTATGAGAAACCCAGCTATGGTTATCAACTGATGGAGACGCTTGAGGAGAAAAGCTGTGGATGCCACCGGCTGGAGACCGGCTCCATCTATACGCTGCTAAGGCGGATGGAGCATAGGGGGCTGTTGGAGTCCGCGTGGGAACATGCTGAGACTGCGGGTCCAGATCGTAGGGTCTACAGGGTCACGAAGAGCGGGGCTGAAGCACTAAGGAGTGGACTGGAGTCGATAGCTAAAAGGAAGGCTATGATGGACGACCTCGCGAAGTTCTACGAGAAGAACTTCATAAAAAGAGAAGGAGGTGAAAAACCAGATGTGTAGAGATGAAGACTGTTGGTGTGGGTGCGGTGGAGAAAGATACTGGGGATACCATGCGGGATATGGCCATCACAGGCATCATATGGGTTATGACTTCCCTCTGATGAGCATAGAAGAAGAGGTTAAGATGCTGGAAGAGATGAAGGAAGCCCTCGAGAAGCGCTTGGAAATCGTGAACAAGCGGCTGGAGGTTCTGAATCGCTGAACCCCAACCCAATTTCTTGAATTATTCATTATTGAGGTGTAGGGTAGAAGATGCAAGAAGATCACGCAATTATGGCTTCAAACCTAACCAAGAAGTACGGAGACCTAGTGGCTGTCGATCACATAGATTTCGAGGTGAAGAAGGGTGAGATCTTCGGCTTCCTAGGCCCAAATGGAGCCGGTAAGACAACCACGATTAGGATGCTGACTGGAGTCTCTATTCCGACTGAGGGAACAGCTACAATCATGGGCTACGATATTCAGCGTCAAACCATAGAAGCAAAGGAGCAGATGGGGATCGTGCCTGATATCAGCAACGTCTACACTGAGCTCTCCGCTTGGGACAACCTCATCTTCACTGGACAGCTCTACGATGTGCCTAAGAAGTTTAGGGATGGCCGCGCTGAAGAGCTTCTGAAGATGTTCGGGCTATACGAGCGACGCAAAGAAAAGGTCGGGGACTATTCCAGAGGCATGAAGAGACGTGTATGCATTGCTATGGCACTCATGAATCGGTCGAGCGTCTTATTCCTTGATGAGCCCACTTCAGGGTTGGATGTGCAGAGCGTCCTCATCATACGCGACCTGATTCGAAAGCTGAACCAACAGGGCCTAACAATCTTTCTCACAACCCATAACATTGAGGAAGCGAGTCAGATGTGCGATCGAATCGCGATCATCAACCACGGCAGAATCGCGGCCATCGACACGCCTGAGAAGCTCAA
>Ga0172366_10004432_pt1 | contig 11054 bp, 8 predicted proteins | sample LakKivSesite69cm_FD_114533 | JGI IMG/M metagenome (GOLD analysis project Ga0172366, IMG submission 114533) | Sediment microbial communities from Lake Kivu, Rwanda - Sediment site 69cm | ecosystem: Environmental > Aquatic > Freshwater > Lake > Sediment | place: Rwanda: Western Province, Lake Kivu...
CCACCAGTGACGGGCGTGGAAAGCCATGTGTCAGAAGGTGTACCGACCCGCAAGGCGTCAAGAGTCGGGAAATACTTGACCAGCACCTTCTTGGTCGGGTCGGTCGACATGCCTAGCGATGTAGGGAGGGTAAGCGTGCCGCGGATGACAAACTCCTCGTTCCCTTTCGTACCAGCGAATCTCTCCCTCGCGAGAGTCATCTCGGACAGCGCACAGCCTTTCTTTGCCATGTTTTCGAAGAAGGAACGAGCTTTTTCGATCGTCTCGAACACGCGCTCGGCTCCCTTGAGGGTGAACAATTCAAATTTCTCATCGCCTGTATCTGGATCAACCTTCATCTCACCCCATTTCAATTCAGGTACTGTTACAGTCGCCCCGTCTTCCAATTGGAAGTTGTGCTGGAGGACCTCGATCGTGAACCGGCCTTGCGCACCTTTCTCGATGCGGGCGATGGTGGTACCTGCTTCATCCTTAATATCGAAGGTCGTGTAAATCTTCGTCGGATTCTCGGTGGTATCGTGGATGGTCCAGCCGCGGGCGCGGGCTTCCGTTACCAAGTTCCCGTAGATGCGGAACATGGAGATGCATTCATCCCGGCTGAGCGTGAACTGGTGAACGGTAGTCCATTCGTTGTCATCGTTCAGCATCAATTGCTCGACAATCATGTTCGTCTTTGCCGTGTTCATTGCAGTGATGCGGAACACGCCGATACGCTCCCATGAGGAAATCTCGGCACTGAGGTCGCCAGCCAAGAGATCAACAATAAATGCTGAACCTCCTTCGATGGGGTGCAATTCGGCGCCTGGGGCGACGGGGTCATCTCCCCTTGCCGAGTGCGGGACGATCATGAAGCCGACGTTATTGTCAATATCATTCATCGCTGTCAATCCCGACGTGATCTCGAGCCGCGCATCTGCTCCGCGCTGCAGCAAGTCTGGCGAAATCCCAATTCCAGACGCCCAGACATTACCGCCCACTTCCGAAACGGTCGCTTCGCCGGTCTGCCAGTTCACGACGGCTTGCATGTTATAGCCATGGTACGTGTAGTGAATGGTGCATGTTTTTCCATCAGCCGCCCAATTGACGTTCGTCGCAGGATCGAAAGTGATCTCTGGATCGGCCGTGGCGAGCGATGTAAGCTCTTCCTCGAAATATGATCTACGGTGCGTCGTATCCATAGCGGGTATTGGAGAAGATGTTGAGACGGCAAGCGTCGCGACAGTCAATTTACGTAGGAACTCTTCAACATCCTTCCGCAAACCTACTAATTGATTCTGAATGGGCGAATCTGGGTTTAACGAATAGAACTTGTGGTAACCTCTAAATTCACTCGGGATTCTGTAATCGTCGGCACGTACATAAACACCGATAGTAAGCCGGGGCTCCACGCTCAAGCGTATAACAACCGCATGGTCCTTACCCAAAGCGGCTCTATTCGAGTTGTATGCCTTGATCTTTCCTACATTTTCGGAGTTCGGGATAATCGGGAGAGTGATAAAGTGCCATTTCTTCAAAGTCCCACTCTTCGAAAGCCATTCGACTAGACTCTCAGTACCAATGGCTTCCCCCCTCTTAGCTATATCTAGGCCAAAATTCCTCAACCAAGTACGGAGTGCCATCGTGAATATCTGATATCTCGATGTTGTGGCCATCGCGGCGAAGTCAGGTGAATAGGCGGATTCCATGAGCTTGTTTACCGAAACACGATTCTCCCTCGTGTAAAAGGTAGCCGTATTTTCCTGTAAAGACATCGCGTTCTTTAAGACATCTAATAATGAATACGAGCTGCTCTCGATCTTCACACGTAAGCGCGAGGGCATTTTGTCGAAGTCCGCCTTGTCTTGATCTTGGATTCTCGAGTCTCCCGTCAATTGCTCAATCCTTGCGTCTGAATATGCCAGAGTCTGGAATTCCCATCCATCACTTGTATCCACCCAATGGCCAGTTGTATGCATCCCTACGATTCCTTCCTCTTGCATCCAATGTTCAAGTGCTCTTGCGACATCGACAGCGCTATCGCTCCATGAGCTCAACCCTCTCTGCACAGGATCGAAGGTTTTAACATCGCCGGCCAATTCAAATCTAACCGGCTGTGATCCTCCCGCTTGCCTTTGTTTTATGATCGTATTCATAAATCTGACAATCGCTGCGTTCTCGTCATCATTCAAATCAGTGTTAAAGCTCGAAAATAACTTGAAATCGAGTCGCATAGCACTTGTGTGCTGTGTCTCCTTCACCTGACTCAGAAGACCGTCTTGACCGCGAACTTGGACTTCTTGATTGTCTGTTAAGCTGATTTTCAACCCCAGATTTCCCCGTAATGCTTCCACTATGGCTCGAGCACTTAGACCGGCGAGGACACAAACTCCTTCCTCCCCCGTGTAGAAAGAATCACGTGCAATTGCTGCTAAGTAATCTAGGAACTTTGTCGCATACCATGAGGTTCCATCAATAACATATCTTTCGTTCGAATCGGAATAACCAACAGAAGGAAGAGGCATCGCGGTCATATCCAAAATACCCCGTAATTTCTTTATTACCTCTTTTTTGTCTTTGAATTTAACGTCCTTGAATATACACATATCGGGCTTCAACATCTGCCGCTTACCGGGTTCACCTTCCCTTCCTGGAAGTGTTGAAATGCTTTTTCCAAGCTGATCTCCCTCCTGGATGCCTAGTTGATCCTTACCGAACTCTACGGCGAAAACCCACCACATTGCTTCCATTAATCCAGATTCTAGACAAGCACCAGTCGTGAAGAAAGACTTGATTATACGCTTCTGATCTGCGCGTGATTTCTTCACCAGTCGTGAAGAAAGACTTGATTATACGCTTCTGATCTACGCTTCGGAACCAGCGCGAGCCACGCCGCCTTGAGTGCAACCGGGTCGAGCAACCTGGCTTGCTCTAGCAACTCGATGACGTCTTTGTAGAACAAGCTTGCCGCGCAGACGTGTCCGGGATACCGATTTTCCATCGTGTCGCCGTGCAACACGAGATCATTGACCCGCTGGAGGGCCATCTCGATGATCGGTATGAGAATTGTCGTTGGATCGGCGCCGCGCCACCGGCCGATCAGTCCGTGTTCCTTCCAGAGCCTATCGGTCAGGATGGCGACCGACTCTTCGTCTATCGCCACGATCGCGACGGGGTTGCCCTTCTCGCAATGTTCCTTTGCGATGCGGAGACAGTTGTCTATGACGTTATCGACAAGCAGCCGGGCGAGACGGGGTGACGACTTTGGCTTGATAGACCGGAGTACACCGAGTACATCCCGGAGCGACAACCAAGCCTTCTCGCCTCTTGTTTCATCGATCGACAGTAGCCGGATCCCGGCTTCGATGCCTGGCCTCGTCACGGCGGCGTGGTTCAGCAAGATCCCAGGCGAGCGAAGTGCCTCGACCTCCCGGCTTCCTGTCTCGCCGTACTTAACGATGACTTGCCCTGCGACCGGCGCGTTATCGCTTGATGGATAGGTTACTGCGTTGATCACCATGCCGACCCGTCGAGCCTGGCCGGGGTCGTCGCCATCGCAGCGGCTGAAGACCTCGTCGCCGGCGACGAGAAAGGGGTCCGACTCCGGGGGCGAGATGGTGGAGAATTGCACCCTCGATGGCGAGATGCGAGCGACCCGCACGTAAGCAACCGAGACCGCGTCGGCATCCACGAATTCTTTGCGGTCCCGATACCACCGCCGCCACGACTGCAGGGCGTGAGCCAGGCCCGGGTTGCCCGGCATTGCGCCGCGTCGCCGATGATGCTTGGCTTGCTTCGTTTGTGGTCGCCTCTAGAACCTTTACTCGGGAGGACGTATTTTAACAGCGTCTCGCGTATCATGATTTCCCCGATCCTGATAAAAAACTATCCTACAGCATTGCATCGTGATTGTATGGTACGACCTGCTACCGTAGAGGGGCGGGTTCATGCTCGCTATTGCGAGCCGCGAAAAAGGAGATCTTGAAATCCGTGCGAGATCAGACGATCTTGGAAATTTTCTCGCACGCGCGCTTGCAGTCCAAAAAAATGAGGCCTAGCTTTACTTCCTTCGTAGCTGATACAGTCAGGACGGCGTTGGCCCCCGCGCCCATAACCATGAGGTACCCGTTCTCGCCCCGGATGAGGATTTGCTCCAGCGCCCCCTTGTTCAGCTCCAGCGCCGCTCGCTCGCCGAGGCTCAGCATCGCTGCAGTCATGGCCGCGATCCGGGTGTCATCGACTTCTTGCGGCATCATCGATGCAATGGGGAGTCCCTCCACGCTCACGACTGCCGTCGCTAGGATTTCGGGTATGTTCGCAGTGAGGTTCTTGAGTATTTCTTCAAGCTCCTCGACATTGTTTGTATCTGACTGCATGTCTGTTACCCGTCTCACCATCTCGGGGGGAGAGTTGGATGCATAGTAAGAGAAGCGATGTTGTATCTAACCTTTAGAAACATAAAAAGGTTAAAGTCAGAAATGATGTCGATAAGGAGCAACGTGATTCAATGCTCCCAACATTCTCTAGTTCCTCGCTGAAGCGGTAGGGCCAAGAAACGAGCTAGAATTGTTAATTAATAACTCTGCTTTTTATACCATATCCCATTCCTCGAAGGCCACGACAAGGCATGTTTTACCTAATATCCATAAAGGACACCATCAGGATTTTACCCTCTTCGTTTGGCAAGGACATCAAGGAGGAAGCCAAGGAGATCATCCGCATGGAATACGAGGATCTCGTGCTCAAGGATATCGGTTATGTCATCACGGTCACGGATATCGTGAACATCGACCTTGGAAAACTACTCCCGAAGGAGGAGGGTATGTTCTCCCGGTGCACGTTCGAGCTCCTCGTCTACCGTCCCGAGATGAACGAAATCGTGGAAGGCAAGGTCGTCGAGGTCGTTGATTTCGGCGTGTTCGTGCGCCTCGGGCCGACCGATGGCTTGTGTCACGTCTCGCAAGTCACGGACGATTTCATCTCCTACAACTCGAAGGGAGGCATGCTCGAGGGGAAGGAAACAGGCCGCACCATGACTACAAGCGACCTGGTTCGTGCCCGCATCGTGGCAATCTCCCCGGCGTCGCGGTCAAAAGCCGGAAAGCTCGGCCTCACCATGCGCCGCCCGTTCCTTGGCAAGCTCGACTGGGTCAAGGAGGACCTCGCGGGCGGCCCGGCGCGCGAGAAGGGGAAGAAAAAGGAAAAAGAGGGCGAAGCCGTGGCGGAGAAACCGTTTGGCGGGAAAAAAAAAGGCAGATAGACAAAGGAATCTCTCATCGTGAACGATTATGGGAACCGAGAAAGCATGCCGGACATGCAGCCTCATCTCGACCGGCCAGCAAATATGCCCGCGCTGCAAGACACACACGCTTTCCGACGACTTCACGTCTGTGGTCATCATCCTTGACCCGGCAAAGTCCGAGATCGCCAAGCGGCTGAACATCAAGGAAGCCGGCAAGTACGCGTTGAAGGTAAGATGACGGCTCATCGGAAGGCGTGAACGTCATGGTCGTGTTCCCCTGCCTTTTTAACGCCTTGTTATTCGTTGAAATGTCGTTTTTTGGCACGTTGCTCGTGCACATCGGTTGGCGAAACAAGGGAAAGCATCTCTATTGCTGCTGCTCCTCTTTAATCGCTGCCGTGCAAGTCTTCGTCATCGCCCTTGCCATCACGTTCGCCAGCCCGTTCCCGCGGTACCCGGGCATGCTCCCGTACCCTTATTCGGGCTTCATGCAATGGTGGACGTGGGCGTGGGCCGCGATCACGACGACGTTTTTCTTGAAGGAGAGACGGCGGGCTTCAACGCCGGAAACGATGCCAGGCTATGCCCAGGCGAGTGGCAACGTGGTCACCGGAGATCCATCGTGCATCCCCGATGATGGCTTGAGATATCACCATGAAAAGGCCCGCAAAGCATTTCACCTTGCCGGTTTCCTCGTCGTCGCGTCCTATTACCTCGTCTCCCCTTTGGTTTCGGTATTGGCGAATGATGCGATCGTGACGGCTGGCCCGGCCTATGAAATCATCTGGGGTCCCATTTCCGAGGCATATTTTTTCGGCGAGACGAGCTTCGAAGAAGCGGCGGTCACCCTCACGCTATTTGCCCTCATCGCGACCGTGATCCTGGTCATGCTCATCGACACGTTCAGGCTGCTTGCCGGCGACAAGTACAGCATCATCACGCTCGTCGAGCGGCGGTTAGGAAAGGTGCTCCGGAACAAGGAGAAGAATGGCCCCGGCGCCCAGGATTACATCGCCATAAGCAGCACTTGCGCGTGGCTCGTCGGCATCGCGTTCGGCACGGTGATCCCCGGCTTCGAGGCGATACGAATCGCTCTCGCAGCCATCGTGATGTCGACGCTGGCGGATGGAGCGGCGGCCATAATAGGGAAGGCGTATGGCCGCCACGAGGTCAAGCGGCCGTACAACCAGGTCAAGAGCATCGAGGGGTTCGTCGCCGGCTTTATCGTTGCCTTTCTCTGCGGGATCTTCTTCACGAGCTGGCTCGTCGCCTTGATCATTGCGCTTGTTTTTTTCCTCATCGATTACATGTCGCCACCCGTCGCGGACAACGCGATCAACCCCGTGGCACTCACGACCGTCGGTTGCCTTGTCGCCATGCTGGTTTAGAGCCAGGTCCGAGAGTTGAATGGTAAGAAGGGGTGAGGTGCTGTTTAGAACTTCGCGCCACACTTGGCACAGAACACGTTCTTCGCGGGGTTCGGTTTTCCACAAGCAGGGCAGGTCTTGCTCGAGGCGGTTCCTTCAATGATTTCCGGCGTGGCGCGCGGTATGGTTTCGGGCGGCTTTTCTTCACCGAAGTTCAATGTCAAGTTTTCGATAGCCGGGCGGGCTGCCGGTTTCGGCTGAGCCGGGGTTTCTTTCGGGGAGAGTGTGAACAGATCCGTGATGAATTGGTTGCCGGGCGTTTCTTTTTCTGCCGGTGCCTCCCCCTCGGGATGCGTGCCGACCCCGAGGGTTTCGAGGTTGAACGTGCTCGGCAATTCCTCGCGGGCCTTGATCTGTTGGAAGGCCGAGAAGAGTTCCTCGCTAAGCGCTTTTTCCTTGTCGGACGGCCGCTCGATTCGCTGGATTTTCTCGGGCAATGCCGCCGGCTTTCTCGCTGCTGCGGCCACGGCTTCATCCCGCAACTTCATAGGCGCCGCAACTTTCGGGGCAAGTCTCGATGCATCGATGCGCTTGATCTTGATGCCTTTCTCGACCCGGGCCATATCCATGTCCGACACGATGCCCGCGAGCATTTCAGGCGTGAGCTTGATGGGCTTGGCCTTCGAACCGAGCTCTGGCTCTCGTGGCTTCGCCGGCTCCAGTGCAGCAGCTGGTGCCTTGGTCGCCCCGGTCACCACCGGCCGCACACCGGTTAGCTTGCCGATCACGGGTTCCAGGACGCCACCCTTGCGTGCTGCAGGCACCACGTGCGCGGCAATCACGGGGGCTGGAACCTCGTCAGCAATAACCTCCGCAGCAATAACCTCGCTAGTGCTAGTCTTGGTTGTGGCTTCGGCACCAGAAGGGCCCTGCTCGGGTTCCCCTTCTGACTTGATGAGTTTCTCGACCTTGCTGGAGATCTCTTCGATCTCCGCTATATCTTCTTCGAGATCTGCGAGGAACTTGCGAGCATCGTCCTCGATTGATTCGTTAACACGTGACGGTATGGCCGCGGGGAGCTTGGCGGTCGCAGACCTTGCCGGCCCAGTCATGCTTCTCGGGTTTGCGAAATCCTTCGCTTGCACGGGCTCGGGCGTGGGCTTGGCAGGAACGACGGCCGGCGATCTAGCCGGGACTGCCCTCTGCTTGGCTGCGGCAGGATCAGCAATGGCCTTCGCTTGGAACGAGATCGCGTTCTTTGCAGCAGGGGCTTCCTTCGCTGGCGCCGCGGAACCGGCCTTTTTCTTGACGAATTCCCGCCCCTGGCTGACGTCCTCGGCCATCCGATCGAACTCTTGCCGGAAAAGCACCCCGATTTCCATGCGCTTGTCGGTCGGCATCTCGACAAGCTGGGAGAGCTGCACGTAGATGCAGAACGCGAAGTCGGCGATTTCCATGGGTGCCGTTTTCTCGGAAATCACCTCGGACATGAAATAGCAGTCCTTGGATATCTCGTCGATGTTGCTCTCTAGCATGTTATTTACAAAGGATTTCGTGAAGTCGGCATCCTGGAGCACCATATCTATCTTTTCATCGTCACAATTCGACGTTGGACAGAGGTCACACTCGGGGAACTTACTCACCATGGGTGCTCACGTCTTGCACGTGCTTCAACAAGGATATTTCGATGCTCGGATATTAATGCTTATAGTAAAGACTTGGATTGCCCAGAAGGGCCGTGGCCGGCGGGGCGGGCGATTTTTTCCTCGCGGTAGACCCCTCGTGGGATGTTACCGGGGGGTTTAAATGCCTGGCCGGCATGCCATCTCGATCATGCAATCCACGAAAGCGGCACGACTCGAGGGGTATAGGGCCCTCTTCGACCCGCACTACGTGCCGCCACTGCTCGTCGGTCGCAAGAAAGAGGCCGCGTTCTTGAAGGGATTTCTCACGGACAGCGTCGCGCTCAAGCTGGCCTCCGACAGCTGCGACACGAGTGGCATGGTCGTCATGATGAACGGGCTCAAGGGAATCGGCAAGGCCACGCTCGTTCACAAGGTGGTAAACGAGCTCCAAGAAACATGCTTGGACATGTCACCGCTGCGGCTCAAGAACATTACCATCAATTGCATCGAGAAGGACGAGGCGCATTTGCTAGGCGATCTCCTTGCCAAGCTAGACATCGACCTGGTACTGCCCGCGAGCTCTCCCGTCGACATCGCGGGGACGTGGAACGCCATCTCGGCCATCTTGCGCAAGCGCGCTGCAAGTACCGCCTACACGGTCTTCTTCAACAACGTCGAGTGCGTGCCGCTGCGCTTTTTCAACAAGCTCGCGTGGAACTTGAAGCACCAGGGCATGAACTTGCTCATGGCCACGAGCATGCGGCACAACAACTATTTCATCGAGAACCTGGACCTGAGCATGGATCTGGACGTTTATAAAATCGGCGATCTCAACGAGATCGTGGAACAACGCGCGAAAATCGCTTTTCCGGGGATGGATCCCTGCGTCGGGCATTTCATTACGGATTCAGTCGTCGCGTTCGATAGTGCACGTCCCGGCCCTTGCATCACCGTCATGAAATACTTGTATCCCCACGTCGCCGAGGGAAATGCCGATTCGATATCCCTGGGCCTGATCCAGGACAGCGTGAAGAACGCGCTGCCCGAGATCTCGTATAACGAGCTGGAACTCGCCGAATTCTTCGCCGACGCGTCCATCCAGAAGGTCATCTTCCTCGATAACATCGTTGGTCACGCGGAAGCGTCCGGCCAGTTCTACCTCTCCCAGGCGGAACTGAAGGAGGTCTACGACACGACGTGTGATTCCCTCGACATGGAACCTGCCCCCAACGAGTTCAACACCTTCATGACCGAGCTCATGGCATGCAATATCCTCTTGAAGTCCAACCACCAGCCGGGCAGTTTCTTCACGATGGTGCCGTTGCAGCTGATCAAGGGATACATCGACGCGACGATCAAGTGAGCCCGCGGGTCCCTCGCGTGGCCGGGAAATTGCCATCTAATAGAAGAGGATCACGAGGAGCATGAAAGTCAGCTGCGCGATCATGCCGGCTTGCACGTTTCTCGTCAAGATAAAGAGCAGCCCGACGAGCGCGTGAAGGAACAAGCTGGGCACTATCGTTGCTGGATTGAAGAACAGGGAGAAATCGAACAGCGCCCCGAAAAGGGCCGACAACACCCACGCGCGCAGTCTCGCCGCCGTGCGAGAAAGCGGCGGTGCCCGTTTCTGTAAGGATTGGAGGATACCATTCAATACGGTGCCGCGGTAGAACAACTCGCCCATGACTTGCGCGGCCGCGACCGGAACGAGCATGAACAGCCGGTTCCCGATGCCGATCATGTACTCCGAGTATTGTTGCTCCGCTTGTTCGCCGGCCACGGTTGCCACGAGGGCCTCCAAGCCCGTGACTTCGTTAATGCGCTGCCCCACGTAATTCAAGGCATAGAGGCCGATGCCGCACGCGATACCCAGGGCGACGGCCCAAAGCCATTCCACCCCGGGAATCCGATGAAATGCGAGTTTCCTGGTGCTCGTCTTGATGACCAAGACGTAGGCGAGCGGGGCAATGCCTACGAGGATGCCCGCCATATTTATGGAAAAGTACAAGACCGGATCAAACTGGCCGCTCGTGATGGTGCCCTCGCCTGCAGCGATGATCAAATAGTTGACCATCATGACCACGAAGAACGTGAGCATGACGACACTCAACACCTCGCGGGGTGCCCACGATTCCTTGACCCGGGGGCTCTTGAACAGCGCTTGCTCCAGCATGATGGGGCCGCCCGTCCCCGGCTGGCTTTTCTTGCCGGCCGGCGCGGCGGGTAGCTTTGCACCGCAAACGGGGCATGCTTCGACCGATTGGCTCGCCAGCTTGATGACCAGGCCGCACTGCGGGCACCTGGTTTCCGGCACCTTCCCGTCCTTCGGTCGTTCCATCTCGATCACGACAAGAGTTCCAGTTTCAATAAACTAGAAAACCACGTTATGAATAATATTTTTCCAAGCAATGTAAATTGCAGTGGAAAGTGCATTTGAAACCTTTAACTTCACGTTACTTCACTTCCTAACTCTTCTGCTACTTCGCCGGGGTTTCATGGCGATACATGTCCAGTGAAACCGAGTGCGAATTGGGATACTTTTATACGATGCTATGATAACGATTGTATCCCCTTGTTACTCGAAAACTGCGAGAGGGTTACCACGGCGCAATTGTGGCGTTTATTGTACGATTCCTCGAATCCCGTGGGCATTCCCGATTGGACTTTTTGATTTTTGCTTTTAATCTTTTCTCAGCGCTCAATCTAAGCAGACTAAAAAAAAGGGCTCGTTTTAAGTCCGAATGATGATCAGCCTCCTCTCATTTTTCCATCTTTTAAGCCTTCGCTTGCACCTTGATGCTGCAGATCGAGCAATCTGCCTTGTAACTTGCCCCAGCTATCCGC
>Ga0172366_10004433_pt1 | contig 11053 bp, 9 predicted proteins | sample LakKivSesite69cm_FD_114533 | JGI IMG/M metagenome (GOLD analysis project Ga0172366, IMG submission 114533) | Sediment microbial communities from Lake Kivu, Rwanda - Sediment site 69cm | ecosystem: Environmental > Aquatic > Freshwater > Lake > Sediment | place: Rwanda: Western Province, Lake Kivu...
GGCGCCGGTGCTTATAGCACCGGCTATGGAAACCAATATGTATAATAATCCAGTTACCCAGGATAATTTATCCAAGCTCGAAGCTCGCGGCTTTACGATTATTGGTCCAGCCAGTGGCTGGTTAGCCTCGGGGAAAGAAGGTCTGGGGCGACTGGCTGATATCCATGATATTATAGGTAGCATCTGTCAGGTGCTGGGGAGGGGTGGGGAACTGGCTAGCAAACATGTCGTGGTTACCGCTGGCGGTACTCGAGAGCCTATCGACCCGATTCGCTACATAGGCAACCGCTCTTCAGGGAAGATGGGCTATGCTCTGGCTGAAGCAGCCCGCGACCGGGGAGCTCAGGTAACGTTGGTTACAGCACCCACCCCATTACCCAGGCCCGTAGGTGTTGAAGTAGTCAAGGTCGGCACGGCTCAGGAAATGCATCAGGCAGTAGATAATGTAACTCTCCAGGCTGACGTCCTCATCATGGCAGCGGCCGTAGCCGATTATCGCCCGATAAAGACAGCTAAAGATAAGATTAAAAAAGGAAAGACCGGGTTAATCTTAGAGTTGGAATGCACCCCTGATATATTGGGCAGTATCAAGGGAAATTTGATTAAGGTAGGCTTTGCTGCTGAGAGCAGCAACCTGGTGGAAAATGCTAAACTGAAGCTAAAGCAAAAGGGACTTGACTTTATCGTGGCTAATGATATTACAGCCCCCGATAGTGGGTTTGACGCCGATAACAATCGAGTAACTATAATTGACCGAGAAGGTAAAGTTGATAGCTTACCTCTCATGCCGAAACGAAAGGTGGCGGAAAGGGTCTTGGATAGGGTGGCCAACCTCCTGAAGAAGAATAAGAGAGGGTAAGAATGATATGGTAAATGCTGGTTCCCTATCAAACAAGCAAAAACTTGATATTGTTATACAAAGGAATACGTTTTTCTTTAAGAGCGATGATTTTGAGGGAAAGTGGGAAGCTCGTATTAGTTCTATCACAAATCTACTGCTGTTCTTACAACGAGAACTGAATACCAAGAAATCTCTTGGAGATAAGAAGAGAATTGTAGTAAATTTTTTACTTGATAAGCCTGATGGATTATCTGCGCTCTTGGCACTAATATCAATTTCTGAAGAATTATTATTGCGATTGATTACTTTTGCTAGAACTATTCAAAACAAAGAACTAAATAAATTGGTAAAGATAGAAAGTTTTTCGAAATTTCCTCTAGATAAAGAAGTAAGCAAAACAAGTTTATTTCGGCTTGTAAAAGCCGACAAAGGTGCCGCGGAAAGTATTGTTAACTTACTCTTTGAAGGTTATTCTGTTCCCATTCTCCAAGAATCTCTTCCTTTATTTGAATTAAAGAAATTAAATTTCAACAAATTGGAATTTACAATCGAAAGCCTTTTGGATAGCATAGTTAGACATGCCAAAAGAGGGTCATATAAAGCACAAGATGCTAATGACCCAGCGGGTTTAATAAAGCAACTATTAGATAAAAACGAGATATCTTACGTTACGAAGGCAACATTGAAGGGCATTAGCAGAACAATGGATTTCATCATACCAAGCGAGTCATCTCCCAAAATCCTTGTTGAGTGTTCTTTTGAAGTAACAACATCATCGGCAATGGGCGATAAAGCTAAGACCGAAATCCAAGTTATTAGCGACATAAAAAGACATTATTCAAATACTGCTTTTGTTGGTTTTGTTGATGGTATCGGATGGTATGTCAGAAAGAAGGATTTGGCAAGATTAGTTGCCGCCTTTGACAATGTTTTTACCTTCAAAGATACAGAGCTTACTCGTTTTCTGGATTTTGTGAAATCTGTATTATGAATTTATCAGGGGCTAAAATGGAAAAACGACTGTCCGAATGTGTTAATCAGATAATAAGAGGAGACGCTTTAGAAATAATGAGCCAAATCCCGGACGATAGTGTGGATGTGACATTTGCGGACCCTCCTTTCAATCTTAAAAAGAGTTATGAGCAATATGAAGACGACAAGGAGACACGAGATTATTTGGATTGGTGTAGACAGTGGCTTAGCAAGATGGTTCGTATCACCAAACCAACTGGGTCTATTTTTGTTCATAATATTCCAAAGTGGCTTACCTATTACTCTTCTTATTTGAATGAGATTGCTTATTTTAAACACTGGATAGCATGGGATGCTATGGGTGCTCCATTGGGTAAGACCATTCTTCCTAATCATTATGGTATTCTCTGGTATGTGAAGTCGCGAAATTTCAAGTTCTATGATATTAGAGCACCACACCGTTACTGTAGAGAATGTAACGCTTTGTTAAAAGATTACGGGGGGAAAAAACATCTTATTCACCCATTTGGAACTCTGGTCAGTGATGTCTGGACAGATATTTACAGGATTAGACACTCTAAAAGGCGTGACGAACATCCCTGTCAACTGCCAGTCCATTTATTGGAAAGGCTTATATTAATGACAACTGACGTAGGAGATATAGTTCTGGACCCATTTATCGGCACTGGCACTTCCGCTATAGCAGCAAAGAGACTCGGAAGAAAATATATCGGCATTGATATAGATGACAAGTATGTGGCGATAAGTAGGGAGAAATTAGGGGGCATTTCTCCCACTCAGATTAACGGGGCTTTCGTCTCAATTTTCTTAGGGAAGATTGTTACTGTTAGAGATTCTGACTATGAAAAAGTTAAGCCGTTTTTAAAGACGAGAGACCTAAAAATAAATTATGGGAAATCCAAACAGTTGACTCTACCAAATATAGCTAAAAAGATGGAGACAGGGTTTTGTAAACCAAGCATTGGTTCAGGTGTTGATGACAATTTATTTAAAGAGATTCTAAGAGCTAAACCCAAACAGGAACTCATTCAACAAGTTCGGTTACTAGAGAAACGTAGTCCATATATATCGAAAGAACCCTCAAATACTACCCGGAAGCGTAGTAAGAAAAGTTCTGATGCGAAAAAGATTTAGGTCCCTGGCCAACCTCGAAATGGTAAATATGACAGACACACCATTGGTTGACTCCGAAATACCTAAAGCCTATGAGCCAGGCAAGATAGAACAGAAGTGGTATGATTTCTGGCTCAAGCAAGGCTACTTTACTCCTAAAATAGACCCCAATAAGAAGCCTTTTGTCATTATCATGCCGCCGCCTAACGTTACCGGTGAACTCCACCTGGGACATGCTCTGACCGCGACGCTGGAAGATATTATGGTCAGGTGGCACAGGATGAAAGGGGAACCCACGTTATGGTTGCCGGGAACTGACCACGCCGGCATCGCCACGCAAGTAGTTGTGGAGCAGCAACTGGCTAAACGGGGGCAAACCAAGGAGGAGATTGGCAGGGAAGAATTCATAAAGTTAATCTGGGAATGGGCTGATAAGATCAGAGAGGACATCAGACATCAGCATCAGCTACTGGGAGCATCCTGCGATTGGACCAGGGAAAAATTCACCCTGGATAAAGGCCCAAGCAAAGCAGTGTGGACCGCTTTTATCCGTTTGTACAATAAGGGGTTAATCTATCGTGGAGAGCGAATGATAAACTGGTGCCCCCGCTGTCAAACTGCCCTCTCCGACCTCGAGGTAGAACATAAAGATATTGTCGGACACCTTTATTATATTCGCTATCCTCTAACCGAGAGCGAGGGCTTCGTCACCGTAGCTACTACCAGATTGGAAACCTTCCTCGGCGACACGGCTGTGGCTGTGAATCCCGAAGATAAGCGCTATAAGAAGCTCATAGGCAAGAGTGTCACCCTCCCCATTATAGACAAAGAAATCCCTATAATCGCTGATGATGCCGTTGATACTTCTTTCGGCACCGGAGCATTGAAGATAACACCAGCTCATGACCCCACGGACTTCGAGGTGGCTCAGCGTCATAATTTGCCACTAGTAGATATTATGAACCCCGATGCTACCATGAACGAGAACGCTGGTCCGTATCAAGGTTTGGAAAGGTTTGCCTGCCGAGATAAGGTATTAGCTGACCTAAAAGAAAAAAAACTTTTAGAGAAAATCGAGCCCTATTCTCATTCAGTAGGACATTGTGGCCGTTGCCAGACGATGATTGAACCCAAGGTCAGCCTGCAGTGGTTTGTTCAAACAGAGCCCTTAGCTAAAGCTGCTATCGAGGTTGTTAAAGATGGCAAAATCAAGATAATCCCGGAACATTTCACTAAGATATATTTTGACTGGATGGAAAATATTAAGGATTGGTGCATCAGCCGACAATTATGGTGGGGACATCGCATCCCGGTATGGTATTGTCAGGACTGTGGCAAGTTGATGGTATCGGTAGATGAACCATCAGCTTGCACTCATTGTAGTTCAAAACAGATCATCCAGGACCCTGATGTCCTGGACACCTGGTTTAGCTCGGCGCTATGGACGCATTCTACGCTGGGCTGGCCAGAGGACACCGATGACCTTCGCTATTTCTATCCTGGTTCGGTAATGGGAACCGGCTACGACATCCTTTTCTTTTGGGTCGCCAGGATGATTATGATGGGACTGGAGGATACTGGCGAGATACCTTTCCATACCGTTTACCTCAATGGCTTGATTCGCGATGAAAGCGGGGAGAAAATGAGCAAAGTGCGAGGGAATGTCATAAATCCCGCCGAAGCGATAAGTAAGTATGGTGTTGATGCTCTCCGATTTGCTCTAACCACCGGAACTTCACCGGGGAATGATATAAATCTGGGCACAGATAAATTGGAATCCAGCCGCAACTTCGTCAACAAATTGTGGAATGCCACCAGATTTATCCTGCAGAGTCTGAATGATGAAAGGCTGGAAGCTCAGAAAATCCCGATTTTACCGGGACAATCGCAGAGAATAGAAGACCAATGGATTGATAGCCAGCTCAACCGACTTATTAAAAATGTCACTGAACTGATGCAAGATTTCCAGTTTGGTGAAGCAGAGCAGCAGATTTACGATTTTGTCTGGTCGAAGTTCTGTGATTGGTACATTGAAATTGCCAAGGTACGACTTCGTAGCCAATTAACCCCGTCGCCTTTGCCTTGCTTGGTCAATACATTAGAAAAATCATTGCGTCTTTTGCATCCTTTCATGCCTTTCATCACCGAGGAATTGTGGCAAAGTGTGAAGGTGAGATTGCTTCGCCCCGATACAATCGGGGCTCGCAATGACACTATGAAGATGCCGGCTTCCATAATGAGAGCTCCTTATCCACTCGCTGACGATAAGTCCTTTGCTCCAGACACCGAGCGGGTGATGGATTCCGTAATAGAGATTATCCACTCTATCCGTAACGCTCGGGCTCAATATAACGTCAAACCAGGCAAATGGATTGAAGCCCGAGTTTATACTGGTGAACTTCTCTCAGGTCTTATTAATGAAGCGCGTATGATTGAAACACTGGCTAAAGTTCGCCCCTTAGCGATACTCGGGCGGCAGGAAAGGGAATCTACCAAAAGTAAAGTACTGGTTTTAGTGTTGAAAGAGGCTGAGGTGGTCTTGCCCCTGGCAGGTATGGTGGATCAACTTGCTGAAGAGCAACGGCTGCTGAAGGAAGGCGAAGAAATTAAAGGAAGAATCACCCAACTTAAAGCCAGGCTAAGAGATAATGTCTTTTTAAGCAAAGCGCCAGCTCAGGTTATTGAAAAAGAGAAACAAAAGCTGGCCATGCTCGAAGATAAATTGAAGAGGTTATACCGGGAATTAGCTCAACTGAGCTCACCATCGGCTGACATCTGACATCCCGCAGCCTTCAAGAGCTGAAGGACGAAGTGGTTTAGCTTTGAGGTCTAATATCTCATGCAACTTTGCCAGGGCTTTTTTAGTATCGCTAGCCATGCAGGATTTATCACGGATTTTCATGCGATATTTAAATAACCAGTAGGTAAATTCATTAAGCTCGGTCAAGCTTATAGACCTGAGTTGAGGATAATGTCTTTCCCTCCTGAACTGTTTCAGGAGGGAAAATTGATTGTCACCATAAATGTGGTGGTAGGCCTCGTCAACTATTCCATTATCGCTGTTCAAGCCTAAAACTCTCCTTTTCTTTCGTATCTCTTCAGTTACAGCCAAAATAAGAAATTTTTCCACAAGAATGCCATAGAAATAGTTGAGGTGGGTCTGGTATTTAGAAGCGCCAATTAGATTCTTAAACTCGTCTTTAGATAATTCTATTGGTGGTATAGAGAAGAAGAGAAGATTGGTCCGCTCTTTTGCTGGAATAGGTCCATCGAGGTCCTCACATAACCTCTCTGCCAGAATCAGCCAGTCGAAGGCTTCGTTGTCAATGAGATAGCAATAATGTCGCCCGTTATAATCCTCTTCAGAACTACTCCACAGGCGAATGGTTTCAAGCATGGCCACATACCAATTCTTGCCTTCAGCAATAGCACTTTTCAGTCCTTGGATTGCCTGAGTATCTCGAGTGGACACTCCAGCCACCTCCACAATTATTTTGAGAACCGTCTATAGATATATTATATCCTTGCTGGGCAGGCAGATTCAAGGCCATATGGTCGAGATTGCGTAGCAATCCTTAACCGTCCTTGCCAGTCCTATGCCTTTGTCATCTCTGAGCCCCGACAAGTCGGGGCGAAGAATCACATTTTCGCTCAAGCACGAGCGAGGTCTAAGGAGTTAACTCCGCGCAGCCATCATGGGGCACGTTAAAACTGCCTTGGCACCTACACTCCTGGTAATTACGCAGCCAGAAGATTGAGGGCAAGTCCGGAGTCATCTATTCCTATTTAGAACAGCGAGCAATTCTGCTAAGGACAGGGTATTCAATATATGCTGCGGCTCACACCATGCCCGCCGAGCGACGCCAACTCCGAATCGCATAAAGCCAAGATGAGCAGTACTATGAGTATCGGTCCCGATGGCGAGCTTTACCCCCAAATCCCTGGCACGGAAAGCATGTATGTCTTTTAAATCAAGGCGGTCGGGCATGGCGTTAATTTCCACAATCTTATTATACTTGGCTGCCGCCTGAAAGACGGCTTCTAAGTCTATGGCTACGGGCTCACGCTCTCCAATAAGGCGGCAAGTAGGGTGGGCAATCACGTCAACATCGGGATTCTCTATGGCGTTTATTACCCTCCGGGTCATCTTTTCCTCATTTTGGTGCATGGCGGAGTGCACAGCAGCATTCACCATATCCAGTTCAGACAGAATTTCGTGGGGCAGGTCTAAGCTACCATCCGCCCGAATATCAACCTCGATGCCAGTAAGTACATGAATCCCGGTTAAACGCTCGTTAAGAGCTTCAATTTCAGCAACCTGCTGCCTCAACCTCTCCACATCGAGACCATGAGCGATACCACGTCCAGCGGAATGTTCCGTGATTGCGATATATTGATAGCCCATGTCCTTGGCCGCCAGAGCCAGTGCCTCGATGGTATCATGCCCATCACTCCATTTAGTATGCACATGAAGGTCTCCCTTTATGTCGGATAGCTCCACGAGCTTTGGTATAGCTTTCTGCTCAGCCTTTTCCACTTCACCCTGGGCTTCTCTGAGTTCTGGTGGGATATACTGAAGCCCCAGCCGATGATAGAAGTCCTCTTCCATAGAGAATTTTTCCAGTTTGTCTGTAGCTATAACAGTTATCCCATATTCACTCAGCTTCAATCCCTGTTTACGCCCTCTTTCTCTCAGGGAAATATTGTGTTGTTTACTTCCGGTAAAATATTGAAGCAAGGAACCAAAGGAATCATGCTCCACCATCCGCAAGTCAACTTGCAGGCCGCCGCTGACGATAGCACTGGCCTTGGTTGACCCTTGGGCTAGCACCTGCCCTACGTGAGGCAGGGCCACAAAGGCGTCTATAACCTCCTTGGGGTTATCGGCAGTGCCCATCAGGTCAATATCGCCCGCTGTTTCTTGAAAGCGCCGTAAGCTGCCAGCGGGAGTGAGATTTCTCACGCCGGGGATAGTGCGGAGGGTGCCTAAGATGTCCTCGACAATGGGCAGAGCTTCACCAATGGGGATGCGCTGGTCTTTGCGGCGCAATGCTTGGATCTGGTGCAAAATATTATCAGCGGTCTTTTCGCCAAGGCGGAAGAGTTTAGCCACTCGCCCATCATGGATTTCTCGCTCCAGTTCATCTACCGAGCTTATCCCCAATTCGCTGGAAAGCTTGTCAGCCGTCTTGGGGCCAATTCCTGGTATGGCCAGGAGATTGGTGACCCCTTGGGGGAACTCAGCCTGCAGATTCTCATAATAACCTAGCTTGCCGGTGGTCATCAGCTCGGTGGTCTTTTTAGCTATTGCCTCACCCACGCCGGGAATGCTCTGTAAGTTCTCGCCTTCGTCAAGCATAACCTTCAGTTCTCTGGGGTAATGCTCGATAGCCCTGGCTGCCTTCTGATAGGCGCGAATTTTAAAGACATTCTCCCCTTTAAGCTCTAGGAGGTCGGCAATGTCCTGGAATACCCTGGCCACCTCGCTGTTTTTCATGCCTTCGCTCGCTTCCCCCCTTCTTTGTTTAATTATACCCTTGTTTTCTAAGTCTGTGATACAAGCTGCATTAAATCTGTTGCCACTTGAACGGATTGTCTGAACGGTCGTTTATGATACACTAATGCTATTAGAGGGCAATCTCGAATCATGGATTAATAAAGAGGTGTAGTCCGTCGCAATTGGAATGCAAAAGTACATCATAAACAAGACGTTGGGGGGCTATGACCTTAACCTTTTAGCGGTGGTCAGCATATCCACGCTGGTATTAGTCCTGAAGTATTATTACCCTTTGAACATCGATTTTCCCCGAGCAACGGAGCTCATTTATTACCTGCTGATCCCGCTTACGGCAGGCTTTCTGGTTTCTAGGGATAAGCCCTGGGATTATGGCATCCGCATTGGCCGCTGGAAATCGGCGGTAGTTCTAACCCTTGTCTGCCTTGCTGCCATGGCGCTGATTCTCTACGGAACCGGTAAAATGCCTGAGTTTCGCTCTTATTATCACAGGGATGCTATAGACTGGCCCGAGCTGCTGCTCAACCACGCACTGTATATGTTTGCCTGGGAATTTCTGTTCCGCGGATATATGCTGTTTGGGTTGGAAAAATCGATAGGCAAAAATGCTATCTTTGTGCAGGCCATTCCTTTTGTGCTGCTTCATCTAGGGAAGCCTTTTTTGGAGACGCTGGCCTGCATCCCCGGCGGCTTTATTTTTGGTTATGTAGCATACAGAACGAGGTCATTCTTACCCTGTTTTATCATCCACTTGGGTATCCACGCGATGATGGTCTTTTTTACCAACTGCTAGGATTTGGATGCAATTCTCAAGCTATGCCTAGAATGGTAGGTAAGAGAGAGCCTCCTCAACGTAGGGTAGTATCTTGTCAGGGTATAAGGCGAATATGATACCGATGATTATCGGCCACTGGGCAAGGTATATCACAAATGGATGTCTTCCTGGCAAAGTCAGTGCCGAGGCAACAGGGTTGTTGAACTCAGGGATATTGAATCGCCTATTCCCCTGTGGATATAGCATTTCGCCGCAAAACATGCCCACCAGAAAAAGCCCGAGCCAGGGCAGTAGCGGGAAGTAATCTATTGTCTTGAAGCCGTAAGGCATAAAACCCAGCCAGAGCAACCAGGAAAAGTTGAAGGACATCCCCCGCAGGTAAACGCCTATCGCCAGCAGAGCGATACCCGATATCAGATTGATGTAGCGGAATCTTAAAAAGAAAGGCGCGAGTATGAACGCAATCCCGAAGAAGTGGAGTATGCCGAATCTGACGTACTCTTGTGGGGCAATTAGCCATGTAAGCAGAGTAATTGCCATGCCCCATGCGAATATCTTCAGGCCTCTGAGTAGAAACCTCGATATTCTCTTCCGTCTGGAATGGCTGATTGTCAGAGATACTCCGGCGAGGAATATGAAAGTTCCAGCAGATACTCTAGCAAACCACCACAAGAATCCATAATGCACGCCTGTGCGGTGGATATCAAAGTAATTAAGTAGATAGAGCACATGGAAGGTTATCATCATTACTATGGCTATGGTGCGTACAAGGTCTATCTCCCAGAAACGTTTATGCCTACTTATGTAACTGGCGGTTGTGCGTATCATTCGTCAAGTTGCTGGCACGATTGTATCATATTTTGAGCAATCAGCTGAAATCGAGCTTTGGGATTGTTTAGGGTTTCGGTGTAGCCCTAATATAGTAAAGTTGTGGTAAAGGGGTATTGACAACTGCATAAGACAAGAATAATCTAAATAGAGGTTTAATCATATGGATGTTATATCTAAAGAAGTAGCTCTACAGCTATGTGCAGAAATCCGTGAAGAGAATTGTGGTAAGTGGTACAGATTTGCTCACCTGCAATGTTGGGGCTGCATGACCTATGCAAAAGGGGACCCTGACAAGATGTGTCTAAGTAGCCCAAAAGGCTATAGTGGCTGCAATCTAATCAACAAACGCTATACCCAACGGTCGGGGGGAGTGACTAGGGATTCGAGGTAAGCGAACCAGAGGAGGTGAATCATGTCGCCTATACCAGCCTTTCAGATAGGTTTGTGGAACGCCTGGGTTTTCATGCTTCTAGACGTATTAACCTTTCCCTTGTTTTTCCGTGTCGCTAAAGGACGAGCTCCGGAGGCCGAAGGCAAAAGCCAGGTTTCTACCCTGTCTAGGACTAAAAGGGTGACCCTTTATTCTTCCAAGATAATATATATTCCGGCTTTTATATACTCTATATTCCTGCCCCTAAAACTGGGGACGGTATGGTTTTTTGTTGGCCTTCCGGTCACTTTAATAGGCTTTATTGCCGGCGTTCTAGTCATATTGAACTGGGCAGTCAGCCCGCGTGGTGAGCCAGTAACCAACGGGCTTTATCGATATTCAAGGCATCCAATGTACGTAACCGCTTTTGTATTTTTCCTGGGAGTGAGCATAGCCACAGCTTCCTGGGTGTTCTTATTGTTCACTATTTTGCTGATAGCCGCTTCGTTTTATTTTGCTCCCATTGAAGAACAGAGCTGCCTTGAGAAGTACGGTGATGCCTACCGCGAATATATTAATAGGACTCCAAGATATATAGGAATACCGAAATAGGGA
>Ga0172366_10004434_pt1 | contig 11053 bp, 4 predicted proteins | sample LakKivSesite69cm_FD_114533 | JGI IMG/M metagenome (GOLD analysis project Ga0172366, IMG submission 114533) | Sediment microbial communities from Lake Kivu, Rwanda - Sediment site 69cm | ecosystem: Environmental > Aquatic > Freshwater > Lake > Sediment | place: Rwanda: Western Province, Lake Kivu...
CTCAGGAAAGATTTCACCGTGAGCGCGTACCAGATTCACGAGGCGCGGCTCATCGGCGCGGATGCGGTGCTCCTCATCGTCGCGGCGCTGTCGGATCGCCAGTTGACGGAGTTCATCGGCATAGCCCAAGAAGTCGGCCTCGCCGCGCTCGTGGAGACCCATTCCGCCGAAGAGGTGGACCGTGCGCTTGCCGCCGGGGCGGAGATCATCGGGATCAACAACCGGAATCTGCACACGTTCGAGACCACGTTGGAGACGACGGAGCGTCTGCGGCCACGTATCCCTGCGGGCAAACTCGTCGTCAGCGAGAGCGGCATCTTCACTGAGCAGGATACGGTGCGGCTTCGTCGCGTGGGCGTTGACGCGGTGCTCGTGGGAGAATCGCTCATGCGGTGCGCGGGGAGCGCGGAGCGTTCCCCGGATTTGGCGGACCGGATTCGCCGCCTGTTGAGTGCGTAGTCGGTTGTTCACGTTCAATGTTCCCATAGCGTCGGCAGACTTGCCAAGTTCGCCGAACGACCACAGTGAGGAGGTTAACCCGATGGCTGATTACAAAGTGGTGCTCAGTGAATCAGAAATGCCGCGTCACTGGTACAACATCGTCGCGGACATGCCGAACAAGCCCGCGCCGCCGCGTCATCCGGTGACAGGCGAGCCGGTGCCGCCGGAAGCGTTCTCCGCCATCTTCCCGATGAACCTCATCGAACAGGAGATAAGCGCCCAGCGCGAAGTGCCGATCCCCGAAGAGGTGCTCAATCTCTACCGCATGTGGCGGCCTACGCCGCTCATCCGTGCGCACCGCTTCGAGAAGGCGCTCAAGACCCCGGCGAAGATATTCTACAAGTACGAGGGCGTCAGCCCTGCCGGAAGCCACAAGCTCAACACTGCGGTGGCACAGGTGTACTACAACAAGCAGGCGGGCACCAAACGCATCACGACGGAAACGGGAGCCGGTCAGTGGGGGAGCGCGCTTGCGATGGCGTGCAACTTCTTCGGGCTGGCGTGCACCGTCTACATGGTGAAGGTGAGCTACTACCAGAAGCCCTACCGCCGCGTCGTCATGGAAACCTTCGGCGCGAACGTCATCCCCAGCCCCAGCGACCGCACGAAGGCGGGCCGTTCGATCCTTGAGAAGCACCCGGACTCAAACGGCAGCCTCGGCATCGCCATCAGCGAGGCGGTGGAAGATACCGTCACGAGCAAAGACACCAAGTACAGCCTTGGCAGCGTGCTCAACCATGTCTGTATGCACCAGACCATCGTCGGGCAGGAGACTCAGCTTCAGTTCAAGAAGATCGGTCTCTATCCCGACATCGTGATCGGATGCGTCGGCGGCGGGAGCAACTTCTCCGGGCTGTCCTTCCCGTTCGTGCGGGACCGCATCAACGGGAAGAAGGTGCGCGCGCTCGCCTGCGAACCGACGGCGTGCCCATCGCTCACGAGAGGCAAGTACGCCTACGATTTCGGAGATAGCGTCGGGATGACGCCTCTGATGCTCATGTACACGCTCGGTCACTCGTTTGTGCCGCCCGGAATCCATGCGGGAGGGCTGCGCTACCACGGCGATGCGCCGATCCTTTGCCAGTTGGTGAAGGAGGGGTTCATCGAGGCGGCAGCGTACGACCAAGTGCCCGTGTTCAAGTCGGCGGAAGTCTTCGCCTGCGCAGAAGGGATCATCCCGGCTCCCGAATCCGCCCACGCCGTGCACGGCGCGGTGATTGAGGCGGAAAAGGCCCGCGAAGAAGGCAAGGAGCGCGTCATCCTCATCGGCCTGAGCGGGCACGGGTTGCTCGATCTTTCGGCCTACGACGACTTTCATCAGGGGAAGCTCCAGAACTATCCCCTGCCGCAGGAAGAGGTCGAGAAGGCGCTCGCGGAACTGCCTCCGATTCCAGCCAACAGGTAGCGCGGTCCTGGCGTGTAGGCTGTACGTGCCGGTGAGTTCCCGGCGGCTTGTGGCGTAAGGGCAGGTTCAAGGCCCGCCCTTACGCCCGCCGAGGCTCCAGATGCACAAAACGCGAATCGAGGTCATTCTCAGATGACGACGCCCGTGAAGGTGAAAGTGTGCGGCATCACGCGACCGAGCGACGCATTGCTCGCGGCCCGGTTGGGGGCGTCGTACGTCGGCTTTGTCTTCGTGCCGCGCAGCCCCCGGTACATCGCGCCTCCGCGCGCTGCGGACATCATCGCGTCGCTCCCGGCGCGGGTCATCCCGGTGGGAGTGTTCGTGGACCTCCCCCGCGACCGGGTGCTGGATGTCATCAGCGCGTCGGGCATCAAGATCGCGCAGTTTCACGGCTCTGAATCGCCTGCGTTCTGCGAGAGTTTCGGCGGCTTCCCGGTGATCAAGGCGTTCCGCGTGCGCCCGCCGTTCGGCCTGGAGGACGTTTCCCCGTACCACGTTGACGTGCATCTCCTCGACGCATATCACCCGAAGCTGGCGGGCGGGACCGGGGAGACGTTCGATTGGGCGCTCGCCGCGCCGGTTGCCGCGAAGGTGCGGGTCATGCTCTCTGGAGGGCTGACGCCGGAGAACGTGACAGGCGCGGTGGAAGCGGTGCGCCCCTATGCCGTTGACGTGAGCAGCGGAGTTGAGGGTGCGCCCGGCGTGAAAGACCCAGAGCGTATGGAGGCGTTTTTCCTGAATCTGGAGCGGTGTGGCCACCACATCGTCCCGCCGTCGTAAAGCCTCCTGCGAGGACCCGCCGGAGAGAAGCGAGAGGACGTTATGAACCGAGGACCGACATCAATCCCCCCCGTGCCCGACGAGAGAGGGCATTTCGGCATCTACGGAGGTCGCTTCGCCAGCGAGACGCTCATGCCGCTCCTGCTTGAGCTGGAACGGGAATATGCGCGGGCGAACGCGGACCCCGAATTCCACCGCACCCTCGATTACTACCTCAAGCACTACGTCGGCAGACCGACGCCGCTCTACTTCGCCGAGCGCCTCACCAAGCACCTCGGCGGCGCGAAAGTCTACCTCAAGCGGGAAGACCTCGCCCACACCGGCGCGCACAAGATCAACAACACGATGGGGCAAATCCTCCTCGCACGGCGCATGAACAAGCGGCGCATCATCGCCGAGACGGGCGCGGGCCAGCACGGCGTTGCGACGGCGACGGTTGCCGCGATGTTCGGGCTGGAGTGCGAGGTGTTCATGGGCACGGAGGACATGCGGCGGCAACGGCTCAACGTCTTCCGTATGCGTCTGCTGGGCGCGAAAGTCACCCCGGTGCATTCGGGCAGCAAGACGCTCAAGGACGCTATCAACGAGGCGATGCGCGACTGGACCGCCCGCGTTGACGACACGTACTACATCTTCGGCTCCGTGCTCGGCCCTCACCCGTACCCCGTGATCGTGCGGGACTTCCAGTCGGTGATCGGACGGGAGACGCGGGCGCAAATCCTCGAACAGGAGGGGCGGCTTCCCGACGTGTGCCTTGCGTGCGTCGGGGGCGGCTCGAACGCGATGGGCCTGTTCTTCGCGTTTCTCGGCGACCCTGAGGTGCGTTTACGAGGAGTGGAAGCGGGCGGGCGTGGGCCTGCGCTCGGCGACCACGCAGCACGCTTCCAGGGCGGCAGACTCGGCGTCTTGCAAGGCTCGAAAAGCTTCGTCCTGCAAGACGAATACGGCCAGATAGCCCTCACGCACTCGATCTCGGCGGGGCTGGATTACGCGAGCATCGGCCCCGAACACGCATTCCTCCGCGACCTCGGACGGACGGAGTACTGCTCCGCCACCGACGATCAGACACTCGAGGCGTTTCACCTGTTGAGCCGCCTTGAGGGGATCATGCCCGCGCTCGAAAGCGCACACGCCGTCGCCGAGGCAATGGTCATGGCTCCTGCGATGCGACCGGACCAGATCATCGTGGTGAACCTGAGCGGGCGCGGCGATAAGGACGTGCACACCGTCGCCGAGGCAATGGGCGAGGACCTGGGCGCCATCTAGCGTGCCTCCTGCATTGCCCTCTCTCCTGCATCCACTCTCCACAACCCAGAGCCAGGGCCACCTTCAGGCAACCACTTGACACGATTGCAGATGCGAGCGAGACCTGCGAGACAACCTATGCCCGTGAAGGCTCAGCGATACCCGTAGGTACCCAGCACCTCGGCGAAGTAGATGGTGTGTTGCTCGTTGACAGGCCTCTCGCGGTGTTCTGGAGTCAACAGCAGGTGAGGCGGGTGCACGCGGGTGTAGACGCAGCATTCCACGTTGATGGGGCATTCGAGGATGGACGGAGCCTTCACGTGAACGCTCGGCACGGCGGTCAGGCCAGCGGCCCGGAACTTATCCAGGTCACGACCGGATTTCGTGCCGCACAACTCGGTCGCCTGCGTGAGGCTGTCGTCTGGGACGGCGATGACGAATTCGGGGACTTCCTCCAAGAAGCGCCAGGAGTAGCGCAGCGGCGTGATGGCGATGACGAAGATGGGATGGTCATGATACTGCGGTCCTATCAGGCCCCAGCCCAGCGTCAGGACATTGCATTTGCCCCTGGCGTCGGCCACGGTGCAGAGCACCCCGCCGAACCGCATACGGTGTAGAATCTCCGAGGCGCACGCCCAGAAATCGAGGTTTTTGCGCTGGTTCATGGCTGCCTCCGGCGGACTTGTCGTGTGCGAACGGGGCCTTCTGGTAAGATGTCACACCGCCGTGCCGGTCCTCAAGAGACCGCACCGGCATTCAGCAGGGCGGCGAAAGCACTGAACAACCCACTGCACGGATGGCTGTTCCTCGGACTGAGATGCGAGCTTGACATTTTGACGTTAGAAGGTAAATTCCCGAAGTAGAAATCTAGGATTTTTGTCTTCTTCGAGAGCACTGTTGGGCAAGCGGGGCTTTCGTGCGTTTGGTGGGGAACGTCCCTTCCTTGTATCCGCTTGGCCGCAGAGGCGAAAGTTCGCTGTCGGCGCGATCACCACCATCATGCAGAGGGGGTAGTCACATGAGCGGTCAATCACCCAGAATGTGGCTGGGTGCTATCGTGCTGGCAAGCGCGTTTCTCGCTTCGCTGGCACGGGCTATACCCGGCGAAGTAACCGGCCTGACGGCAACCGCAGTGACGCCACACTCCATCGAGCTTAGGTGGACCCCGTATTCCGGCGGAGATTTCGCGAGCTACGAAATCCGTAGAGGACAGGCTGCCGGGGTTACACGGAGCAGTACCCTGGTTGATTCCTCTTCTTCAATCGCCACTTCATCGTTCACTGACTCCAACCTGGTCGCCTATACCACCTACTACTACCGAATCTTCGTCGTTGACACCAGCGATACGGCCAGCACCGGTGTCGAAACGAGCGCCCGCACCATGGCGCTGTACTACCCGCACGACGATCCGGTGGACTCGGTCAACATCAACTTCACAGCCGGAGGCACGTGGGCAATCGTGCCGAACAGCCCTGGGGAGGGAGACGCATTCACGGGCCAATGGCATTGGTCGGATTCCCCGGCGGCAACCTATGCCCCCAACGCAAGCTCTTCGCTGACACTCACAGTCAATCTGGGCACTGCGACGATCCCCGTGCTGTCCTTCTGGCAGCACTACTCGTTCGAGCCTAACTTAGATTGGGGGTTCGTCGAGGTCTCCACGGACGGCGGCACGAACTGGACGATGGAGTGTTTCGTTACCGGGAGCTCTGCAAGCTGGCGGCAGGAGAAGATTGACCTCTCCCCGTACCGCGGAAACCCGCAAGTGATGATCCGCTTCCGGCTCCAGTCGAACAGCGCCAACCAGAGCGACGGGTGGCATCTGGACGACTTCGAGATCGCCGACGTTGTACGCCAGTTTCCCTATCCGTTCGCCGACAACTTCGACGACACCACCTCGGCATCCAACTGGCTGAGCTCCAGTTGGGAGTTCGTCACAGACGGCCACTCGCCTCCGTTCCAGATGCACGACAGCCCGATTGGCAACTATCCGGCCAACGCGTTCAGCAGCCTGACGCTTGCTGGGACGATAGACCTCTCCAGGGCGACGAACCCGGTGCTCGCTTTCTGGCACAAGTACGACCTGTACACCAACCACTCCTACTGGAACGAAGACGATTGGGGGAAGGTGTACGTCTCGCCTGACAACGGCCAGGTGTGGTACCTCATGCAGTCGTGGAACGGTTCGCAAGCCGACTGGACCAAGGTGACTATTGACTTGAGGCAGTTCGTCGGCGCATCGGCGGTGCGGGTGCGGTTCACCCTGGACGACAACCCTAACCTCCAGAACACTGCGCAGAACACCCTGCGCGACGGCTGGTGGGTTGACGACGTTCGCATCGAGGAGCTGCCCACAGACGTTGCGCTCAGCGTGACAAGCAGTTCCATGCACCACGTGACGCTCGACTGGACGCAGAACTTCGACAGCGACTTCCTCCGCTACGAGGTGTATCGTGCGACGAGCACGAGCGTAACCCGGTCCAGCACGCTGGTCGCCTCGATTGCCGATCCGCACGTGACCACGTACACCGACTCGGTGGCGATGATCCAGCCGACCCACTACTCGTATCGCGTGTACGTGGTGGATTCGCTCGGGAATGCGAGCCTCGGCAGCCCGGTCGTGACCGCCACGTATACGGTTCCGGTGAACTCGTTCCCCTTCTCCGACAGCATGGGAGCCGCGACGACGGCCTGGGCGTGGGGCTACCCGTGGGGTCCGACGACGGCAGCGTATCACAGCGCCCCTTCCAGTTGGACTGATAGCCCCGGCGCGAGCTACGGGAGAAATGCGAACACGGCCCTGGCCACAGTGGTGAACCTTGCCGGAGCCACCTCCCCGGTGCTCACGTTCTGGCACCGATACGCCTTCGAGACCTCCGTGGATTGGGGCCGCGTGGAGGTATCGAACGACGGCGGCCAGACCTGGACGCAGGTGCTGCGGGTAACCGGCATAGACACGACGTGGACCCGCGAGCGCATCGACCTTGGCAAGTACGCGGGCGATACGATCGGCTTACGGTTCCGGCTGACCAGCGACGGCGAGTCGCAGCTGGACGGTTGGTGCATAGACGACGTGGAGATCAACAACAGCTCGCGCAGTGTCGCGTTCCCGTGGACGGACGATGTGGAATTGGGGGAAGGGAGCTGGTTCGCCGACTCGCCATGGGGCATCTCAACCATAGGATCGCACTCCGGCACTTCGCACTGGACGGACAGCCCTGCGGGCACGTACGCGCCGAACGAGAATACGTCGCTGACGCTCACCATTGATCTGAGCGGGGCGGATTCGCCCGTGCTGCGTTTCTGGGAGCAGTACTCGTTCGAGCCGAACGCCGACTGGGGATTCGTCGAGGTTTCTGCCGACGGCGGCACGAACTGGACGATGGAGTACTTCCTCACGGGCAGCCAGGCGACCTGGCGCCAGGATCAGATTGATCTCTCGCCGTATGGTGGCAACCCGCAAGTAATGATCCGCTTCCGGCTCCAGTCGAACGCGTCCATGCAGAGCGACGGATGGCATCTCGACGACTTCGAGATCGTGGAGGATGTGCGCCACTTGGCATATCCCTTCACCGACAACTTCGACGACACCACGTCGGTATCCAACTGGCTGACTTCGAGTTGGGAACTGGTGACCGACGGTCGCTCGGCGCCGTACCGGATGCATGACAGCCCGATCGGCAACTATCCGGCCAACGCGTTCAGCAGCCTGACGCTCGCGGGCACGTTGGACTTCGCGGGCGCGACGAACCCGGTGCTCACCTTCTGGCACAAGTACGACCTGTACACCAACCACTCCTACTGGAACGAAGACGACTGGGGGAAGGTGTACGTTTCGCCCGACAACGGCCGGGTGTGGTACCTCATGCAGTCGTGGGCCGGTTCGCAAGCCGACTGGACCAAGGTGACTATTGACTTGAGGCAGTTCGTCGGCGCGTCGGCGGTGCGGGTGCGGTTCACCCTGGACGACAATCCTAACCTCCAGAACACCGCGCAGAACACCCTGCGCGACGGCTGGTGGGTAGACGACGTTCGCATCGAGGAACTGCCGGTGGCCGTGACGCTCAGCCCAATCACGAGCAGTTCGATGCACCACGCGACGCTCGTCTGGACGCAGAATGCCGACGCGGATTTCAACCGATACGAGATTTACCGGGCAACAAGCACAAGCGTGACCAGGAGCAGCACGCTGCTCAAGACGATCACCGACCGGATGACGACGACGTGGACCGATACGTTCGCCGCGGTGCAGCCGACGCACTATTCCTACCGCATCTACGTGGTGGACTCGCTGGAGAATGCGAGCCTCGGGAGCAACGTGGTGACCGCCGACTACACGATTCCCCTCGCGACGGTCCCCTTCAGAGACAGCATGAACGTGGACACCCCGAACTGGAGTTGGGGTGCGCCATGGGGACCGACGACGAACAGCTACCACAGCGCGCCCGCAAGCTGGAAGACTGGCCCAGACCAGGCCTATCCACCGAACGCGAACACCGCACTGGCGACGCAGATCAACCTTTCCGGAGCCACTTCGCCGGTGCTCATCTTCTGGCACCGATACGCCTTCGAGGCTGGCATGGATTTCGGCCTGGTCGAGGTATCGGCGGACGGTGGCCAGACGTGGACGCAGGTGCTCAAGGTCACGGGCATTGACACGACCTGGAGCAGCGAGCGCATAGACCTTGGGAACCACCTGGGCGAGACCATCGGCTTGCGCTTCAGGGTCACGAGCAACGCCAGCACGCAGTTCGACGGATGGTACATTGACGATGTCGTGATCGAGAACGGACCGCGCAGCGTGGCATTCCCCTGGACGGACGACGTGGAATTGGGGGAGAGAAGTTGGTTCGCCAATTCGCCGTGGGGACTCTCAAATGTGGGGTCGCACTCAGGCGCATGGCACTGGACGGATAGCCCGGCTGGTAGCTATGCCCCCAACGAGAACACGTCGCTCATGACTACGATTGACCTGAGCGGTGCCGCCTCCCCGGTGATGCGGTTCTGGCAGCGCTATTCGTTCGAGCCGAACGCCGACTGGGGATTCGTCGAAGTCTCCGCCAACAACGGCGCAAGCTGGACGATGGAGTACTTCCTCACCGGCAGCCAGGCGGCTTGGCGCCAGGAGCAGATTGATCTTTCGCCGTATGGCGGCAACCCGCAGGTGATGATCCGGTTCCGTCTCCAGTCGAACGGTTCGTCCGAGAGCGACGGGTGGCATCTGGACGATTTCGAGGTCGTGGATCACACGCGACAATTCCCGTACCCGTTCAAAGACACGTTCGACGACAGCACGTCGGCTTCTAACTGGCTGACCTCAAGCTGGGAGTTCGTCACCGGAGGTAGGTCTTTGCCGTTCCAGATGCACGACAGCCCTCTGGGGAACTACCCCGCGAACGCGTTCAGCAGCCTGACGATGGATGGCACGGTGGACCTGAGCAAGGCCACGAGTCCGGTGCTGACCTTCTGGCACAAGTATAACCTGTACACGAACCACTCCTATTGGAACGAAGACGATTGGGGGAAGGTGTACGTTTCGCCCGACAACGGCCAGGTGTGGTACCAGAAGGCCGCTTATGCCGGTTCACAGACCGGTTGGAGCAAGGCGAGCATTGATCTTTCCGAGTTCGTCGGAGCATCTGCCGTTCGGGTGCGGTTCACCCTGGACGACAACCCTAATCTCCAGAACACCGCGCAGAACAACCTGAGTGACGGCTGGTGGATAGACGACATCCGGCTTGGTGAGAACCTCGCCGTGCAGGTGCTGGCCGACCTTGTCCGCCTGGAAGGCCCGGCGGAGATCAGCGCCGTGCCTGGGCTTGCCAGCCCGCGCCTCATCGGTCGCGTGTACGAGCCAAGTGTTACGACTACCGCAGGGCAGGGTGCACAGGTCGTCGGCCAATTCGGCGTGGGAGAGCTGGGAACGATGCCCAACGACTCGACCTGGACGTGGTTTGCGGGCGGGTACCTGGATGACGTGAGCGGCGCGGACCGCTTCTTCGGCTCCGTGCGCGCGGATTCTGTCGGTACGTATGCCGTGGCGTTCCGTGCCTCCATCAACGGCGGCGCGGCGTGGGTCTACGGCGACCTCGACGGCAACGACCTCGCCGGTGGCGGCGTCAACGAGTTCGAGCGCGATAAGGCGGGCAGGCTTACCGTTGGCCGGGGCGGCACTGTGCTTCTGCGCTCGACGAAGATCGAGCGGACGTTGCGCGTGAACGATCAGGAAATCTGGGGGATATTTCTCGGTAACGGAGGCCCGGACCCGCTCTCGTGGGAACTTGCAGAGGCCCGTGCTGACAGCGTCCGGGCCGACGTATCGTGGATCGTGCTCCAGAAGACCACAGGCAGCATTCCCCAGGGCAAGGAGGTCGAAATCGAACTGACCTTCGATGCGAGGGGCCTCGCCGCAGATAGCACGTACAGGGCACTCCTGCTGCTGACGTCGAACGATGCGCAACGGGATTCGCTGTGGCTTCCGGTGAGCCTGAGGGTGCTTCCTGAAGGTGCGCCGGGGTTGTCCGGATGGGTGGTTCTGCGCGGCGGTGCCAATGCTTCCGGCGGCAGCATCGTCGTGTACGACGCGGCTGATGCGGCGGTGGATACGCTGCCGGTCGCGCCGAACGGTTGGTTCTCGGCCTATGGCATCACGTCCGGCACGTACCGCCTGTTCGTCCAGGCCCCGGGCGCGTATCCGCAGGACTTCGTCCGCGTCGAGATACCCATCGAAGGGACGACGCTGGAGGTTTCGCCGCTGCATCCGCACGTCGTCAGTCCGTTCTTCATGGAGATTTTCAGCGACGCCTCCACGCTTGACGGCCTGCCGATTCCGGTGGGAACGTTCGTCAGTGTGCGCGATCCTGACGGTGTGCTGTGCGGCGGAACGCTCGTGAGCACCGCTGGTTCCTACGGCTTGCTGCACGTCTACGCCGACGACCCGAACACGGGTGACGTTGACGAGGGTGCAGAGATCAACGACACGCTGAACATCTTCGTCAACGACGTGCCCACGTCGTACAAGGTGGTCTATAGGAACCACAACACCGTGACGCGGGTAGACGTGGCGGTGTACACCACTACGCCGCGACACCTTGCGGCGGGCCTTCACCTGATCTCTCTGGC
>Ga0172366_10004437_pt1 | contig 11048 bp, 4 predicted proteins | sample LakKivSesite69cm_FD_114533 | JGI IMG/M metagenome (GOLD analysis project Ga0172366, IMG submission 114533) | Sediment microbial communities from Lake Kivu, Rwanda - Sediment site 69cm | ecosystem: Environmental > Aquatic > Freshwater > Lake > Sediment | place: Rwanda: Western Province, Lake Kivu...
CAACTTCCAGAATGTTCTTCCACTATGTGTATGTATTAGAAAGCTCAAAAGATAAGGAACGTTATATTGGTTATACCAGCAATCTCAAAAGAAGATTGGAAGAACATGCTAAGCCAAACGCCGGGAAAAATTACTGGGTAAATTCATAAACAAAATTAAAATTAAAACTTGCAGCGCTAGACACCGCATAAAACGGCGTTTGGCCCTGGAAGTTGATATACTGGGATGAATCTAAATAAAGTATTTCTTATCGGCCGCTTAACTCAGAATCCCGAAGTGAAAACTACTCCGGGGGGCCAAACTGTTTGCAGTTTTGGCTTGGCGACAAACCGCATTTGGGTTGATAAAAATACCAATCAAAAACAAGCCAAAGCAGAATATCACAATATCGTCTTGTGGAGGAGGCTGGCTGAAATCGCGTCGCAATATTTAAACAAAGGCAGTTTGGTTTTGGTTGAGGGGCGGATTCAAACGCGGACTTGGCAAGACGCCTCCGGAAGCAAAAGGTACAAAACCGAAATCGTCGCCGACAATATTCAATTGGGTCCCAAAACAGCGAGAGAGCCATTACCCTTCCATCCTCAAGACGAGGAACCTCCCAAGGATAACCAGCAACGAGATATTACCGCCGAAGAAATTCCGGTTATTGAAGAGGGCAAAGAAGAAGAGATCGACGTAAAAGATATACCGTTTTAAATAATTTTTAATTTCCAATTTTTAATTTTTAATAACTATGAATTGTTATTTTTGCCAAAAAAATGTCCAGGACGTGGACTATAAAGACACAATCGTACTTCGCAGATTTATTTCCGGGCTTGGTAAAATACGCGCCAGGAAAAGAACCGGAGTATGCGCAAAACATCAAAGAAAATTAGCCGCAGCGATTAAAAGAGCCCGACATTTGGGTTTGCTTTCGTCCACAACTAAATAGCGACTAAAAAAACATCCCGCCGCGGCGGGATGTTTTTTTAGTTTATACTAAGCCGTTTCAACTATATTTTTCTTAATTTTCTCTGCGACTTCGGGATTTTCCTGTAAAAATTTCTTGGCTCCTTCCATACCCTGTCCCAATTTTGTATTTTCATACTGAAGCCAACTGCCCGATTTTTTAACCGTTCCAACCTTCATACCGGTATTAATAAGATCGGCTATATATGAAATTCCTTCATTGTAATAAATATCAAATTCAGTGATTTTAAAGGGAGCCGCCACTTTATTCTTTACTATGTTCGCTTTTATGCGGCTTCCAACGATTTCATCGCCGTGTTTTATCTGGGCGATTCTCCGCAGGTTAACTCTGACCGAAGCGTAAAATTTCAGCGCCAGACCTCCGGGCGTGGTTTCCGGATTGCCGAACATAATTCCGATTTTCATTCTTGTCTGATTCAAAAAAATAACAATGGTTTTGGTCTTGGCTATTATTCCCGAAAGTTTCCTTAAAGCCGAAGACATTAATCTTGCCTGAAGGCCAATCTGAAACTCTCCCATTTCTCCGGCAATTTCCGCTTTAGGAGCCAAAGCGGCCACCGAATCAACCACAATAACATCCACCTCCCCGGACCGGACAAGGGTTTCAACAATCTGGAGAGCCTGCTCGCCGGAATCCGGTTGTGAAATTAAGAGCTCATCAACGTCAACGCCAATTCTGTGCGCGTAATCCGGGTCCAAAGCGTGTTCCACGTCAATAAAAGCGCCTACCCCTCCCAGCTTCTGCGCCTCTCTCAAAATATGCAAAGCCAGAGTGGTTTTGCCGGTTGACTCGGGTCCGAATATCTCAATAACGCGGCCGCGCGGAATCCCGTGAACGCCCAAAGCCAAATCAAGCGAAATTGATCCTGTGGGCACCACGTCAACTTGAGCGGGCTTAGCGTCTCTAAGTTTCATTATCGCCCCCTCTCCAAACCTCTGCCTGATTTCGTCAACCGCTTCCTGCAAATCGCCCTGCTCGTTTTTTTTCTCTTTTTGAACTTTTGCCATATTATTTTAAAAAATTTTTAGACACTAAAGATTGGAAATTTGAATTATATTTTCTCCCATTTTTCTTCCCCCGAATCCGCATTCTCTACGGGTATGCTCTGACTGCTTTCCTGTATGCTATAAACTTCCCTTGGTTTGGCCCCTTCGGCGGGACCCACAACGCCATTCTCTTCCAGCATATCAATCAGCCGGGCCGCTCTTGCGTATCCTATCCTTAAACGCCGCTGCAGTAAAGAGGCCGAAGCTTTTTTTGCTTCAACGACAAGCCTTTTCGCCTCGGCAAACAAAGGATCTGCCTCTCCGTTAGAAAAACCCGAAGAAGACGATCCTTCCGCTGCCGCTTCTTCTCCGCCGTTTTCCAGCGCCTGCACCAATCCGCTGTCCATTTCAGCGCTCCAGGCCGCTTCCTTCTCTTTTTGAGAAGTTATGTAACTGACGATTTTTCTAACCTCCTTGTCTGAAACATAAGCGCCCTGGATTCTCTTTGGTTTTGTGACATCTCCGGAAATGTAAAGCAAATCTCCGGCGCCCAAAAGTTTTTCCGCGCCCGATGTGTCTAAAATGGTTCTTGAATCAACCTGAGACGCAACCTGAAAAGTGACGCGGCTTATTATGTTCGCCTTAATCAGCCCGGTGATAACCTCCACCGAAGGTCTTTGAGTGGCGACAACCAGATGTATTCCGACTGCTCTCGCCATTTGAGCCAACCTGACAATCGCCGCTTCTATTTCGCGGCCTCTCGCCGCCATCAAATCAGCCAGCTCATCAATCACCACGACAATAAAAGGCAGAGGCTCGGTATTATTCTTCAGCGCCTGCTCGTTAAAGCTTTTAATATCTCTCGATTTTGCCTCGGCCAAAACGTCAAACCTTCTTTCCATTTCTCCTGTCAGCCACCTTAAAGCGTTTAAGGTTTGGGTTGCGTTGTAAATCACCGGGCACAGAAGATGAGGAAGATTGTTGTAAACCGGAAACTCAACTCTTTTCGGGTCAACCAGAATAAACCTTAAAAACTCCGGGCCGGAGCTTCTCGGATAATTATTGGGCTGATAAAGAAGACTCAAAATTAAAGTATTCAAAAATATTGTTTTTCCCGAACCGGTGCTGCCGGCCACCAGCATATGGGGCATCTTGGTCAAATCGGTGAAAAAAGTTGCGCCGGAAACATCCCGCCCCAGGGCAATCAGCAAATTGGCTGAAGATTTTTGAAAATCTTGATTTTCAATCAAATTTCTCAATCTCACCTGGGCCCTAACTTTGTTTGGCATTTCAATGCCCACCAAAGCCCTGCCTGGAATTGGAGCTTCGATTCTAATAGGATGGCTGGCCAGCGCCAACGCTAAATCGTTGGAAAGGGAAGTAATCTTGGAAAGCTTAACTCCTTCCGCCGGTTTTAGAGTATATTGGGTAACGGTGGGGCCGATGTTAACTTCGGACATTGCCACCTCTATCCCGAAATTCTGGAAAGTTTTCTTTATAATCGCCGAATTTATCCTGGTGTCGCCGCTGGTCGGAACGCCATGTTCTTTTTCCAGCAAATCAAGAGGAGGAGGCTGATAAGATGAAAGCTTGGCTCCGATTGCCGGCTTTTGTTCCAGTTTCGCCGGAGCCGGCTGTTTTTCGCTTTGTTTATTTTCCGGCTGGGAAAACGGAGGCACTTCTTTGACTTCAAATTTGGGCGCAAAAAATTTTCTGATTATTGAAGGTTTTTTCTCCTTCTCCTCTCCGCCGGCGGCGTTTGGCATGGTTTCTTCTTTGCTTCCTGATTTTTTTATAAATTGCCAGAATATCAGGAAACCGATAATTATCGGAGCCAGAAATATGATTAAGGTTGCCCAAAATCCAAAATATTTCAGAAAAGGCCAGCTTATAAAATAACCCGCCCACCCTCCTCTTTTGAGCAGCGGATCAAAAGCTCCCAAAATTCCGGTGATGCCAGAAATGACGAGAAGCACCGCGAGCATCACGGGCCACAATATTTTTTTCTGGGAGGAAACAGCGATAAAATTATGTTTTGATTTCAGAAGGACTATGCCTCCGAAAAGCAGAACAAACGGAATCGGAAAAACCGTTTCGCCAACCAAAAGTTTGGCTTTCCCCAAAAAAAACTGGCCGGCCATTCCGGCTTTGGCGAAGAAACTCAATCCAATCAGAAGGGCGGACAGAATCATTAAAATTCCCCAAATCCATTGTTTGGTTTCTTCGGGCAAAGCGAAGCGATTTTCTTTATTCCTTCTAGAATAACTTTTTTGTTTCTTTCTTCTGAACACAAATTTTAGCTAACCATGAAAAATTAGCTCAAAACTCAAAAGTCAAAACGCAAAACTACAGCTTAAAACTCAAAACTTTTGACTTTTGCGTTGTGGTTTTGACTTTTGAACTTTGATTTTTGATTTTTAAACTATTTTCTGAATCCTGTCCCTGCTGGTATTAGTTTACCAATAATCACGTTTTCTTTCAATCCGCGGAGCTTATCTTCTTTGCCTTCCAATGATGCCTTTATAAGCACCCGAGAAGTTTCCTGGAAGGAAGCGGAGGATAAGAAAGAATCTGTGGTTAACGCCACGCGCGATATGCCGAGCAAAACAGAAACTGCTTTTGCCGGCTCTTTTTTTTCTTTTTTGAGTTTGATATTTTCTTCAAGCAGCTTGGTTCTCTCAACAATCTGGCCGTCAGTGAACATGCCGTCTCCCGGTTTCTTTATTTTTACCCGAGAAAACATCTGCCTGACTATAACTTCAATATGCTTATCATGAATCACGGCTCCCTGAGAAACGTAAATTTTTTGAATTTCCCTTAAAATATATTTTTCTGTTTCTTCCTTGCCGCGCAGTTTAAATAATTCCTTAAGGTCAAGATTGCCTTCGCAAAGCTGCTGTCCCTTCTCCACATCCTGGCCTTTTTGGACGAAAATTGCCGTTTTAGCAGGTATCCTGTATTCCAAAACATCATCTTTCCCCTTTGCGGCCTTTGATTTTCCTTTCGGCTTCTCGGCCAAACTGTCCGGAGCCGCTTTAATTTTAATGACCCCTTCCGGAGTGACGTCCAAAACTTTCCCTGCGGTCAAGGAAACTGCCGCTTTTCCGCCGGGCGTCCTTACTTCAAAAACCTCCTGAACTCTCGGCAGACCAAAAGTAATATCTCCGCCTCCGGCAACGCCGCCGGTATGGAAAGTTCTCATTGTCAGCTGGGTTCCGGGCTCGCCTATTGCTTGGGCTGCCACAATGCCCACCGCCTGGCCCATATCAACAACTCTGTTTCGGCCAAGATCCCAGCCGTAGCATTTTTGGCACATTCCTCTGACCGATTTGCAGGTAATAGGAGAGCGGGCTTTAATTTTAGGAATATCCGAATCGGCGATTTCCCGGGCCTTGTTCCAGTCAATTATTTCGCCTTTTTTAACGACAACCTTGTTCTTTATTTTTATTTCTTCCAAGCTGGCGCGTCCCACAATCTTATAAGCGAAATTTTGGCCGATGTCGTCCGCTTCCTTTCTTGAAATTTCAAATCCGGTTTGGGTGCCGCAGTCCTCTTCGGAAATAACCACCTCGTGAGCAACATCAACCAAGCGCCTAGTGAGATAACCAGCCGTTGAAGTTCTCAAAGCGGTATCAGCCGTTCCCTTTCTCGCTCCATGAGTGGAGATAAAGTATTCAAGCACGTTAAAACCTTCCTTAAAAGAACTTTTCACCGGCAATTCTATAATCTGCCCGGCAGGATTAATCACCAATCCCTTCATTCCGGCCATCTGAACCGGCTGCGACCAAGAGCCCCTTGCGCCGGCGTCAATGATGGTGAATATCGGACCGAATTCCGGCAAAGTTTTAGGAACCAATTTTTCAATTTGAGATTTCGCTTTTGTCCATACCTCAATAATCCTGTCGCTTTTCTCTTCCTTGGACAGCAATCCTTTTTTAAAATGGCTTTCAATCATTTCAACTTCCTTTTCCGCGCCTTCAATGATTTTTCCTTTTTCCTTGGGAACAATCAAATCATCCATTCCCCAAGTCACTCCGGAAAGGGTCGCGTTTTCAAATCCAAGATTTTTTATCTTATCAAAAGTATCTTCAACTGTTTGTTGGTCATAATTCTGAATAATATCGCCGACAATTCTCTCAATCTTTTTGGAACTCATCAGGTCGTTGACAAAATCGTGGCCTTCGGGCAGCGCCTCGTTAAATAAAACTCTGCCCAGCGATGTTTCCAAAAGCTCCGCGGATTCTTGAGTTTTCTTTTTATCCGACAAAGAAATTTTCTTTGGATTTCGTATTTTTATTTTGGCGTTCAATGCCAACCTCCCGTATTCGTAAGCTAAAATTGCCTCGTTGGCGTCAAAAAAAACCAAACCTTCGCCCTTCGCTCCTTGTTTTATTTTGGTCAGCCAATAACAACCCAAAATAATATCCTGCGACGGAATAACGATAGGAACTCCCATTGCCGGCTTAAGCAAATTATGGGTGGAAAGCATTATTTCCTGCGCTTCTTTTTGGGCCTCGTCGCTCAAGGGAAGATGAACCGCCATTTGGTCTCCGTCAAAGTCGGCGTTGAACGCTTTGCAGACCAACGGATGAATTCTGATTGATTCCCCCTCAATTAAAAGCGGCTGAAAAGCCTGTATGCCCAATCTATGCAGAGTCGGAGCGCGGTTGAGCAAAACTTTTTTGTCTTTGACAACTTCTTCCAAAATAGCCCAAACCTCGTCGGTTTCCTGCTCAATCAGCCTTGAGGCTCCTCTAACATTATAAGCAAGCTCTTTGTCCAAAATTCTTTTGATTACGAAAGGTTTAAATAATTCCAAAGCCATCTTTTTAGGAAGGCCGCATTGGTGGAGCTTTAACTCCGGGCCCACAACAATCACCGACCTGCCCGAATAGTCAACCCTTTTCCCCAGAAGATTTTGACGGAAGCGTCCCTGTTTTCCTTTTAATATATCAGCCAAAGATTTTAACAATCTCCTGCCGCCCGTTGTCGCGGCGGTCAAAACTCCCTTTCTCATGCTGTTGTCTATTAAGGCGTCAACCGCTTCCTGCAGCATTCTTTTCTCGTTCCTGACGATAACTTCGGGAGCGTTAATTTCCAAAAGATATTTCAACCGGTTATTTCTATTGATGACTCTCCTGTAAAGGTCGTTCAAATCAGATGAAGCGTAGCGACCGCCGTCCAACTGAACCATCGGCCTCAAGTCCGGCGGCAAAACAGGAAGAACGGTTAAAAACGTCCATTCCGGCCTGATGTTGGCTTTCTGCATTCCCTCAAAAAGCCGCAATCTTCTCAGAATCTTTTTCCGGTTTATAGAAACGGCTGTTTCCGCTTCTTTTTTTATTTTTGCGATTTCATCCTTAAGATTTATTTTGGCGAAAAGTTTGGTTAGAGTTTCGGCTCCGGTTCCGGCCTCAAAAATCGTTCCGTACTTCAAAGAAAAATCGTAGTACTCAACTTCGGAAAGAACCGCCAAGGGCTTGATGCTTTGAACCTCTTCTTTCGCTTTGTCTCTATTTTCTTTCAATGCCTCCTGCTCGGTTTTCGCTTTCTCTTTAAGACCTTTTAACTTCGTTTTATACTCTTTTTCAATTTCTTCCAAAACTTTCTTTTTCGCTTCCTCGTTGACCGAAGTCACAATATACGCGGCAAAATAAATTACTTTTTCCAACTGCTGCATCGGAATGTCAATTATCATTCCCATCCGCGAAGGCACGCCTCTCAAAAACCAGATGTGCGAAACCGGCGAAGTCAGTTTTATGTGGCCCATTCTTTCCCTTCTCACCGACGACTTGGTAACCTCAACTCCGCACCTGTCGCAAACCACCCCCTTGTAACGAATTCTTTTATATTTGCCGCAGTAGCATTCGTAATCTTTTTCAGGACCAAAAATTTTCTCGCAAAAAAGCCCGTCTTTTTCCGCCCTTTGGGTGCGGTAATTGATGGTTTCCGGCTTCGTAACCTCGCCGTGGCTCCAATTTAAAATATCTTCAGGCGAAGCGATTTTGATTCTTATTGCCTCTAAGTCTCCAACGCGCATATTATTAAAAATTTAATCTTTGTTTTTTTCTTCTTTCTGCCTTGTTTTCTCTTTTACCTCCACGCTCAAGCCCAACGATTTTAATTCAGCGATCAGCAAATTGAAGGAAGCAGGAATGTTTGGATTCCTAATCGGCTCTCCTTTTAAAATTGACTCGTAAGTTGCGGCTCTTCCGGGAACATCGTCCGACTTGATCGTAAGCATTTCCTGCAAAGTATGGGCTGAACCGTATCCCTCCAAGGCCCAGACTTCCATTTCTCCGAATCTCTGGCCTCCGAACTGCGCTTTTCCTCCCAACGGCTGCTGGGTGATTAAAGAATACGGCCCGATTGACCTCATATGAATTTTGTCTTCAACCATATGGATTAGCTTCATCATATATATGTAGCCCACGGTAATCTTCTCGGAAAAGGCAAGCCCGGTTCTGCCGTCGTATAAAATAACTTTACCGTCCGGCGAAAAGCCGGCTTTCTGCAATTCTTCTTTTATATCCGTTTCAACAGCTCCGGCCATGGAAGGAGTTTCGGCAATATATCCCAGTTTTTGAGCAGCCAAACCCAAATGGGTTTCAAGGATTTGGCCGATATTCATTCTAGAAGCGACGCTCAAGGGGTTCAGAATAATATCCACCGGCGTTCCGTCATTTAAAAACGGCATTTCTTCTTCCGGCACGACTTTGGAGATTACGCCTTTGTTTCCGTGGCGGCCGGCCAATTTGTCGCCTGCCTGAATTTTTCTCATCACTGCTATTTCAACCTCTATCCTTTTTATAATGCCGGGCTCCAGTTTATATCCCGCGTCTCTGGAGAAAATCTTAACGCCGACAACTCTGCCTCTTTTGCCATGCTCCATCAGCAGAGAAGTGTCTTTCACGTCCCTGGCTTTTTCGCCGAAAATAGCTCTTAACAATCTTTCTTCCGCGGTCAAGCCGGTTTCGCCTTTTGGCGAAATCTTTCCGACCAGAATGTCATTCGGACCCACTTCAGCCCCAACCCTGATAATTCCCTCTTCGTCAAGGTCTTTGAGTTTTTCTTCGGAAACATTCGGAATATCGCAGGTGGTGACCTCGGGCCCGAGTTTTGTTTCTCTCACGTCGCAGACAAAATTTTCAATATGAATTGAGGCGTAATAATCGTTCTTTACCAATCTCTCGGAAATAATTATGGCGTCTTCGTAATTGGACCCGCGCCAGGAAACAAAAGCGACCAAAACGTTTTGACCAAGCGCTAGTTTGCCTTGGGAAATCGCGCCGCCGTCTGCCAAAACATCGCCCTTTTTAATTCTCTCTCCTTTTTCAACTATCGGCCGCTGATGAAAACAGGTATATTGATTGGTTCTTATAAAAATTCTTAAATCGTATTTTTTAAAATCGCCTTTTTGATTTTTAACTGCGATGTGGTCCGCGTCAACTTCGGTAACAATCCCATCTTCCTCCGCAACTATACATTGACCGGAATCTTTCGCCACCCTGCCTTCCATTCCCGTAGAAACAAAAGGCACCTCCGGTTTGACCAAAGGCACCGCTTGCCTCTGCATATTGGAACCCATCAAAGCGCGGTTTGCGTCGTCGTTCTGCAAAAAGGGGATAAGAGAAGTGCCGATAGAAAAGCACTGCTCGGTGGAAACATCAATAAAATCTATTTTATCCGTATCTATCTCTTCCGGTTCGCCCTTGACTCTCGCTTCAATTCTTTTGGGAACTATATTGCCCTTATCGTCAATGGGAACGCCGCCGTGAGCAATGCTGTGTTGCTCCTCTTCAAACGCGTTCAAGTAATGAAGGTCTGAAGTGATTTTTCCATTATTCACCTTGAAATAAGGAGTCTCAATAAATCCGTAAGGGTTGATTTTGGCGTAAGCGGCAAGGTGATTAACCAGTCCGATGTTCGGACCTTCCGGCGTCTGAATCGGGCAAATTCTTCCATAGTGTGAAGGTTGGACATCTCTCACTTCAAAACCGGCTCTTTCTCTTGTCAAACCTCCCGGGCCTGTTGCCGAAAGACGTCTTTTGTGCTCAAGTTCCGCCAATGGATTTTCATTATCCATAAATTGGCAAAGCTGGGAAGAAGTGAAAAATTCTTTGACCACCGCCATAACCGGTCTCGGATTTATCAATTGAGCGGGAGTCGCGGTATGAATATCCAAAGTTGACATTCTGTCTTTAATAATCCTTTCCATTCTCATTAAACCTATTCTCAACCTGTTTTGCATTATTTCAGCCAGCGTCCTTACTCTCCTGTTCCCCAAATGGTCAATTTGGTCCGGCTTTCCGTAAGGGTCGTTGTTCAATCTTATAATTTCGCGCATTACCGCCACGACATCTTCCGGCTTCAGCACCCTGTCTTCTTTGCTTATTTCCAAATCAAAATCCCCGGCAGTTTTCTTAACTTTATGCTGGCGCGATTTCTGAATCTTGGATTTCAAATCAGGCAATCTCTGCCATATTCTCCATCTGCCGACTTTTGACAAATCGTATCTTTCAAAATTAAAGAAAGTGTTTTCAATCAGCTCTTTGGCGGTTTCCGGAGTCACCAAATCGCCCGGCCTCAAACGCCGGTAAATTTCAACCAACGCATCTTCTTGGCTGTGAGCCGTATCCTTTTTTAGAGTTTCATCTATATATTTAATATCGGGGTTGGTATCAACATCCTGGAATATCTCTTTGATGTCGTTATCGGACCCGACCCCGAAGGCCTTGAGCAAAGTTGTCGCCGCCACCCTTCTTTTTCTGTCAACTTTCACTCCGATAAACCCCGAAGCGTCGGATTCAAATTCCAGCCATGCTCCGCGATTGGGAATAATTTTGGCGCCAAAGCAATTTTTCCCCTGCGGCTGGGAAAGCGTAAAAAACGAACCGGGCGAACGGATAAGCTGGGAAATCGTAACTCTTTCCACGCCGTTAACAATAAAAGTTCCTCTTTCGGTCATGAGAGGAAAATCGGTCAGGAAAACTTCCTGTTCTTTGATTTCTTTTGTTTTCAAATTAACGAGCTTCACTTTAACCCGCAGCGAAGCTTCGTAGGAGTCGTCGTTTTTCTTTGCCTGAAGGTCG
>Ga0172366_10004441_pt1 | contig 11045 bp, 14 predicted proteins | sample LakKivSesite69cm_FD_114533 | JGI IMG/M metagenome (GOLD analysis project Ga0172366, IMG submission 114533) | Sediment microbial communities from Lake Kivu, Rwanda - Sediment site 69cm | ecosystem: Environmental > Aquatic > Freshwater > Lake > Sediment | place: Rwanda: Western Province, Lake...
CCGATGCCGAGTATTTGGAATAGCGCCGCAGTACGCCTCATACAGGTGCTGGGCCTGTGATGGCTACGACGGAAATCCAGTCGAGCCCGATGCAGAGGTACAGAAGCTATGGGCCGCTGCGTGCAACAAGATCCAGTGGAAGCCGTGAGGCTCAAGCGTAAGGAAAAAGACTTTTTCTTGTGGAGGAGATCATGCCAGTGACGACGACGGGCATCGCGAAGGACCAAGTGAAGGCGCGGGCTTTCGAGGCCGCGAAGGAGAACGTGGAGTTCCTTGAGGTCGTGAAAGGCTACGTCATCCAATCGGATGACGAGTACGCCGACGCGGCTGAAATGCTCAAGATCGTGAAGCACAAGTTCAAGGTTCTCGACGAGGAGCGCACGGTCAGCGTGAAGCCGCTGAACGATGAGGTCAAAGAGATCAACGCCTGGTTCAAGCCGGCGCTCGATCGCCTGAAGGACTGCGAGGGCGAGCTCAAACGCATCATGGGCGCCTACTCGCTCGCGAAGCAGCAGGAACAGCAGCGCATCCTCGCCGAAGCCGCCAGAGCAGCCGAGGCCGCGCTCGTGACGTCCAGCGACCCGCAGCAAAGCGTCATGGCCCTCGTGCAGCAGGCGACCGAGGCGCAGGCCCCTCGTGTGGCTGGCGTGAGCGTCAGCCGCGTGTGGAAGTGGGAGCTGGTCGACCCGGCGCAGGTGCCGTCGGACTACTGGTCGATCGACCCGGCGAAGCTCGACGCGGCGGTGAAGGCCGGCGCCCGCGAGATCCCCGGCGTGCGTGTCTACGAGGACGCCCGCGTCATCGCGAGGTCTTGATACATGAGCCGTGAAGAAATCGACCTGGCCTGGTCCATCGTCATCTACGGAGGGGCTCTCGCTGGCCTCATCACGTTACTGCGGACAATCTTCGTCCCGCCGAAGACCCCTGTCGGCGGCGACTATCGGAAGGCACCTTTTGAGGTCTGGCTTGAATACTCGCAGCGACGGGCGCAGGAAGAACTCCGCGCCGAGCTGGAGAAGTACCGGATCGACCGAGGACTGGCGCATCCCTCGCGCGAGCCCCCGGCGCCGACGCCGTGAGTATCATCAAGCCGACAGGGCGCTTTCGCGGGCAGGAGATCATCGACGCGAACCGCAAGCACCTCGAGCCCGAGGAGGTGCGCCGGCTGTTCGCGGTGCTCAAGGAGCCCCTCGTCGAGGACGGCACCCGGCGATTCTCCTTCGGCCCGTTCTGGCACGGCTACTTCGCGGTTCAATACTACTTTGGGTGTCGCGTCTCCGAGGTCGCCCTCTTGCTGAAGGAGGACGTGAGCTTCAAGACGAACGAGATCCTGATCCGCCGCCTGAAGAAGCGCCAGTTCAAGAAGGCCAGCGACGGAGAAAAGAAGAAGGTCGGCGACGGCTTCACCGAGTCGGTCTACGGAATGACGCCCCAGCTCGCCGAAGCCGTGAGGGGCGTGCTCGACGCCCACAAGGCCCTGGGCGTGGACCCGAAGAACCCCTGGCTGTTTGGGTCGTCGAGCTCAAGAGCCCTCGGTCAGAGCGACGACCGGCTCATGCTCATTCGGCGCACTGAGGTGGACGGGAAAACCTTCCGCGCCATCGCTCGGGACACCGCCGACACGCGCTTCCGCCAGGCCGCGACGTGCGCCCGCGTACCGAAGCACCTGCGGCACACCCACACGCTGCGGCACACCCGTGCCACCCTCGCCCTCGCCGAGGGGGTGTCTGAGGAGGACGTGAAGTTCCTGCTCGGGCACTCGCGCATCGAGACGACCAGAGGCTACCTTGGCGTTGCCAAGTCCCTGCGCCTGCGCCTACAGACCCGCGCAGAACAGGTGACCGGCTTGTTCGGCTAGGCAGCGCGCCGCAGACACGCTACCCTCGCGTCCATGTCTACTCCGTCCCTCGGCCAGGTCGCGGCCCAGATCCTGAGCAACGCCTTTGAGGCGTGCGAAGTCGCTGGCTGCAAGCACAAGAGCCTCGGAATCGTGTGCGCTGAGTGCAGCCGCTTCGTCTGCCAGTCGCACTACTACCTCGCACCCACCGCGCAGGTGCCCCCCAGGGTCGTCTGCACGAGGTGCATCCTCGCTCGAGCGCACCGCGACACGGTGATCGAGGCCGACTACACCCGCACGAGCGCCGAGCCCTTGAAGGCGCGCGTCGTTCCAGGAGCCGCTCGATGAGCCACTACGTCCCCGCCGCCTCGACGAGAGAAGAACCAGCGGCGACGCCCTACGCCTACCGGCTCCCGCCTGACACGTTCCTGTCGAGGCGAGATCCCAACTGGTATATCGGTTCTGCGGCGACGTCGACTCCGAGGCCCCTGACTTTTCAAGAGCAGCTCGACCTCGCGAGGTCGGCGTTTCGCGAACTTCGCGTCATCGCAAATACAGTCCAGAGGGCTAGCACCGATCCTGGAACGGCTTATGCGGGCGAACTCGCTGTGAAGTTTGCCAGCGAGACTGGACCTCGCCTCGTCAACGAGGCCGAGAGAGATCAGGACGTCGCAAAACTGATTCGGGTTCAGGGTTCGACGCAGAGAATCATCGCCGCGATCAAGCCCGAGGTCGTTCCTGCCGTCTTGTCTCGCTTTATGACCATTGTTCTTTTGGGCCCCGCTGGCGCTGTTTCCGCTGAAACGCTGAACAAAGCGAAAGAGGCCGGCATAGACGCTGCCGACGCAGCTCTCGACGCGGGCAAGAACGCGCTCAAGACAGGTGCGAAAGGCGTCGTGAAGCTGGGACAAGAGGTTTTGGACGCTGGTCTTGAACAAGCCTTACAGAAGCCGATCAGCACGGCGCTCTTTGTCGGCGGCGCTTTGGGTGTCTTGGCGCTCTACTTCTACATCAAAAGGTGATCGCGATGAGCCACTACGACACTGATACCGACCTCGTCGTCGGCGCCGGCGTGCAGGCCCCGTGGCCTGGTGCGCTCTACAACAAGCCCGTCATCATCCACGCGCACTCCAACCACGGCGCGCTCCGTCGCAGCTACCTGCCTGAGAAGACCCTCGACGGCTTCTCGGGGCACTACTGCGGCGTCGGCTCGACGGACTCGTTTGGCATGCCCTTGGGCTCTACGCCACCCGAAGAGGGCATGAGCAAGACCTCGATCGCCGCGATCGTCGGTATCGCTGCCCTCGCTCTCTATCTCGTCTCGAGGTGACTGCGTGTACGTTCCTTCTCTCGGCGAAACCGCCAGCTCGCAGTCTCTTGGTCTGAACGTCGACGCCGCCGTTCAGACCATCGGCAGGCGCGTCTCTGACAACGTCGTCTCCGAGGTCAACAAGGCGTCGGGGCGTTTGACGTCCGTCGTGTCGACCGCAGCCGCGCAGGGCGTCGAGCGCATGACCACTGCGGCGGGGGTCGGACTCGACCGCTTCCTCGACTCGCCAGCGGGCACGGCGCTCTTCACGAAGATCGAGGACAAGGTCGACCGAGTCGCATCGAACGCGCTGAAGAAGCGCCAGGCCGAGCTGGCGGCGCTTGGCGTGGCCGGCCTCGCCTTCGTCATGGGGAGTGTCAGCGTCGGCAGTCGGATGAGCCGCAAGCAGACCTTCTTGGCGTTCGCTGTCGGCGCGGCGGCGCTCGGACTGGTCGCTTCAGGATCCCTTGCGCCACCAGAGGCGCCGCCTGTACCCTCCCTGCCGCCACGACGCCTCTGATCGGCGAGAAAGAGCAGCACCCATGAATGACTACGAAGTCGATTACGAGCTCATTCGCGAAACGATCGTGAAGTTTGGTGAGCGCATGGAGGCCCTCGGCTTCCCGAAGATCCTCGAGGACATCGAGGGCTCGGGCAAGATCGGAAAGTGCGTGCGCGATCCCCGCGACACTCAGCGCGTGCTTCAGATCGTGAAGTATCTCAAGAGCGTGGCGCAAGACCTCATCGAGGAAGAGCGCGAGCTCATCCAGAAGGGGCAGATCGACCCGGCCATCCCGCAGGCGAAGGCCGCGCTCGAGGAGTGCTACCAGACCATGAAGCTCTGCGTCGTCGACACGCAGGGTCCAGGGCAAGCCGAAGCGCAGCGCCGCGCCCAGCTCGCCGCTGCCCAGAAGGTGCAGCCGACCATGCGCGTCGCCGCACCACAGCAGCGCCAGGCGCTTCCGGCACCTCGTGTGGCGGCGGCTCCTGTCCAGCTCACGCCGGCGCAGATGGCTCAGATCCGCGCAGCTCAGATGGCCCGCACCAAGGCGCTCGTTCCGTCTCAGGTGATCCCCGGCGCCCCTCGAGGTCGGTAGTGGACCCCGACACGCGCAGGAAGGCGTTCGCCGCTGCGCTGGGCCTCGCCGCGTTCTTCGCGGCGGGGCCTATCTCGCGTGGCCTCCGACGGAGGTTTCCTGAGAGCCCCTTCGCCGCGCAGGTCGTCATCGGAGGCTCGATCGCCGTGGCGTCCTACGCTTTAGCGAAGGCCCTCCTGCCGCAGAACCCTCGAGCCTCGGAAGCCGTCTTGGCGAGGTCTTGGGGCGTATTCGGAGGCGCCTACCAGGCGATGAAGAACGCGAATGAAGGATACGACTGAGATTCGAGAGGTAAGGCATGGCGACCCGCAAGCCCATAGTCAACGTCAACGGCACGAACCAGCAGATCCCCAACGCCGACACACTGTCTGTCGGCGTGGGCATTGACGCAGCAGCCGCAGGCGCGCTCGCTATCGGTGCCACGACGGCGACGTCGGTAGAGGTCACACCGAATCTTCTCGTTGCCACGACAGCGAATCCCGACAGCGCGCGTTTGCACGTCTCGGGCAGTGGCATCACGCACTCGTCGATCCAGTTCAACGCGCGACCTGGCGCGGGCAACACCTACGAGTGGGTCAACCGCGACGGCGCAGGGCACACTTGGTACGTCAACGCCGCCGCGACGCAGGCGATGACTTTGACGTCGGCGGGGCGGCTCGGCATCGGCACCAATACGCCTGGTGGGGGCCTCGCTGTACGTTCAGGTTTGGCTCCGGTGTGGGCCGATTGGGGATCGAACTCGACCTCTACGTCTTACATGACGTTCCTCAAAGGCGGAACAACCACGGCAGTCGGTCTGATCGGTACAGACGGCGGGGCGATTCTTACGGGAGGCTCTGGAGACAACTTCGGTATCCGCGCCGAAAACGATCTTTATTTCATGTCTGCCGCGACGCTCAACATGGTGTTGACGTCGGCAGGGCGGCTCGGCATCGGCACTGGCCTTGCGACGCCAGCGGAGAAGCTGGAAGTGTCAGGGGGCGATGCGCGTGTACATGGGCTGACAGTTGGTCGCGGCAGCGGCGCGGTGTCGACCAACACGGCAGTCGGCGCGAGCGCCCTCGGGGGGGTCACGATAGGCACGCAGAACACCGCGATGGGCTTCTTTGCGGGAGGACTGATATTCTCCAACGGAAACAACTCGTACTTCGGGTGTTTAGCCGGTCAAAAAATCGCAGGCAGCAGTAACACAGGCATAGGTTCCAACGCACTCGGTAGTGGCATAGGTGGTTTGTGCGATAGCAACACCGCCGTCGGTTCGTCGGCCCTCGGGACGTTGCAGACCGGGTTTGAGAACGTCGCCATCGGTCGCGAAGCTGGTTTCACCTTGACGTCGGGAGGGCAGAACGTCGCCGTCGGCGCGTTTGCGCTGTCGTCGGCGACGACCAACGGCTCCAACGTCGCCATCGGCTTCAACTCGTTGCTGTTGGATGAACTCGGCACAAACTCGGTCGCCATCGGCTTCCGCGCACTTGACGCCCAGAATCCCGTAGCAGCGACCGCGATGAACAACGTCGCCGTGGGCAGCAACGCGGGTGGGGCGGTCACGACCGGCACAAGCAATACGCTGGTCGGAGCAAATGCGGGTGATCTTATCACACAGGCAGCAGACTGTGTCATCATCGGCGAGAACGCTGATGTGCAGTTTGCAGGAGCAGCCAGCAACAACAGCATCGTCATCGGTAAGGGTGCTGTGGGCGTCGGGGCAAACGGCATCACGCTCGGGAACGCATCGACGCAGAGCATCCGGTTCGGCACTTCTCTGACGTCGCTACCCAACCCCGGCATCAACTTCAACCTCGGCGCTTCGTCTGGGATGCAGATCGGGCATACGAGCGCCACGACGTCGGCGACGTTCATCGGGTTCATCCAAGCAGGCGCGCAGGACGGCTCGATCGCAGGTAACGGCGCGGGCGGCACCAACTACAACACGACCTCCGACTACCGCCTGAAGACAGAAGTGGCACCTCTTGTCGGGGCGTCGGAACGCCTCGCGCTCTTGAAGCCGTGCAGCTTCCGAATGTCTGACGTCATCCAAGATGGCTTCATCGCACATGAGGTCCAAGAGGTCGTTCCTCTTGCTGTCTTCGGTGTGAAGGACGCTGTCGACGATCACGGGGCTCCTCTGTACCAAGGACTCGATCAAAGCCGCCTCGTACCCCTCTTGACAGCGGCGTGTCAGGAACTCGTTGCCAAGGCCGCAGCCGCCGAAGCCCGTGCGGACGCAGCCGAGGCCCGTCTGGCTTCGTCAGAAGCCCGACTTGCGGCGCTTGAAGCCGCTGTGTCCAAGCTCAGTGAGGTAAGGTAGACATGGCCCCCCGCAAGCCTGTAGTCAACATCGACGGCACGAACCAGCAGATCCCCGACGGGGATACGCTGATCGTCGGCGCGGGCATCGACGCAGCCGCAGGCGTGCTCTTGCTCACCATCGGTGCCACGACGGCGACGTCGGTGGGGGTCGCGCCGCCAACTACAATCCAAGGCGTGACCGTGGGTCTGGGCGGCGGCGCGTTACCGGGCAACACGACGCTCGGCGCAAAGGCCCTCGGTTCAAATACGTTGGGCACAGAGAACACTGCCATCGGGGCGTTTGCCCTTTTGACGACGACAGTGGGCGTTGCTTGTACGGCAGTAGGGTATGAGGCCCTGTTTGCCAACGAGGCAAGCGACAACACGGCGGTCGGGTATCAGGCGATGTCTGTGAACGGCACAGGCATCGGCAACACCGCTGCGGGCTATCGGGCCTTGCAGGCCAATACCAAGGGGAATGAGAATGTCGCAGTAGGAGTCAACACAGGTCTTGCCAATAAGACAGGGAACAACAACACTTTCGTCGGTTCGTTAGCGGACGCGACGGCTGACGGCTTTGAAAACGCCACAGCCCTCGGAAACGGCGCAACGGTGACGGCGTCGGACGCAGTGCAACTCGGTAACGGCTCGATCTCTCTGCTGAGTTGCCAAGTCGCTCTCACCGTCGTTTCGGACGCGCGCGACAAGACCGACGTGGAGACTCTGCCAGAAGCTCTGCCCATCCTCGCCGATCTGCGGCCCGTCAAGTATCGCTGGGACAACCGCAGCCGCTACGACGACGGCGTCTCTGATGGCAGCAAGAAGAACCCGGCGTACACGACGGGTTTTCTCGCTCAAGAGCTTCAACAGGTGCAGACGACGCACGGGGCAGACTGGCTCGATGTCGTCTACGCAGGCGACCCTGATCGTCTGGGCGTTACGCACGAGCGTTTGCTCCCGCTGGTCGTCAAGGCCGCACAGGAACTCGCCGCCAAGGTCGCAGCCGCCGAAGCCCGTGCGGACGCAGCCGAGGCTCGTCTCGCCGCGCTTGAAGCCGCTGTCACCGCCCTGCAATCTTAATGAGGTAGCTCGTGCAAAAGCTCACCGCCGAAGTCATCAAGCAGCTCAACAACCTGGGAGGAGGCTTCCCTCCAGCTCCCACTGGCCCCAACAACGAGCCGCAGAACGACGAGCAGTGGATTCTGGGAGACTGGCTCGAGGAGATCAGGGTTCGCCCTGGCGTCCCCACAGCCATCGACCTCCCTCTGCTCGACAATGACATCGGCGACGTCCGTTTCGTCATCGCCCTCGGCACCTGGTACTGGTGGGACGGCGTTGTGTGGGCCCCCGCCGGCGGGGGTGGGGGAGGCGTCACTACCGTCACAGCCAGTGTTCCTCTCGCATCGAGCGGCGGCGCGAACCCGAACATCAGTTTTCCGAGCTGGCCGGCGAACGCCACAGGCGCGCTGACGAACAACGGCGCGGGCGTTCTGTCGTGGGTTCCTGCCGGCAGCGGCACGGTGGTCGATGTGCCCTCGGTTGCGACCGAGGTTCTGCTTGCTGGCGAAGCCGTTCGCTTCGTGACGGGCGGCGTGCAGAAGGCCGACGCCAACGCGCCCGCGCAGCTCGAGCCCGTGGGCTTTGCTGTGGCGGGCGCGGGCATCGGATCTCCTGTTTCGGTGCGTGTCGCCGGCGTGGTCGATGTGGCAGTAGCTCGTTTCGACGTAGCTCCGATTGCGGCCAACGTGGGCAAGCGGGTTTGGTTGTCAACGACTGCTGGGCGGGTCACACTGACTGCGCCCTCGGCTGTAGGAGACGTGGTGCAGCGTGTTGGTATCCTCGCGACCCTTGCGGGCGGCGGGGGTGGCACACCTCAGATTCTTGTGCAGATCGGCGACCCCGTCCTGCTCACCTGACGACAAGGGAAGTATCAACATGGCGCAGTTCAAATATCTCGGCGAGCCACCGCTCTCATTCGTCGCGGCCTACGGTCCCACGACCGAGATCGCAGTACCACAGAAGAACGGGGCGAAGACCGTCCTCGAAAACCACAACGGCTGGCCTGTCGGCGAGGTGCTGCCCTACGAATTTGAAGACGAGGTCAGCCTCATGTTCCTCCGCACCGACCCGCGTTTTGAGGAATTGAAGAGCTGATCAGCACCAGTGATTCTCTGAAAGGACAAAGACATGGCATCCCAGAAGCCTCTTATTATTTCGAGCGGAACGACGCAGCGGATTCCCGACGCTGACACGCTGATCGTCGGCGTCGGCATCGACGCGGCAACCGCAGGCGTGCTCACCATCGGTGGCACGACCGCTACCAGCATCACGCTCGGTTCGCCGACCATCCCCGTGTCGATCCCCGGCACCATCAACACCTCGGGCGGCACGACGTTCCAGACGAACGCGACGTTTGAGGGCAACGTCACCTTCGGCGCGGGTGCTGCCGACACGGTGACGTTCGCCCCGTTGACGACGGTGACGAGCAACATCAACTTTGCGACGCCCGTTGCGTTCAAGATCACGAACCTCGCCAACGGCACGAATCCCAACGACGCCGTCAACTTCTCGCAGCTTTCGGCGATTGTGTCGGGCGTCTCGTCGTTCCAGACGTCGCTCTCGGGTCTGACGCCGTCCTCGGCGACGGGCGGCGCGATCACACTCGCGGGCACACTGGGCGTGACGAGCGGTGGTACGGGCACGACGACGCAGTTCACGCAAGGCAGCGTGGTCTTTGCGGGTGCCTCGGGCGTCTACACGCAGGACAACGCCAACCTGTTCTTCAACGACGGAACCAACAGCCTCGGTATCCGCACCGCCACCCCCAACGAGGCCCTGACCGTCAACGGCGTGCTCTCGCTCGCCGAGGGCACCGCGCCGACGAACACGGCAGCGTTCGGCAAGCTGTGGGCGAACAGCGCCGCCGATGCTCGGCCCTACTGGACCGACGACACCGGCCAGAGCTTCAACCTGACCCTCGACCGTTTCAACACGTTGACCCCGGCTGCGTCGGTCGCCATCGACGCGAGCCCCGTGCTGCCGGTCTTCAATAGCCTGGCGCTCAACCAGAACACGACGTTCACGACGTCGAACCTCGGCAACGGGCGCTCGGCGTCGGTGCGTATCGTGTGTGACGGTACGACTCGCACCTTGACTTGGCCTGCGGGCTGGACGTGGCTTGGGTCAGGCCCCCCGGCTGACCTGGCCGCGAACGACGTCGGCTATCTCTCGATCACGGCCTACGGCGCGACCGACGCCGACGTCGTCGCGGCTTGGTCATACGAGAACCAACCCCCTGCCATCACTGGCTCGGGCGTCGACAACCAGATTGCGGTCTGGTCGGGCACGAACACGCAGGACGGCTCGGCTGCCTTGACGTTCAACGGCACGACGCTGGGCGTGACCGGCGCGATCACGCAGTCGGGCGGCGCGGTCAGCCTCACGGGCAACGCGGCGTCGAGCCTCACGACGTCTTCGGGTGCTTTGACGCTCACGTCGGCGGCTGCGGCGACGTGGTCGAGCACGGCGGGCAACCTTGCCATCACGGGTGGTGCGGCGTTGCAACTCGCGGCGGCGGCGGGCAGCGAGGTCGTCGTCAACGACGGCAGCGCCGATGTCGACTTCCGCGTCGAGGGCGACACGAACACGCACGCGCTGTTCGTGCAGGGTTCCGACAACCACGTCGGTATTGGCACGTCGAACGTCAGCGGGCACCTGTTCAACATCGGCTCGGGCGCATCAAGCAACTTTGCGGTCGCGAGCGGTGGACGCATCCACACTTACGGCGGCGCAACGCCAACTGACGGTCAGGTGTTGATCGGTCATACGACAAACGGTCGTTTCGAGGCCGCGACACTGACACAGGGCAGCGGCATCACTATCACCAATGGTGCTGGTTCAATCACGATCGCTGCGGTTGCGGGCACCGACTACTCCGTCGTCACCCTCACCACGGCGCAACCCGCGAACACCGCTGTCACCGTGGGTGGTGCTGCGGCGATTGCGACGGCGGCGGCGACGTCGCGCGTGGCGGGTATCGTCACGGCGACCAACACGGTGAAGGTGCTCGGTATCTGCACCTGTGACGTCGAAGGCGCACTGTCGATCGCTCAAGGCGACGTCGTGTACCTGTCGGCGACCGAGTTTGGGGCGGTGACGAACGTCGCGCCGTCGACGGCGACCCAAGTCGTCGCTGAACTCGGCATCGCGACGGCGGCGTCTGGCGGCGGCACGGTCGCTGTGCTCTGGCAACCGAAGTCGATAACCGTCCTCTGACCCTGAGAGGCGCTCGGCGCGGAAAGCGGTTTGAAGCATGTTACCGATCGGCATAAAGAAGCAGCTGAACAATCTCGGTGGAGGCTTCCCTCCTCGCGAGGAGTTCAAGCTGGGAGACTTTCTCGACACACTCACACCGCTCTCAGCTACGGGTCTGATTGTATTCCAGCCAGGCGGCGTCGCCAGTGACGTGCTTATGACGACGTGGGAAGACGTCGAGGCAGCGATTGCCGCGCGC
>Ga0172366_10004442_pt1 | contig 11043 bp, 8 predicted proteins | sample LakKivSesite69cm_FD_114533 | JGI IMG/M metagenome (GOLD analysis project Ga0172366, IMG submission 114533) | Sediment microbial communities from Lake Kivu, Rwanda - Sediment site 69cm | ecosystem: Environmental > Aquatic > Freshwater > Lake > Sediment | place: Rwanda: Western Province, Lake Kivu...
CTTCTTTCGCTCGGGGCAATCTCCGCGCACTCGTTGGTTAGTAAGAAAGGGCTCGGGGAGATTGCTTCGTCCCGATAAATCGGGACTCGCAATGACACGGAGAGAAGGGGAATGGTTGTCGGGATACACCTGTTAGTGCTATATTTGTGCAAAGCGAAATCCGGTTGTGGCTTTCCATATCAGGTCCGTAGGTTTCAGAAAAATCCGGGAGGCGTGACATGGCGGAGAAGAGCACAGCTCTTTGCGCAGACCGCTATCATGCGGTTATGGGGAATTTCCTGCTCGGGATCGACCCCCTGGGGCTCGGTGAGGTCATGGGCGACATGCCGGCGACCTTCTATGTCACTGAAAGAAAGATACCCTATGCCCCGGCCCTGGGCTACGAAAGAATGGTCGATTTATTAAACAGGTCACGTGCCGATGAGCCGAGGGCCCGGTTCCTCACCGAAGACAGGGCTAACCTGAAGCTTATCGCTGAAAGGCTGAAGCACTCCCGTTTCCCCGGAGAAGTATTTGCTGTCCCCGAGGGGACGATTGTTTTCGCAGGCGAACCCATCGCCGAGGTGTCCGGCCCTTTCGCCATGACGCAAATGTTCGAAGTCGTTTTTGAATATACTTACGACCTCCCGATGACACTGGCCTACCTGGCGATGCAAATGAAGGAGATAGTAGGCGATGAAATTTTCGTCTCTGACTTCTCCCTGAGAAGGTCGGGCGACCTGGATAGGGCAGTCGAGGTCTCAAAGTACCTTTACATAGGCGGGTGCGATGACACCAGCAATCTGGAAGCAGCTTTTCTTTACGGAATCGTCTCGGTGGGCACAATGGCTCACTATTTAGTCCAGGCGTTTATGAGCTTGGTCTACGGTGCCGTGAAGGGGGGACATAAAATCCCCAAGTCCTGGCATGATGAGAATGGCAACCTGAAGCACGGGGAGAGAATTTGTTTTGAATACTGGCTCGACGCCCATCCCAATGGAACTGTATGTCTCGTGGATACCTTATCCCTTAAGCTGGGCATGATTCATGTGATTGAGGCTGCACTGAGCAGCCCTAAGCGCAGACAGGCGCTCAGGGCCGTAAGGATTGATTCGGGAGACCTGGTGAGGGGATGCATTTTTGCCCGGAAGATGCTTGATGCTAACGGCCTTCACGATGTGAAGGTTCTCCTGACCGGAGATTTAGATTACAGAAAGGTGGAGACGATTGCCCTAGGGCTGCGAGACTACTGTATCGAAAACCTCGAAATAGAAAATCGACGGGCATTTAAGGGAGATAGTCCGCAGGTATTACAGAAGGCGTTGAAGGACATGGGGGTTACGGGAGTCGCTGCCGGCACAAAATTTACCGCGGAGATCGAAAGGACCGCCGGCGTGATTTTCAAGCTGATTGAGTTCTGGGGGCAGCCTACCCTGAAACTTTCCGGGACACCGGGGAAAGAGACCCTGCCGGGGAAATTGCAGATTTGGAGATGCGAAGATAGAAAAGGCAGGTATATATTTGACATGTTGAGCCTGGCAGATGAAGCGCCTCCTAAAGGACGTGGCATTAATAAAGCGACCCCGCTTATCCAGCCGTTTTGGCGGCATGGGATGTACCCGGAATTGAGGACTCCCAACGAGCTTAAGCGCTGGGTGGCGGAGCAAAAAAAGAGGTTTGTCGTCTCTCTGGAGGAGTATGGAAAGACAAAGGTCCAATTGAGTCCTGCGCTTTCCCGGCTAAAAACCGAGCTTCAAAAAGACTATCTCAAGGCACCGCGGACCAGAGTCAAAGTAGTTAAGTGGCCGAGATAAGGAACGCTGGAAGTTGCCCCGCAACTTCCAGCGAAGAGCACAGTAGTAAGTTTTGCCGAATCTCCGCACGTCAGCGGCAGAGAATCGGTCTCCCTACCAGTACCTCAGGTTTGCTGCAATAAGGTAACGCTTCCTCGACCGTAACTGTACGTGATTTGACGAGACTTTGCAGCGCCTGGTCCATAGTCTGCATCCCGAATTGACTGCCGGTCTGCAAATAGGTAGGCATCTGCTCTATTTTGCCTTCGCGGATGATATTCCTTACAGCATCGTTGCCCAGCATAATTTCAATTGCTGCTATCCGTCCTTCCCCCGATGCCCGCCGCATTAGAACCTGTGCAAGCACGCCTTCCAACACCAGTGATAGCTGCAATCTTATCTGCTCCTGTTGATGAGACGGGAAGACATCGATAATGCGGTCAATGGCCTGGGGTGCACTTGGCGTATGCAGGGTGCTCAACACAAGGTGCCCCGTCTCAGCAGCGGTGATCGCTGTTGCTATCGTCTCCAGGTCTCGCATTTCCCCGACCAAAATAACATCGGGGTCCTGACGGAGCACGTGTCTTAGGGCACCAGCGAAGGACCTGGTGTCAGACCCAAGGTCTCGCTGCGCGATCACACAGTTTTCATCTTGAAATACGTATTCAATAGGGTCTTCGATGGTTATTATGTTCCGCGATTCATTCTTGTTCAGGTGGTCGATCATCGAAGCTAAGGTGGTGGACTTCCCGGTACCGGTCCTGCCGGTTACCAGGACCAGGCCTCTGGGCTTCAGCGCCAGGGATTTACAGATCTCAGGAAGGCCTAATTCGTCTATACTCGGAACTACGAACGGGACCCGCCGGATGGCCAGGCTGATAGTGCCGCGCTGCATAAACGCGTTGATTCTGAAGCGGGCCAGACCCCGTATGCTGTACGCCAAATCCAGCTCCAGGTCATCGCGGAAGCTCTGTTTCTGGTGCTCACTGGTTACGTGTTCAAATGCTTCTTTCAAATCGGATGGCGTCATATGCGGCAGGTCTTTCATTACTCGGAGAACACCGTTAATACGGAGAATGGGCGGTCTCATCACCCTCAGATGCAGGTCGGAAGCTCCTTTATCTACCATTAAGCGGAGAAGGTCTTCTATTTTCATGTTCAAATCCCCCCCGTTATGTCGTTAAGTCGTTAGCTTACTGGCCCCTCTATTTTTTGAATAATATTGTATAAATTTGTCTAAGATGACGATTCAATATTAGCTGTCTGCCCTGAATACGAATCACTCTCGTTTGCATTATCATTCGTCCTGGCATAGATCCAGCCATCGCGCGCTGCTATGAACACAGCATGTGCCCGATCGTTGGCATTCAGCTTGCGCAGGATCGAGCTGACCTGATTTTTAATTGTCTGCTCGCTGGTGCCCAGTATGTCTCCTATCTGCTTGTTTGAGTTGCCCTCACAGATAAGCTTCAACACCTGGAGTTCTTTCGAGGTTAGAGACTCCAGGGCATTCTCTACATACCGTCTATTCAAGGAGAAGTCCTGGAACTCTCTAAGCACGCGCCAGCTTAGCTTAGGTCTGTTTGTTACACTATCATTTATGGGATATTCACCGTCTGCGCATCGGTTTATAGTTTGAATGAGGAGCTCAGGGGTGCACCGTTCGGCGTTGATATATGCCGCCGCTCCACTCTTGATGACCTGAAATAGCTCTGCATCATCTTCTACATTCTTGCTGCTTATTGTTACCACTTTAGTGCTGCGAAAAGTCCGCGTGATCTTCCTGGTCAATTGAAGCCCCAGCGTGAGGTGATAGCCCTGGTCCAGCAATACAATATCCGGCAGGCAGCTTGAGATTTGTGCGATTACGTTCGCCCCCTCCTGGTCCAAATCGCACTCTACAACATCCAGCGTGTGCAGCGCGTTTTGTCCGGACAATGTTTGCCTGATTCCGGAGCGAGCGAATGCATTGCTGCTCACAATCATTACTTTTATGCTACCCATCAACCCTCAATCCACCTGTAGTTTTGACCGAGCGATCGACAATCAGACTAACGGGTTCTCGCACAGCCTTTGGGTTTGTTACCTTAACTCCTAAATATGGAGTAGTACTAACTCGCTGCATTGTACCCTAAACGATGATAAGCTCCGCACACGAATATTGTGTTAACAGTAACAATTTAGCGTAAGTTCAATGTAGGTACAATAGTACTTCCGTTGTAATCTTCAGCTTCCATAATGGCGCTTTAGTTTTAATGTCGGTGGGGGAAAGTACTATCTGAAGCAGGCCAAACCGAAGAATTTGACTGTTAGCGGACTGCGGAGGTACTCAACGTGCGGTAATTCGCCGGATCCCAGATTGAAGCAAATACCCTCACTATTTCAGGATCGAAGTAAGAGCCCGCACAGCGCACAATTTCTTCCATGGCCTCCTGGTGATGTAATACATTGGGTCGATAAGGGCGCGGCGAGGTCATAGCATCATAGGCATCGGCGACAGCCAAAATACGGGCTTCGAGAGGAATATTTTCACCTTTCAATCCGGCAGGATACCCCTTTCCATCGAAGTGTTCGTGATGATGTTGAATGGTGGGCAAGCATCCGCCCAGGCTTTTGATATGTTTGAGTATTGCTACACCGAACTTGGGATGTTCCCTTATGGCCAGCCATTCGCTATCGGTAAGAGAGCCTGCCTTTAAAAGAATGTTGTCGGGAACTCTAATCTTGCCGATGTCATGCAATAGAGCTGCCGCTTTAAGCATGGCTATCTTGTCACTGGAGTAGCCAAGTGCACGGGCAATTTGCGCAGCATATTCGGCAGCTTTCTTGGAGTGGCCGTAAGTGCGATGGTCCTTGGCATCGACGGTGGCTGCCAGAGCATGAACGGCGTTTAGAATTTGTTCCTCTCTGCCGAAATCGAACTCCAGGGCGGATACTTCAGTAGAGGCCAGAGACACCCGATTCCGCCCTGCCTGTTTACTCCAGTATAAGGCACTGTCCGCTGCTGTAAGGAGTGATTCTTTGGTAACTCCGCTGGTGGGCCATGATGCTACGCCTATGCTGCATGTTATTGCTATGCCTTTGGAGTCCATCTCGGTTTCCACCTTTTTCCGAATCCTCTCGGCAACGCTGTAGGCATCGTCCAGCGGCGACTCAGGCAGAATGACGGCAAACTCATCTCCGCCATAGCGGCAGGGTATGTCTATTGACCTGATTGAACCTTTGATATGATGCGTTATCTCTCTCAGTATGTCGTCGCCCGCAAGATGACCGAAGGCATCGTTATAGGATTTGAACAGGTCGATGTCCAGGAATAGTACCGAAAATATGTTGCCGAAACGGGAGCACCTTGAGATCTCCTCGTCTATGCGCCGGTGAAAATACCCGTGGCTGAGCAATCCTGTCAGGTCATCGGTATGGGCTCTATCTCTGGTAACGCTATATAGCTGGGCGTTTGCCAGGGTCACAGCCAATTCTTGGCTAACCTTTGTAAGTAATGTGATTTCCTCCCCGGAGTACGAGCCGTGCTGTTTCGGGCCCAGTGCGAGGATTCCGATTATTTTGCTTTTGTACCGCATAGGTACAAGCAATGCAGTGTCACAATCTCGAATTGCGTTCCGCTCAGCTTGGGCAAGCTTCGCGAAGTGCGGCGCTGTATCTATGACCTTATCGGTAAAGACAAGCCCATTATTTTCTTTGAGCCACTTGAGAATTGGGCTGTCCTGACGCAGCTCCAGGGCTGATGGCGGTGCTACTCCGATAAGCTGGTTTTGGAACTGCGAAACGAACCCCCCGTTGCGGGGGAGAAGAAGGCTCACGTGCGGGGTATTTAATGCCCTGGGTATCGGGCGCAACAATTCCTCAGCGATGTCACTCACACTGAGAATATTTCTCAGTCTGGTAGGGAGATTCAACACAGCTTCCCGGTAAGGTAATCTCCAACCGTAGAGAATTCTATCTATTCTCTTTTGGATAGGGCCTCTTAAGGCCATCATAATCCAGGGGAAGATGAATGCCATAAAGACAATAGTTACAATGCCGGAGGGGTCTATCCAGTGGTTCAGGAAGTGGTGGAAGCACCAGAGTGAGATTACATACAGGGGAGCGACTATTAAGCCTGCGGCGATGTAAGTTAAAATCTTCCGCGCGATAAGCTTGAAATTTGTCATCTTTAAACCGAATTCAGGCAGATATTGCGAGTTCATAGATTCGTACGTGCCCGAACACTCTTGAACTTATTATGCTACTAAATCACATAGAATCAATCATACGGCAGTAACAGTAATTAAGTTACTTTGGTGTTGACAGAACTTCATCAAACTACCCGCTGTGCTGCGACCCACGTTCGCGTTCCAGGCATAATATCGAGCAAAATAGCTGTCATTCCAATTTCTGTCCCCGTCAAAACCGTGGTTCAGGCATTACTTTCAGGTATTTTCAAGCTGGTATCAGCCTTGACCTATATTCGATTTTCAATAAATAGAACAAAGCTGCGTACGATGGATGACAAATAGCGATTTAGTTGGTATACTAGAGTATTAGTGATTGAAGTAAAAGAATCGGTGAAACGCAGTTGGAATTTCGGGGAGGGCTTTCCCCCCAGAACGGTCGCCATCGTAGGCGTTTCCAGAAGTGATGACTCCGAGCACCCGGGATATACAGGGGTGGGGCTCCTTCGTATTCTTCGACGGGCAGGTTTCCAGGGGCCTATATATCCTGTGAACCCCAAAGCCAGCGAAATTGATGGCATTAAAGTTTACCCCAATGTGACTTCTATTCCTGAACCTCTGGACCTGGTTATAGTTACTGTACCTCCCGCTGTAGTTCCTCAGGTAGTGAGAGACTGCATTTCAGCTAAGGCGCTTAACGTGCAGATATGCACCTCCGGCTTTGGCGAAACCGGGCGGGAAGAGGGAAGGAAACTGGAAAGTGAGATACGGGAGATAGCTCTGAGCGGTAATATTCGGGTCATCGGCCCGAACTGCATGGGTTTCCAGATACCATCAATAAATATGCAGATGCACGCAGACACGCCGCCTGTCCAGGGGCCCGTGGCTTTTGTATCCCAGAGCGGGGGCCATGCACGCATATACCTGCTGCGCGGTCCGCAGCTTAGCATCGGTTTCAGCAAAGTGATAAGCCACGGCAATGCGCTCTTGCTGGACGCCCCTGACTTCCTTGAATACCTGGCTGAAGACCCGGAAACTAAGATTATCTGCCTGTACCTTGAGGGGATCAAGGATGGCAGGAGACTCATGGAGCTTGTTAAACAAACAAATCCGGTGAAGCCTATCATTATCTGGAAGGGCGGCCTCACTAATATAGGTGCCAGGGCGGCGGCCTCACACACAGGCTCTCTAGCAGGAGATAAACAAATCTGGGAGGCTTTTTTCAAACAGACAGGTGCTATAGCAGTCCACTCTATCGAGGAAATGGCTGAGGTAACCATGACTTTCCTACGTTTGGAACCATTGCCGGGAAAGCGAGCAGTCGTTTTGGCAGCCGGAGGAGGCAGCAGTGTGGCTGCCGGAGATGTCTGCGCTGAGGAAGGTATTATGTTACCGTCCCTCTCGGAACATACGAGGGCGGGGCTGCTTGAGTTCATCTCTCTGGTAAACCAGGGCGTGGCGAACCCGATTGATGTACCGAGTGTGGTCAGCAATGTTTCATCTCTGCAGCGAACCTATGAGCTGCTTGCCTCAGACCCGCAAGTAGACATGGTTATGCTACACCTGGGCGCTGAGTTCTTTGCCGGCTCAGTGATTAATGCAGTAACCGAGCTACACAAATATATCTCAACCTCTACTCATCTGAAGCCTCCGATTAAGCCGCTGATTGTTGCTTTGTCGGAGGAGGGTAAAGTTCATGATACGGAAAAGTATGCGCAGCAACTGAGGGAAGGCGGAATCACTGCCTTTAATTCACTGCGCAGGGCTTGCCGGGCTTTGAGCAGATTCGCGGATTACCACAGGTTCTTAGCTGAGAGTAAGGTATACGCCGGCTCTTAGCAGGGGTTATTTGAAGATGTGCTCGGTCACGATATGACGTACGGCGGTAAGTCCCGGTGAGGTGGCGGGGAGCTTCAGGATAGACTTGCCGACCAGGTCATGGTAGGCTATGCTTTCGTCCTGGGGAATGTAACCGAAAACCTCCAGCCCTATCTCCTGAGCGGCTTGTTTCAATAGCTTTTCGTTGCCCTGAACCCTGTTAAAGACTAGACCTGTTTTTTCACACTGTATCGCCTGCTCGTCCTGCACCATCTTCTTCAGCAGGGCTGCGGTTTGAATTCCTCTGGATGTGGCATCGCTGACAATAATTAACGTATCCACGCGGCGCATGACCTGCCTGTTGATTTGTTCCACGCCGGCTTCGCCATCGATGAGGATAATGTCGAAATTCCTGGAGAGTGTTTCTATCGCATCCCGCAGGAGGTTATTGACCGGGCAAAAACAGCCCAGTGTTTCGGTACGCCCCATCGCCAGTATCGAGAAGCTGTCTGTCTCGTAAAGGGCCTCCAAGACCATATAGTCAAGCATACTGGCCAGCTTGGACTTTTTCTCCTTATCGCTGCCTCTGGCGGTCTTGATGATCTCCTCGCGAACCTGGCCCATGGTTCGTTTGACTTTTAGGCCGAGGGCGATGGGCAGACCCATAGCCGGGTCGGCATCGATGAGCAGCAGCTTGCTGGGTTTGCTGCTGTCCAGCAGGACTCTGGTCATCATGGCAGTGAAAGCAGTCTTCCCGGTGCCTCCCTTGCCACAGACGGCTATAAGTCTCTTTTTAGTATTGCCAGGGCTAGCCATGATAAACCTCTAAGTCGGCTTTACTTCTTCCCAGACGGTGTCTTCCTGTCAGTCTTGGCCTTGCCGGGTTTCTTCTTGCGCACGGTTATCAATGCCTTGATGTCATCGCAGACAACTTTATCAGGGCAAGACCCGCAGTCCCAGCCCAGGGTGCATTCCAGGATGTCGTAGCCCCGGGCCAGCCAGGTTTCCCTGATGATATCCTTGCTTATCTTCTTGACTTGCTCGGCAATGTCGTCCAGCCGTCTCACATCTTCTTTGCTCGAGGTGATGAAAACGACCTCCATTGCCTCTATCTGGGGTGCACGGGACTTGTAGATGCCCATGAGTGCCTTTCCCAATACTTCGAAGCCAAACCCTTTCTCCGCAGCGTCGTTGCTTATTCTCGTCCACATACGCCCCGGTGTGCTCTTTACCATGTAGCCTTCAATCTGGTCCGAGACGTATTGACTTTCGTCGAGCACCGAGTGCTCTTTTTCGCTAAGCTTAGCCCCTGCCGCTATAAGGATTTGACCGAAGGGCAGACTTGCTCCTTTAGATTCAAGGATATCCGGGCCGATAAGGGTAATCCTTCCGTCTTTGACCAGGCCTACATTTTGGGTCCAAAGTGGGAAGGCACAGGAACCAGCTTCAGGACTGCCGAGCTCGGCGAAGGTATCCCCGCGCAGGACTATTCCCGAGCCTGCCCCGGGCCCAACCCTGACCGGCAGCCCGTTCAGCAATCTTTCCGGATCGCCGGGGCAGTCGAAGGTCCTGACCTGCTTGCCGCCTGCTCGCATTGCTGCGATATATTCAGCAATTTTTTTTATATAGACGTCGAAGACAGCCATAAAACGTAGCCCTTTTAACAGTTGCAGTTATAACAGTTAGTTTAAGCCGAAACCCTGAGCGTAACGAGGAGCGTCAGCCCTCGATAGCGCTCAGGGTGGTTTGGTTCACGCGGCTATTTAACCCAGCCCCATAGCTCGGAAGAACTGCGATATTTTGTCCTTTATCTGGTCAGGGGTGGAGTATCTTTTGTCGAACAGGTCGAGACCCAGATGAATAAACGGTACGTTGAGGTCGCGGCATGTCTCTCTCATTATGCCCACAGTCGCCGAACCGTCTTTATGTCCCATGTGTCCGGGCCAGATTACCACGTCGATTTTGTAGTCCTTCACTATTCGCCTGATGTCGTTGGCAAAGTTGTCAGCCACACCTCGTGCCTGCCTCACCATCGGCGAGTCGAATAGATTCCTTTTTGCCAGACCCAGCCACATCTGCTCCTCGCTTGAGGTATCAATCATGGTGTAGGGGAAATTGGCGAACATGTCCATAACTATGACCGCCCCCCACTCTGACTCCAACCAGGGCAGGAACTCAAAGACCCAGCCGAAGGGCAGCAGGTCGAACCAGAACAGCCTTATCTTCTCTTCGGGCACAGGTCCTATGCCAGCCTTCACGTTTAGTTCGGCTATCTCAACCAGCTTCTTGAACCAATCGACGCCCTCAGGAGTGCCTGCCTGGTATACCCAGGCTTGCGAGAAGCACTGCGGACCGCCGATGCCCCAGCCATGAGGGCTGGGTACATTACGTCTCAACTGGTTATATTCATCCCACAAACCAAACATTGTATTTGAGTTATCGATAGCCTTCTTCAATTCGTCCAGTTCCAGCTTCCTGCCAGTATGTTTCTCGATGAACTTCACCATCTTTCGCAGTTCACCGGCAAAATAGTGCAGGCTCCGGTCATCTGCATAGTACGGCGGGTCAGGAGCGAACATCGGGATGTTGCGCCAGCGTTCGTTACGCTTGAGCACCTCATGGAGCAGCGGAGCGCCATCGCAGGGATAAAGCAAGTTGAGTGCACAGGTCGGGAGAGGTGAGAGATTCGCCTCAACATAGTATATCGCCAGCCTGATGGCGGTGCACAGGTCGTTCCCCAGTCCCATTTCTTCAGCACCGTCGATATCCTGGAGAAGGTAAGGTACTGACGAGGCAAGGAACGGGGTCTGCATGACCATGTAATAAGGCAATCCCATCGCCGTGTAAATCTCAGGCGCCAGACAATAGTAGCTGGCCAGGAATGGTTTTTTCTTCTCCACAGCATCGATTATCCGGCTGTACATGCTCAAGAGAGAGTCAATCGTCTTTACCTGAAGCTGCATCTCAGGGATTTCGGACAATGCCATGGTCTGCTCACGGAGAAACTTGAACCACTCGAACTCTGACAAGTAGCGTGACAATTCAGGGTGCTTGTCTACCAATGCCATCTTTTACCTCCCCATCGTTTCTAGGAAAGCCTGTACTCTTGTTCTCAATTGCCCGACCGCGCCTGTAATGTATTCCCTGTCCAGTTTGAGCATCGGAATTCCAACAGCTTTGAGGTCCTGCCCAAGCATATAGTGCTCAACGAGCCAGGAGTCACAGAACAGCAGTCTTTCGGCGATTACACCATCGCACTTGAACTCGCGACACATGTTAATGAC
>Ga0172366_10004445_pt1 | contig 11035 bp, 11 predicted proteins | sample LakKivSesite69cm_FD_114533 | JGI IMG/M metagenome (GOLD analysis project Ga0172366, IMG submission 114533) | Sediment microbial communities from Lake Kivu, Rwanda - Sediment site 69cm | ecosystem: Environmental > Aquatic > Freshwater > Lake > Sediment | place: Rwanda: Western Province, Lake...
AGTATTACACATTCTCCAAACGCTCCTTATAGTACAGTTTCAATCCTTGTTTTGTTGGATCGGTCTCTTCGACATACTCAATGCCGCAGGCGTATCATCGGTATCCGCGGTTTCAATCCTTGTTTTGTTGGATCGGTCTCTTCGACCTTATCCAGTCTTAATACATCATCAATGTATACTTTGTTTCAATCCTTGTTTTGTTGGATCGGTCTCTTCGACCTCAGCAAGCGAAGCAGGAAGCTACGACCACCCTCCTTCGTTTCAATCCTTGTTTTGTTGGATCGGTCTCTTCGACTCCCCAGTTATTTTGAGTAGGTTTCACCCATCCCTCAGTTTCAATCCTTGTTTTGTTGGATCGGTCTCTTCGACATGCTGGGAGCGCGGCAAGGATCACGTTCGACTTTAGTTTCAATCCTTGTTTTGTTGGATCGGTCTCTTCGACCTTAACGAGCTCGCACGAAAAGCGTTAAAAGAGCTTAGTTTCAATCCTTGTTTTGTTGGATCGGTCTCTTCGACGTTATTGAGTTTGCACTAAGATTAAATATAACCATAGTTTCAATCCTTGTTTTGTTGGATCGGTCTCTTCGACGTAACTGCGCCTCATCTGGTGGCCGTAGTGCAGCTGAGGTTTCAATCCTTGTTTTGTTGGATCGGTCTCTTCGACTCATAGTCTGCCTGTGCTGGTTGTATGAGCGTGAAGTTTCAATCCTTGTTTTGTTGGATCGGTCTCTTCGACGCCCCTCCTCGCCGCATGCCTTACACCGCCAGTGCTGTTTCAATCCTTGTTTTGTTGGATCGGTCTCTTCGACGTGGCAGATGGTGCTCAGTCACGATGTTATCTTCTCGGTTTCAATCCTTGTTTTGTTGGATCGGTCTCTTCGACCGATGCTCGTTTGCCACGTATATTTTCTGTTCTCGTTGTTTCAATCCTTGTTTTGTTGGATCGGTCTCTTCGACTTCCATATTATTTCCTCCTTATCCATCTTCGTAAGGTTTCAATCCTTGTTTTGTTGGATCGGTCTCTTCGACCTCCCCGCGTTCCAGAAACGCACGCACCTGCTCGGTTTCAATCCTTGTTTTGTTGGATCGGTCTCTTCGACCTCCTTCGACTTGTCGTTTGAGATCAGGATCTCCAGTTTCAATCCTTGTTTTGTTGGATCGGTCTCTTCGACGCCTAAATGGCTGACGTAACGCAGGCATGGATTGGGTTTCAATCCTTGTTTTGTTGGATCGGTCTCTTCGACATCCATCAACCGATACATTAGTAGCGAAAACATCGTGTTTCAATCCTTGTTTTGTTGGATCGGTCTCTTCGACAATCTTTCTACCTCTCTGATAGTAGGATATTAACTGAGTTTCAATCCTTGTTTTGTTGGATCGGTCTCTTCGACCTTCTGTCCGCGTTCACCAAATTATTGCGGTATTGTTGTTTCAATCCTTGTTTTGTTGGATCGGTCTCTTCGACAGCGCCGATTTTTGCTCCTTTTGGCCCTTTTCTCCTCTTTCAGCCGTCCTTTTTTTGGCGGTACGTTCACCTATCATTTTTATTGCACGCCTTATAAATACCTACCTTTAAAGCTCAGCAGGCTTCTGAGCACGTAGCCGTCTCACCGTCCCGAACCCGCGCGAGACGGACTTCCCGAGCCCGAAATAATCGGGTATCGCGAAATTGACCATGAACTCGCCCAAGAACCCGATGAACGGCGTGCCCTTTACCACGCACGTCAGCCGCCGCAGCCGCCCGAGCTCAAGTTTGATCTCCTCCAGCACCACGTACTCCAGCCCTTTCGAGGCCGAGAGGATATTGCCGATGAGCGTGCGCCGCAGCAGCTCGCGCCTCTCTTGGCGCTGCGCGTCTACATACCGCTGATAGTTCTGCTGGCTCAATGCGAGCCAGGGCGTGACGAACTCGTAACTTACAATCTCGGGCACGATGCTGAAGTCCGCCTCCTTGATCGTTATCCCGCGTTCGACGATCGTGTACGTGCTTTCACCTAGCGTGAGCTCGCCGAACTGGTCGTAAATCTCTTTCAGCACGTCCGCGCCCTCCTCGATGCCCAGCACGAGCGCGGCGCCGTCCACGATCTTGTACTGTATCCGCGGATAGGTGTAGAGCAGCTTGTCCACGTCCACGTGGTGATGTAATAAGGCATACTCCGTAAAACGAGTGGCGAAGAAACCCCTGAGCTTTGCCGCGTCCTCTTCCACCGGCCGCGTGGATTTCAAGGTCAGAAGGAGGTGTTTGAGGGGCATGAGATTGCCTAAAAACTAAAAGGAGGAATATAACTACGGGAATGACCGGAGATTTTTTGCTGCGCATAGAAGTTCATATTTATCGTTCTCTCATTCTAATTAGAACTTCTAAAGGGTCCCCGTCTAGTTCAATACCTTCTCCTTTTTGCTTCTGCTCCAATTCTTCCGCAAGTTTCAACAACCCTTTTGGCTTAACGGGCTCTAGTAGTATCCTCATTTTCGTGCTCTCCTGAAGATCTACCCGTTCCAGGGGCTTAAACACCCCGCCTCATAAATTACCTCTATTGCCTTTGCCATGCTACGGTATGTTATGTTACAATCTGATAGTAACGACATAAATACTTTAATTCTTCGTGGCTCGGAGTCCTGAGCTTGACGTGACTTCACGAAGAATCTCAAAGCGGCGATCGAGCTTATTTTGGCGAGAGTTTGGGGCTCGAAGACCTGCCTGATGTATCTGCTAACCCCCTACGGGACAACTGTGGAAGGAGCGGCGAAAGATGAACTCTTGAGCTCCTTAAATAAAGCCGATTCGGTTCGCTGCGGCATCTGCCACCGGCCTTGTGGATTTCAAGGTCAGAATGAGGAGTTTGAGGGGCATGGTTCAAAGTTCATCAATCCGACGCATCCCGTATTTCTTGAGCAACGTGTTCAATGCAGTCAACTCGACACACCACATATTATTCTCCTCTGCAAAATGCAGGGCGTCTTCTTCAAATCCACCTATCGATACAAAACAGGCTAAATCTATTTGAATTCCGATTATATTTTCCACCAGCTTTGCACGCTTGATCAATGTTATCAAATCGCTTTTCCTAACCGATCTATCCCGATACTCAAACTCCACAATCCAATTCTCCGCCCCTTGACACAAAGCATTGATCTCCACATTTGTGGGTCTACCAAAGACTATACCATTCCTATCATCTAGATTCACGCTTTCTATTCGAGCAAATTTAGGAAGTTTCCTATCTCCGTAGTTTGAGCCATCAAAACGATGAATAAGCTCTCGAATATAACTCTCGAAGAGATACCCCCGTTCTTTTTTCAATCTTGTGATGAGTTCCATATAACTCTTCTCTATTCCGCTTTTTAACCACTTTAATCGTGGTTCGCTGAATCCGTAAACAGCTCGTAACCAGATTGAAAGGACAGGATCAATTACTATGTAATGCTTATTAGCCTTTCTGATCAAGTCAACGTTTTGTAAATCTCTTAAGAGCGGACTTATCTCTCCAGAATCGCGACCCAAATCCTTTGCTATCTCTGAGGGCAAAGCTCCCTCTCGTAATGCGATGTACTTCACCACTTCTTTTAAGCTCGTGTACCTTGACGCTCGTACGAGCGAACTCTCAAACAGATATTCGCAGTGCGAGTTCAGCTCGCCATCAGTTATCTCGTTGTAAATACTCTCTTCCACTAACTCCTTGTCTATTATCTGTTTGTCTCTCCCTTCCGCTAAGAACTGCACATGGTTACCTATCGCCACGATATAATAAGGATTTCCTGCTGTAACAGCTTGGAATAGATGTAGCGCCTCACCCGTCACTGGTTTCGTGCAAATCTTCGTTATAAGGTCTCGTACATCCTCATCCTCGAAACCGTCTACCTTCAATTTCGTGAATCGCCCATACAAAGGCGAATCTGAGTTCTCAAGTATATTTTCCATCATTCTCACGAGTGAGCCTGTCAGGCAATACCATACCTTCCTCTGTGACGCCGAGATGCCTTCAAATAGAGACAATATACCACCGTCACCAAAAGCTTTGTAGCGATCTAACCTCAGGATATCTTGAAATTCGTCAAGTACAAAAGCGATTTTTATCCCTTTTTCAGCTGCAAACTCATCGAAAAATTCGAATATTTTACCAAAAACTTGCCTTTCATTGGCCGGTAATGTTGGATAATATGCCATCAAAAACTGTGAAAGTTCAGTTAATTTTTCACTCTTTATCTTCTTTGCTAGATCCAGCAGTGGTCTTACATCCAATTCCAAGTATGAGATATCCTCGTCAAAATTCTGCAGTTGTTTGAAATAAGCTGTTAGTGTTTCTGTCAATAATCGGATTGCAAATCGCGCAGGCGTTCCCATATTCTTATGCACTTCGAAATATACAGGAACTACGCTTTCTCGCTCTTCTTTCAAACGTCTGCAAAACTCACGGGCAATAGAGCTCTTACCGATCCTCCTCACGCCTAACAATGCCGTATTCTGTTCGGAATCGTAGAGATGTAGGAGCCTCCTTAGTATCTCACGCCGATCAACAAACTCCGCACCAACCACCGGTCTGCTCGTACTTATCATTTAAAATAAAAAATGCAGATCTGTATATATACAAATTTGTATGTTTTTCCTGCTAAAGTATCAGTGCCCGGCCGCCCATCCGCTCGCTCTTCTCCATTTGGACCCCATGAGGCATTGCGACGTACTTCCTCAAGCCTTTTTCTCGTATCTCGATGCACTTCTCGCATACCGCATTTTCCACGATTGGATAGGGAAACATATTTATCATCACGCCGCGCGTCACTTCGCTCACTAACGGGTCCACGGGATGAGCCACCAGTTCATCCGCCTTCTCACTGATGATTTTCACTTCCTCCAGAGTTAACCTTGCCTTGCCCCTAAAACTTCCTAAGCGAAGTATTCTTGGGAACTCTAATTCCTTAGTGCAGACCAGATAGCCTTCAAAGTTTATCTCTGGTGGTATGGAGAATAAACGAGAAGCTTTGAGCACTTCCACACGTCCGCCTGCACCCGCACCGTAGCCTTTCTTCACAAAACCATCTTCCTCACCTTTTGCTATCTCCGGCTGATAGGTAATAGTACCCTTCGGTCTTGCGGGTGTAAAATAGAAATCTCCACAGATGAGCGAATTTTCGTATCGCGGAACGTTCCTTCCACCGTTATTCTCTGAAATGATATATGGCTGGTTCTCAGGATTGATCCCTAAAGCGTAAGCTGCGGCGTGGTTTACTGCCGTTGCATGCAGATACTTCGGCGTTATTGCTCCTGATAGCCCCTCTCGCGAATAAAAAAGTGCGTCCAGTAATGTGATACCGTATCTGAATATTCGAATCATGCTTCTTTCTTCAGCAGAGCTTTCACCTGGTTATCCAAATCCCTGTATGCTTGCCCTACCTCAGGCAATGTCAGACGTTCCACCTCCAGCAACTTCTGTTTTACCGTTTCTTCTTCGGTATCCACCAGTTCATAAGCACTCAATTCCTCTCTATCTGACAGCCTGTAGCCTAAAATCTCGGATTTCACTCTTCCCCATTCCACGCTTCTCGCCCCAAGTCGCGATAATCGATTTAAGTTATCCACAAGTATCGCAACCATCTCGGGCGTTGGATCTCTCAATGTCACCACTCCGAAAAATTCCGTCTCCGCCGGAACAGTCACAATGTTCATCAATGCTTGTCCGGTTGTAAGGGTCATTTCATCCACGGCATTCGCGGTATACGGCTGAATCTCCCCCACTTCCGTAATGGATATGAATGTTTCACCCATGACCCTTGCTAGAATGTTGTAACTCACTTTGGCAGAGCTGGTCTCTCCTGTTCCCCCAAACAGGAAGCAACTTGGGCATCGCATGCAAAGAGCATCTTTTAAGAAGCAGTTTGGTTCTATCTCCAATCCTCGCTGTTTCTCCATCACCAACCGTCTCAGCTTTCCCTTTACCTTTCTCCAGGGTATGATGAACCTGTTCCCCAGTTCTTTGTACTTGAACGTCAATACCTCTTCCGGGTCGTTGCTCCTGATTATCGCGTCGTCTAGGAACTTTAACTTCACCACGAATTCCATATACCTTCCCACTGACAGAATTTCCGGCTTTTCCAAAAGTCCAATCTCCTTCTCTTCACTCATTTCTTACCACCTCCTTTAAATTCTCGTAGCGCGTAAATACGAAAATACTAGATGTAAGTGCGTTTTTCGCCCTGATAAATTCCGAGATGTCCGCTTTCCTCAAATCCCAGAATTTCTCCAATATTTTCGTACTCTTCTCTACAAACTCCGTTTGGGTCTCTTTCTCCTCTTCTTTGATCTTCTTCGCTAAATTCCGCAAGAATGCGGCTACTGCCCGCTCGAAGGCCCCCTCGTCTCCTCCTTTCAACATCTCGTTCAACGCGTCGGAGATTGGTTTCGCAGCTTTGTGCCTCGTTATGTTTCGAGGATTTCTCCATTCGTATCGCTCTTCCGGCTCCACACAAAAATGTGGTATTCCCAACTCCCTATCCGCAAAGAATGCGGCATCCTTTAACAAATCCTTCATTTGATATCCCCCTCCTTCAATATCAAAGAGTACAATCCCTGATTCCCGAAGAAATTCAAAATATCTCATTATGAGCCTTTCATTAAGTTTCGAGCTTTCTGAAACGATCCTTAAAGCCACACTCGGGCTCTGTTCTTGTAAGTTTTTAGCAAATATGTATCTATTTTGCTTCTTACCCCCCTCACCTATCGCAGCGGATAGTATGATGACTGCCAAGGACTTGTGATAAGCGTTTTCTGTTGGTATTAAAGCCTCACCAAATAAACCTACCTGTTCTTCTGTACCTATGTTTGTCTGAAAGCCCAAAAAGGTCAAAAGATGATAAAGTGGCTCGTATTTTACTCTAAAATCCTTGGGACTTAAGTCTTTCATCGAGGTTCTTTCAATATTAAAGAGCGCGCCTCTCTCTGTGCTTATTATCTCTTGTGCTTCACCATAATCTTCCTTTGCAATTGGAACTGTCACTCGCTTTGGAAATGGCAAATCATTGAAATCTTCTCTCTCCTCTAATTTCATAATCGCTCGTGGGTAACGCAAACCGCTCTGCAGCGTCGTGATCAACCTAAGAAGTGAGGGGTATTGTTTCAGCAGCTCTGGTATCTTCGACTCGATTCTTACATAGATTCGCTGATCGTTACTCCGTAAGCCCTCCCTAAGGATCATATTATCATACGCACATAATGGGCACGTTGCGCTGGCATTTCTCGGATTCGCCTTTATCTGAGAGAAACCATAGCCACTACCTCTGGGAAACATTAAAGCGGGCTTAGCTACGATCGAGACAGGACAGCCGCATCGCTCGCATAGTCCTTTGCTCGCATCCGTTGTTCTCTTATACACGCAGTATCTCCCAAAAGCAGCCTCTGCTGCCTTTTTAAAATCTTTTTCCTCCTCTAACGATAGTAAATCTTCTAAATAGCTCCTCAATGTTTCTTTATCTGCTACTTCCTCCTCTAGATCCCTTGCCACTGCGTACAATAGTGAAAACAACTCTTCTGGTGTAAGTGTGGATAGATATCGTTCACCGGCAACGGACAGTCCGAATCTTTCAGGGATAATATCTTTTATCCGAATCTTATCCAAAAGGCTAGTTATCACTTCTGTGTTTATGGATAGTGGCGCGTCCTCATCAAAAAAATCGCGCCATAGCTCTTTTGCTTTTGGATGGCCAGAAGGCCCTAAACAAGCCGGGATTAAGTTCCATAAACGTATTTCCTTTTTGAGTCTATTCAAGTCTTTCAAATTAAAGATGTCAAAAAGGAGTCGCAAAAACTGTACTCCTTTTCGTTCAATGTTCCCCAAATTATTTCTGATCTGCTGTTCATGATCACCAGCCAACATAAACTGTAAAGGAAACATTTCAGACAGCCCACCCAGTATGTTCTTCGTAAAGGCCACAGGATAAACTGATTGTAACCTTAGCGATTTGTTAAAAAATGAGGATAGGACCGAATTCACAAGTTCATCCTTCTGTGGAATTTCACACTTTTCACCAATAAACACCACCCCATTGTCAAAAACTACTAAGGGCTTCCATCCTTTTTTGTCATATATTTTTATAGCGCCATCTAAAAACAAATAGGTAGATGGTGCTGGGAATCTAGATATCTCAAAATAGGTAAGGTCAAAAAGCCCTTTAGTTACTTTTCTTATTTCATTGATTGTTCTCGAAGACACAGAGTCCATGGAGGCCAACCAGTCAGAATACCTGAGGAGTTCGGTTAGAATGCCTACGGAATCTGTAGTGATTTCTTGAAGGTCTTCTTCGGATATGCTGTGATGTGTAACGATAATATCAAAAACGGTTTTTATGTTGTCTTTCGTTATAGGAAATGGCAATACATCCTCAGCAAGTTCTAAATAACTCTGAACCTCTTCCAGCTTTGGTTTATGGATAACCAAAATCTTATCGCTCTCTTCTCCTCGCAATATTCTTTGATTTAACTCGCTTCTTTTGGCTACATCGTGGAGGAGACAGGCAACTTCTATGAATTCTCGTTCATGCTCGTTTAATGAGGGGATGTAAGCAGCGAATTTCTTAAATATCCGCCAAACGGTGTAATGATGCATCCAGAGTTGTTCTCCACTGGATTTACCGAGAAAGCCGAATTGCGGCTCCAAAAACTTTTGGACTTCTCTTTCTTTCATTTCAAGCACCATAAAAAGTATATCTTTCGCCAGCTATTATATCCAATATGTTCTCATCTTTATTGTACTTAACCGCGACGCTATAATATTCGTCTCCCAAGGTACCTGTGACAGCGCCCCAGAACGGAAGTATTCTATCATGAAGCAATATCCTTTCTATCTCTCCGTTGTTAATCCCCCAATCTTCTAATACTTCTCGCTTTTTATTCAGGTCTATTATTCTCCATCCCTCCTCACAATCTTCTATATCGAACATTGCAAATAGCGATTCTGAATATATAATTATTTTTTTGGTCACGTTGTCTTTCAGTATAAAATTATAACTGTCTCCCCTGAACATCTCTCCTGAAACTAAGACCCCAATAGGGTCACTCAAAGCCTTTTTTAATATTTCCTTTTCAAATAGGTCTCTTGAAATTATCCTATCTTTTGCGTAAGGGATAAAATCCCTGTTCGTGAATATTATTGCTTTTCCTTTTGTTTTCCTTCCGACTCGCCCTATTCTTTGTATCGCTGAAGTCCAATAAGCGGCTTCGGTTATTAAAGTTTTGAATTGCATATCTAATCCCACTTCTATTGCTGATGTGCCTAAAACGACGGTCTCATCATCCAACACGGATGACTTAGTCTTCTCCATGCCACTCCACTCGATAAACTTGAATTTTGAACCAAACATAGTTTCAATCACCCTCTTCAGGTGCTGCAATCTAAAAACTGAATCAAATATGATTGCCGCAGGTTTTTCTATCTTAGGAATTAGCTCTTTCAGCTTCTTCAAGGTTTCTTCTAATCGTGTATACTTGAACTGGTATATTTCTATATCTAATGGATAGTTGAATGTTTTTCCTTCATCTTTCGGCCCGGCGATCGAATTTGAGAAGCTAATTTCTGCACATCCGTGCTTATTTATGATCGCCTCTAACTCTTTGCTTTGATATGGTGTCGCAGAGAGCAATATGACCTTTGACGCAATTGTTTCGAGTAGGTCATCAACCAATTTCGGGAAATTGGAGAGATTTGAATACAGGTGAAACTCATCGAAAAATACAAAAGCATTATTTAAATAAAGTTGGAGTCTTTTTGAGCCTTTATAGACCTTCTTATCTACCAGAAGCCAGAGCACATCGGGAGATGTAACTATCGCCTCTTTCTGACTATAAAACGATAATTGTAAAAATACCTGTTTTAATAATTCACTTTTGTCTAAACCATCATTTATCCCAATTTTCTGTAAATATTTTACGAGAGTTGATGATGAATAATTGAAGATATTTACTCCGTCTTTTACGAACCTATCATTTGGCCATTCGGCAACTTCTAAGGATCGACTCAACTCTCTCTTCATCGCTCCTACTTGCGCATCCATCAAAATTTTGGTTGGATAAGTCAAAACGATAGCTTTTCTATTGAAATGCTCGTCTGTAATCAAATTACGAATGATATAGCTCTTACCCGAACCGACCGGGGCTTCAACAAGGATGATTTTCGCATCTGAATTTTTTATCGCGTCTAACGTTTCCTTTTGGAATGGTCTCAGACCGTTGCTTTCTTTTACAAATCGTGGCTCAATTTGGAGCTGCACTACGCTTTCCACCATCCCTTCCATCCTCACCCGCAAATGTTCCGGTACGTGCAGTCCACGCACCTCGTTTTATACTTCGTTCCCTCAGGATAAAAGCCTTGCTGTAGTATCGCTAATACCTCATTCACCTGCGCGATCGCGCGTTCAAAGTCCCTCGCACTCAGGTTCACCTCCTTCACCAGATGGTTGCTCCGCGTGTAGCACACAAAGCCGCGCTTCACCGCCACGCCATAGGTGTCCGCAATCATCAGCCCGTAGAGCGCCGACTGGTACCGGTGCGTTCGGTACAGGTGCTCTTTGTATTCCGCGAACTTGTAATCGAGCGGTGCCGCCGTGCCATCTTTCAGGAAGAGCACCTCGTCCACTTCACCCTTCAGGTGGTACTTCTGCGAGACGAGATAGACCGCGAGTTCCTTCCGCACGCACTGCAGCTTCTTCCGCAGGTACTCACGGTTCACCGTCTCACGTGCATCGTGCAGCGCGCGCCCCTTCAGGACCTTGTACCGCCGCTCCTCGTGTTGCGGTATCCCCAGGCAGTGCATGAAATAGATGAACCGCGGGCAGAAGAGGTACTCCATGACGTCCGAGACGGTAATGAATACCTCAGCCTCCACTTCAGTTTCCACGGCCACGCTCATATTCTCCTCGGTCACCGCATGAATGCCCCCCTTTGTTTTTTCTTTTAGCACAGGTTTTCTTTTTGTGGAAAAGAAAAAGTGTTATCAGAAGACCTTGGTGATCTTCCGATCGCTCACCAGCTCCTTATCAAAGCCCTCAC
>Ga0172366_10004449_pt1 | contig 11028 bp, 8 predicted proteins | sample LakKivSesite69cm_FD_114533 | JGI IMG/M metagenome (GOLD analysis project Ga0172366, IMG submission 114533) | Sediment microbial communities from Lake Kivu, Rwanda - Sediment site 69cm | ecosystem: Environmental > Aquatic > Freshwater > Lake > Sediment | place: Rwanda: Western Province, Lake Kivu...
CCCATGATGGGCGCGGCAAGAAGCAAGGAGTTCTTGGAGAAACCGAATAGCAGCTCCAAGCGGTAGTGCATGGCTATCAGGGCGATTGTACCAACAAAGATGGAGACACCTCGTCGACGAGGCAGGCCAGGAGCGCAGATGATAGGCATATGAGAACCACGAATCTCCTGGCGCTGTTTCTCGAGAGCGCGACCAGCCTGAGTATCAGCCAGTTGAAGAACCCTATCTCCTTGAGCATCCCGACGATCACCATCATGGCGATCAGAAAGGATATCACATCAAGAGACGAGAAGAGCACGAAGTGCTCCACATCTATGGTCCGCGTGATCAAGAGGACCCCTATCCCGAGAAAGGCGATGGCTAATCTGAACTGCCAGAAGAGGAGCGTTGCCAACACTGCCGAGGAAAAAACGGAAACCGAGAGAATCTGGGAGGTGTTGAAACCCGCCCAGTAGCAGGCAAAGGCAATCCCAACGACAACGAGTATGAGGATGGCGAACCTGGTCGAGACGTTAGAGGGTCCTCCGCCCTCGAATTCGACCCGGTCCTCCTCCGCCCGATCATCCATGTGCCTATGCCTTCCCAGTTCTTCTCAGGATGTTCCTCAGGATGTCCTCGCGGGCAACGATGCCCACAAGCTTGTTGTCCTTCAGAACCGGGACCCTCCTCGCGTTCCGGACTAGCATTATCTTCGCGACCTCCACGACCGGCGTGCTATCCTCGACGCAGATGACCTCCCTTCGCATTATTTCGCCGACCCGCATCTTCTCCAGCTCCACCACTCTCCTCTCAAGCCCCTTGTCGCCGAACATCCTCGTGAGGCCCTCGAACCTCTCCACATATGAGGGGAGGATCGTCTTCAACACCTCTTTCTCAGTGAACATCCCGACGACGAGGTTTTCGCTATCCACAACCGGTAGGCCGCTAATCTTCAGCTTGAAAAGCAGATCCACTGCGTCCTTGACGTTGGTCTCGGGGTTAAGTGTGACCACGTCCTTTGTCATTATCTCTTTCACTTCCACGGAAGATCACATCCTCCCGGCGAGCACCAGCCATAGCATTGGCTGCTGACAAGGCACTATCCTTCCACGCTCACATCGCAGACAGACAACGCCGGCATCCTCCACATATCTCGAGCCAACCGACATTCCAGACCCCTGCGGCGGTCGTAGGTCGGGTGGTTTTCTTATAAACATTATCTTGAATTATCAGGCGTGAGACACTCGCCAAAACACCTCACCGGATTGGTCGAGCGCGCTTCTGTCGCCTTGACTTCACGTCAAATCTGTCGATGATACTTCCTTCGATGCTGGTCGCTGTGATCGTCATGAGTTCTCTGCGGACGTCGACCCTGACATGGTGGAATTCACTCGAATAGCTCTCGAAGCAATCGACATCGTAGACCTTCGAGTCGTGCCCTCCGCCACCCCCGCCAGTGATGACAATGAATAGGTCGCCGATCCTTGCCCTCTCGTAGTCATGACAGTGGCCGTTGAAGACGACGTCGAGCCCGTTTTCCCGGAACATCGGTATCAGGATCGTCCGCACATCGGGGTTTCCGTCGTAGCTTTGCAGGCCCCACCCGACGCAGTACCCGGGCTCGTGGAGAAACGCCACCCTGAAGTCGGCCTTTCTGTACTGGGCGCTTCTGAACTCCCGCAAAAGCCAGTCCCGCTGGTGGCTGCCCTCGTATATGCTATCGTAGTTGTTGAGAACGATGAACCTGCAGTTGCCACGGGTGAAGGCATAGTGATCCGTGAAACCGGGGTGGGAGAAGTACCGAAAGAACCACGACAGGTTTGCCTCGTTTCCCCCGCCTGCCTCGTGGTTGCCCAGGACGTGATATGATGGGACGCTGGCAAACAGCCGCCCCATCGAGTTGAAGTAGCCACTCCACTGTGAGTAGAGCCTCCCATCGGTTGCCGCATCCCCCACGTTCACCACGAAGTCCGGGGAATCCTGGGCGATGTTCTCGGCTATCTTCGATGTGATGGATCTGGAATGCGTATCCCCGACCACGCAGAAGCTGAAAGGACGTGTCCGCACGGGACAGGTCCTGAAGCTGTGGACATCCGACCAGACCCCATTGGACCCGACCCTGTAGAAGTACAAAGCGTCAGGTCTCAGACCTTGCAGCAGGACCCGGTGTATCGCGGTTCTGCGGGCATCCACATGGTGGAGTCCCAGCTTCTCGTCCCGACCGTACTCTACGTTTGAGTCACCCAGGGTGCTCGTCTCCCATGCCACGAGCATCGAGTCCGCCGTGGGTTTCTGGAGGTAGGGGCCCTTCTGGAAGAAGCTCTCGGTGATCTGGGATATGGGCCTAATGGAGAAGCTCTTGAAGGCGAAGATGCCCCTTCCTCTGCAGTAGAAACCCGCCGCACCGGCGGCCATGCCAGGAACCGTCAGATCCCACAGGAGAACGTTGTCGTGCCACACCCTGACCCTCTTGCTCAGGGCTTCGATGCGTATGTCTTCCATGATCCTGAAGTAGATGTGGGTCGGGATGTAATCTGACTCGTAGAGGTCGGAGGCCAGCTCGGCTTCTTTGCCATCCCGGACCTCAACAAGGCGCCTGAAACGATCCTGGGCAACGCGGTAGCTCTTCCGTTCCTCATACCTGAGGTAGTTCCGTCCGTCCCGATACCCAAAGACCACCCCCACGGCAGTGTCCCTCACATCCCCCAGCTGGCGAATCTGGGCATCGATACACAGATCCGCGAGCGCCCGGTTCATAGTCTCGATGGGGAGAAGCACTGTTGCCGCCCCATCGTTGCCCTCTTTCCGCCCGTCCTGAACGAGCAGCCCGACCTTCGCGTTGTACCAGTTCGACACGTAGTTGAAGTCCTGGCTGGTCCAGCCGACCAGAGGCTTTCCCTTCTCAAACACGTCCTGAAACAGCAACGGTTCTTCGCCTGATGGTTCCACGCTCTCAGCCATGGGGCCCGACGGGGCCGAGGGCTCCCCAAAAATGGCTCCCTTGCCATGAGGGGACGCACAACTTATAGGCTGCAGGGTCCTCACCGCCAACATAAGAACAGGCAGGGAGATCGGAATGCGCATTCTCTATGTCGACCTAGACTGCTGCCGGGCCGATCACCTCGGCTGCAACGGGTACACACGGGAGACAAGCCCAAACATCGACGCCATCGCAAATGACGGCGTCACCTTCACGAACTGCCACTGCGCCAATTCCCCCTGCGTGCCCTCCCGCGCCAGCCTGTTCCTTGGACGCTTCGGCATCAACACCGGGATCGTTGCCCACCACGGCATAGGGGAGCAGTTGCGCTGGGCCGACATGTACCAGAGCCACCGCTCGGACATGGAGCGCCCCACCCTCCCGATGCAGCTGTGGATGAACGGCATGAGGACGGTGACGTTCAGCTGCTTCCACCACCGTCACAACGCCTGGTGGTTTGCCGCAGGTTGGGAGGAGATACACACTTTCACGAGGAAGCGTGGAGGCGAGACGGCTGACGAGGTGAACGCCGCCTTCCTGCCGTGGCTCCGCCTGAACGGCAAGGCGGACAACTGGTTCGCGCACGTCCACTACTGGGACATCCACAGCAGCTATCGCATCCCCGCGGATTGGGTCGATAGGTTCAAGGACTCTCCAGGGCCGCGCTGGCCCGACCAAAAAGCCATCGATGAGCATCAATCCATGTACGGCCCTAGGACCGCGGTGGACCTGTACACCGGTTACGAGGGCAGGAGGGGGGACGGATACGCCCGTCCAGTGGACTACATGCCCGACGCCATACGAACCGAAGATGACTTCAAACTGCTCATTGACGGCTACGATGCCTCTCTGGCCTACGCAGATCACCACGTGGGGCAGGTCGTCCAGATCCTCGATGACCTTGGTGTGCTCGACGAGACCGCCATCATCATCAGTGGCGACCACGGTGATTCCTTCGGCGAACACGGGCAGTACATGGATCATGGGATCGCCAACGCAGCCGTGCACAACATCCCCATGGTGGTCCGGTGGCCGGGAGTGACCATGAAAGGGATGTGCGATTCCTTGATCTACGGCATGGACCTTGGCCCGACATTGTGCGAGATGCTCGGGTTCCATATTCCCTCACGCTGGGATGGCCGCTCCTTTGCCCGGGCCCTTAACGGAGAGAAGTTCCCAGGATGGCCGTACCAGGTATGGGACCACGGCATCTACACCTTCACCCGGGCACTCAGAACCCACGGCTGGCTCATGATACAAGTCCTGCATCCGGGACTCTACCCATACGATGATCCGATCCTATTGCATGATCTGGAGGACGACCCACACCAAGCCGTGAACCTAGCGCAGCACAGGCCGGAGGTAGTGGAGGAGCTCTCCTCCCTGCTCAAGCAGTGGCGAAGCGAGCAACTCGCAAAGGGAGGCGGCCCGGACCCATTGGAACAGATGGTCCCGGAGGGACCGTTCATCTACTACACCCCCGAGCGCATGTTCGCCCGCCTTGAACGAACCGGCCGCTCCCACCTGATTCCGGAACTCAAGGCCCGTCTCAACCGGTACCATCCCGGACGCTTCGACTAGGCGCAGGGACGCAAACCGCCGGCGTGCCACGATCTGGGGGTCACCCCACCATGGCTGCTAACACGGAAGCGCGCATGAAACAGCTAAAATGGGGCCAATTCGTCCCATCTGCCAGCAGGCAGGAAGTTGGAACTCGGGGAAATCGTTTCACAGATCTTCCTTCGGCCGTGGTACGACAGCCTGGAGCGCCCTGATCGCGCCCAGGCACAGCTCCTATCCCAGCTCCTCCTAGGCTATGCTCGCACACGCTACGGCTCTGACCATGGCGCCCGGGGGGACATGGGCATGGACGAGTACAGGCGAAGCTTTCCCGCGGTCACGTACCGCGACTTGGTGTCAAGCTTCGATCAGGTGAGGTCAGGCAACTACCTTGCCATAATCCCCGAGCCTCCCGAGGCATGGGTCATGACCAGGGGAACGACAGGAACGCCCAAGATCATCCCTGTGACCAAGGCCCACATTCGCCAGATCATGACCTGCGGCGCCAGGGCCCTGTTGAACTTCTCCGTCCGCCACCAAGATGCCCGAGTTCTTGACGGTGCGATCCTAAACCTCAACTTCCCCTCAGTCGTCGACACCATGCTGGTCAATGGCGTCAAGGTTTCGTATGGCTACAGCTCGGGCACATACGCCAGGCTGAACCCAAGCCTTCGCCAGACCTCACTGCTCCCAAGACAGGAAGACATCGATGCCCTTGGTCCAGGTATCACAAAGCGGGACTGGCAGGCCCGATTCGAACTGGTGTACCGCACGGCACACGCCAAGAACGTCACCGGCGTCATGGGCGTCTGCCCGGTGATCACATCCTTTGCGAGGTATTGCAGGACGAAGCACGGCGCGCTTCCCAAGGATCTGTGGGAGATGCGCGCCCTCTTCTGCACGAGCGTGCCGAAGATCCACACCAAGTATCGGCCAGTTCTCAGGGCGCAATACGGCGGGGCACCCGTGGTCGAGATGTACACAGCCACGGAGGGGGCATTCGCACAGCAACTGGACGAATTGCCCTATCTCTCGCCCAACTACGATGCCTACCTCTTTGAGGTTGAGATGGGCTCGGACACGATGATGCTCCACGAGATGAAGCGCGGACAGTGGGGAAGGCTGGTCATCTCATCCTGCCTCTTCCCACGATACAGGATAGGCGACCTAGTGGAGTGCATGGGCAGACACTACTTCAGGGTCTTCGGAAGGGACCGGCTGAGGACCCTCGTGGAGCACCGGCTCTACAGGGCGCTGACCCGCTGGTTCACCTAGGGTTTCGGGCTGCGCCTGATCGCCGAGATCCCGAGCACGATGACAACGATCCCGAAGGCGATTATCAGCAGCGGCCACCATTCCTCGACGCCGACCATTCCGCCCAGGCCTATCATGCACAGGATGAGGCCGCCCACGAGTGAGCCCATCCTCGGCCCCCGGAAGGCTTCCATCGACCTCACCAGGGCTTGGACGATGAGTATGCATCCGATACCGAACAGGAAGTACGGCCATATGTCGGCCTCGGGCAGCATGTCTGCCTGTTGCAGCAGGAAGAGGCCGCCGAGGAGGATGAGGATCAAACCCCCAATGAGCGGTCCCGATCGATCCTCCTTCTCGTGCTTCTCGGACTTCTCATCCTTTTCCCCCTTCTCCCCTTTCTCTTCCTTCTCGGCCTTCTCGCGCCTCTCCTTTGTTACAGGGGCGGCGGCCACTGCAGTGCCGCACGACGGACAGAACTTCGAATCGTCCGCGACCTGGGCCCCGCATTTCGAGCAGAACGGCATTTTGGTCCCGCTTCTGCAATGCCCCGGGGTTTAAAAGAATTTCCCGATCGTGATGGATCTGCGGACGAACCTAGTCGCCTTCCACGATGAAGCCGTGGTACCTGCCCATCCAGTAGGGCATCAGGAAGTAGGCACCGTCTCCCTCGCTCTGCCCGCCGCCGCCCCAGTCCAGATTGTAGGGGTTGGCGTTCCACCTTCTCATGTTCCGATTCTCGAAGGGCAGGGTGAAGACCTCCCCAGCGGCCAGCCTGGCCTGGACATCGGACCTCTGGTAGTTCGACACGCCCCAGTCCAGAAGATCGGGCGACATTCCTTTGAGTTCCTCTACGGATTCCTCCAGGTCGAAGTCGGTCTGGGTCGCAGATCCATAGACGAAGTTGAAGAAGGGGCTCCTTTCGGGCCTCTCGATCTGCCAGCTCCTCTCGATGCTCTTCAGGTATACCGCCCGAAGTCCGGGATCGTCCTCGTAGAGGAGCAGCGGGTAGTAGGCCAAGAAGGCAAGCTCATCGTCGGAGTGGTTGACCGACCCCGGGGGCAGGATCTTCTGGGATATCGTGTTCAGGTGATAGTGGTACTTGTCGATCAGCTCCCGGTACGCTGCCTCAAACCTCTCCTGGCCGGTCATATGGATGGCGACCTTGATGTGGGACAGGATCTCCAGGGCATTCAAGCCGTGTTCCTCGGCCCATGTTGGATCGTCGTTGATCTCCCTTGGATTCCAGACGCCCCACCGGGTCCTCTTGCCATCCAGATCGACAAGGTAGTAGTCATGGCCTATGATGTGATCGGTTATCCGCTGGACAAGCGCGGCCACATCCCTCTTCTCATCATCATCGGCCACGAGGTCATAGTAGATCGCGTAGGCGAAGTAGTGGCCGTCGACCTCGTCCGAGCTCGTGTCCCCTTTCCACTCCCACGACGGGTCCACGGTGCTCTGGTGCCACTCGCCACCCGACTTGGCCACGTTCGTCGAGTCCCTCCTGACGGCGGCCCGGGCCGGAAAGCCGGCTATCCCCGTGAGCTGCTCCAGCCTCTTCAGCGCATCGTAGCACTCCTTTGCGTTCTGCTTGGCCTTCGGGTCGCCCGTGACGGCATACCTGAACGATTCCGCGGCAAGGTATATGCTGGTCCACAGGCCATCGTTGTCGCTCGCGTCATATGTCCAGCTGGAGAAATCCCCGGGAGCGGGCAGGTCTATGAAATCTATGTAGCCGTCCCTCTCATGCCTCTCCTGGACTATCCCGTTCACGAGGTCGGCCTTCTCCTCCAATGTCATCCACTTGCCGGAGATCTTGCCGACTCCGTCCGGGGTGCCCAGCCAGACCGAGCCATCCGGCCCAACGACCAACGATCGGATGTCATCATTGGGCGTCCAGCGGCGACCCTGGTAGTAGTGCCACCTGCCATCCCTCAGTTCGCACAGACCAAAGGAGGTGCCGATCCAGACCGTTCCGTTGAGGCCGAACGCGACACACTGTGCATCCTCGTACGGAAGGCCATTCTCACCTGAGAACGAGTAGTAGTAGTCCCTGCCGTCGAAAAGGTCCACGCCGCCTCCGCTGCAAACCCACACATCGCCGAGTTCGTTGACGGCGGCCGCCCTCACGTCAGCCGACAGAAGGCCCGTCGCTCCCGAGCGGTTGGTCAGATTCCTCCACGCGCCCTCCGAGTGCATCCACAAGCCCCTGTCAGTGCCTGCCATCATTGAGCCTCTCGTGGCCGCTAGGGCCCGCACGCTCAGGTTGGCCGTGGACTGGAACCACGACCACCTGCCGCCTTCCATCACCGCAATGCCGCGGTCGGTCCCCAGCCAGATTTTCCCAGATGCGTCCCTGGCCAGGGTCATCGCTTTCCTGTCCGAGATGCCATCCCCAAGCAGACTCCAAGTTCCGTCCTCGAGCACATAGGCGGCGCCTTCGAATCCTGCAAGAAGCGATGCATTCCCGTCAGCTGCAAGGCACCACGCACCCGCTTCAGGAAGGCCCTGCCCCTCCTTCTTCCAGGACCCCTTGAGGCGGAACAAACCCTCGCTGGTTGCAGCCCATATCTCCCCCGAATATACTCTCATATCCCGTATCTCGACGCCCTCAAGGCGGTCGCCTCTCCCCAAGTCTTCGCGGAAGTACTGAAGGTAAGGCCCGATCCTCAAGCTCCTGTTTCCCAACGCAGCCATTGGCTTTCCCCTCCGCGGCCACCACACATAAGCAGCTCCTAGACAGATAACTACCACGGTGCACGTCGCGACGATGGCCAGAATCCGACGCGACGGCAGTCTCCTGGCTTTGGCCGCCTGCACCGGGCAGGAGTGCTTCCTTGCTGAAACGTGCTCGTTGCAGAAGACCCCTCCACAGGCACGGCAAGTCCTGGGCCTGTAGAGGGGTTTGCCGCAGGCCTGGCATTTGCCCGCCGTTTCCGTGGGCTTCCTCTGAACCGCCATTAAGACGAAACCTCCAAACATCTGGTGGAATCTAGACATACCATTGCAGGCTCTGGCCCATGTAGGCCATCAGGGACGCGAAGAGATCCTTTGCCTCGCGGTTCATCCCCGTCTTCTTGATCAGTCTCAGCGCCCTGGATGCGTGTCGCGCTGCGATCTCCTTCGCCTCCTCAACCGCCCCGGTATCCTGAAGGATCGCCTTGAGCGTCTGGAGGTCGGTTTCCGGCGACCTCAAGGCCGCGAGCTGATCAGCGGAGGCATCCCTCAGCGCCAACACCACATGCAGGGGCCTCTTCAGGGTCTTCATGTCCGAGCCGGGTTGCCTGCCATAGCCCTGAACGGTTGCGAAGACGTCGATGATGTCATCTTGTATATCGAAGGCAAACCCCATTTCCTGCCCCGCCTTCCCCAAGGCCTCTAGATCGCGTTGGGCTCCCCACAGCGTCGCCCCCACTCTGAGGGTGGCCCTGAACAGGGATGCCGCCCTCCTTGATGCCATTCGCCGCCAGGTTTCCACATCGGCATCGGTGCCTTCCATCCAAAGATCAAGGGCCTGGCTTTCGTTGACGTCCGAATATGCCCTGTTTATCTCCCGGACGATGCGGTGCGCGACGTCGGTACGCAGCCGAGAGTCGAGGATGCGAGACATACAAAGGCATAACGCGATGTTGCCCGCGAACACCGAGCAGCCCAGCCCGAGCCGCTGATCCCTACGCTCGGAAAACTTTCGGTTGAGGGTCGGTCCCCCCCTTCGCGTGTCGTCGCCATCCACCAGATCGTCGTGGATCAGGACGCAGTGTCTGTAGAGTTCGATTGCGTCGCACACAACTCTCAGCGCATCCGGATCATCAAAGCCGTAGCCTCGGCACACAACGGCCACGGTGAACGAGGCAATGCGTTTGCCGCCCCGCAGGGCGAATTCGCGTATTGACTTGTGGATGTCCCGGACGAAGGGATGGTATCCGGATCTCCTCCCCGATTCCGCCAGAAATCGGGAAAGGTTTGACTCCGCCCATCTTGAGTGCCTGTCGAGCTCGTCCTCCAGATCTGCGATGGATCCTCTAGCCGGCAACGGCCCAGTCTCCGGGCGACCTCGATATAAACATTCCTCCGTTGGCCGCCGGCCCCGGGGTGAGCCAGACCTTCACCCGGCCGACTGACGGTCTTTGGGTCACCCCGCGCTTGGCTGGCGTGAGCGGGAAACCTATCTGTACCTTGCCCTCGTCATCTCCACCTCTCGGTAGAGCATCCGCTTTATCATGAGGGTGTAGAGTATGGAGCCCGCCGCCATCGAGGTCCCGGTGACGACGCACCATTCGATGACGTAGATCCAGAGGAGCGCCCTGTCCTTTGACTTCATCGCCTCATCCGCCACCTTCGACATAGCGGCCAGAACCGCGTCGATTGCATCCCGGGCCTCTTCAAGCTCGACCCGCCGGAAGTGGACGTCCGCCGCGGCCTTCTCTGCATCGATCTCGTTCAGCCTATCGTAGAGCTTCTTGGAGCTTGCCCCGAACTTCTCCGCGAAGTCTATCACCGATATGACGAACAGCCTCTTCTCCCTGTAGTTGACGAGCGAGATCCTAACGAGATGGTCCAGCTCCATGTCCTGAGGGATTGGAAGCCTTGCCGGGAAGTACGCCATGTGGGCGAGGAAGTCAGGGCAGTATTCCCATCGGTAGAAGTCGGTCACGCCGTTACCTCCCCAGTCGAATACCAGGGCGACGGATCTGCCGTTCCCGGTGTCCCAGCTGGCGATCATAGGGCTCTCGGGAGGATTGTTGTCCATGCGGGCCAAGACCGTCCCGCCCTCCCGTTCAAGGACCCTGTTATGGGCGTAGAAGAACACTGCGTTCCAGGGCTTGCCTTTAAACAGGGGGTGCTCCGGATCCTCGGGGACAAGCCTGAAGACCTTCCCCAGGTCCCAGCCCTTCCGATCCTCAGAGCACTCGACCGGCAGGATATCCCCCACGGGGGTCGGCCCCCAGCTCGGGGATGGCCCCCATGATCCCTCCTTGCCGCCGAAGCTTGCAGGCCCGTCAACCATCATGAAGCCCAGCCCGCCCTCCAGAACGGCATCCTTGATCCAGAACTTGAAGTCATTCTTCAGATGATGGCTCTGCGCATCCGCGATGATGACCTCGTCGTAGTCCTCCATGAGCCTGGCCTTGCTGCGGGGCAGGTACATGCGGTAGTACCTTAGGGCCATCTCCACACCCGCCTGGTCGGTGCCCAGGATTCCGATCTCGCTGGGAACAGGCGTCACATCTATTCTTGGGTCATCGCTGTAG
>Ga0172366_10004450_pt1 | contig 11026 bp, 5 predicted proteins | sample LakKivSesite69cm_FD_114533 | JGI IMG/M metagenome (GOLD analysis project Ga0172366, IMG submission 114533) | Sediment microbial communities from Lake Kivu, Rwanda - Sediment site 69cm | ecosystem: Environmental > Aquatic > Freshwater > Lake > Sediment | place: Rwanda: Western Province, Lake Kivu...
AATGCAAGCACCAGACGAATTATCAGCTTTCACAACAAGAGGCAAACGGATTAAATTGGGGACGTATGATTTCGGGGAGGTCCTTTGCATGGAAAATCATCCCGAAGCCGCGTGGTTAACCGAAAAAATCGGCGAGTTTACACCAGAATCCCCCGATAATTCAGTCGATTGTGTTTCACGTTCAGTTCCCAGTGCTTCGCTAGGTGCCATCATCGCAACTCTGAAAACGGCGCGTGATGATCCCGCAAGCCTGGAAAAAACCCTCCCGCCACGAAAGCCCTTGTCATCGATCGAGGTAATATTCTATCACGACAAGCGGCCCGGAAACACACTGGCCGACATAGTAGACGCCCGAAAGGAAGTTGATGACGATGGCAAATCTACCTTCGACGCAAAATACGAATCGAATCACGTGTCATTTGGAACGCCGAGATTTCTCGAATTTCTTGAAGCAGTTCATAAAAAAAGTGAGGAGCTTGGCACGAACGTAAAATTCCGCCTTCACATGACCCGCCATGGATTGTAGAAGATAATTTACATTGTAAATGTAATGGCTCCCCGCACTCAAGGCACGCTTTTGCACGAGGCGATATGCCCACCTTCCCACAAGACGCACATGTTCGGCCCGATTGTTAAATCACCACATGACTATCATTGTCAGCTCGCCCGCCGTCGCCGCGCGGAACTGGTGGTGCGGGTACGTGTTGGGGAACATGGTTCGCACCGCGTCCTTCGCCCGCGCGAGCGCCGCTATCTCGTGGTTCAGCCCCCGCAGCAGGCACGCGGGCCGCTCGAGCACGAGGAACCACGCGTGCCCCGACTCGCCCGCGGCAAGCTCTTCGACCGCGTCCCCCCTCGGCACGAACCACGACCCGGCCCTCGCCCTCGTCTCCCGCGGGAACTCGTGCCGCGCCACGACGACCTTGAACGTGACCCGCGGGTCGATCCCGCGCAGGTTGCGCAGCAGCCGCTTCTGGTTGCCGTCCACGTTCGTCGGCAGGCGCGTGCATCGAAATCCAGCAAGCAGCCGCCATGACACGGCCTTCCGCACACAGAGCACATTTCGCCCTTGGTCATGATACATCGCGGGCCTGGCGCGGGCTTGTAACAAGACCGGGACCGCGACCGTGCACGCGATGGCCGCGATCCCGATGCCGAGCGCGCTCGAAAGCGCGAGAGCAGCCGCCGCGATACCGAGGCCGAGCGCGAGCATCGCGGCGGGCACGGGAATGATGTCTGTCCTGTACAGCTTCCGCTGCTCGAACACGAAGTGCCGATGCTGCCCTTGCCGGGTGCTGCCCGGGGGCTCGTCCGTCCTGTTTTCGTATAGTGCCATCGTGCATCGCCTCACGCCGGTGGCCTGAACCAGACCGTGATGTCGGGCAGCCCGCCGAACAGCCACGTGTAGAACACGCACGCGATGATCATGCCGACGATGCCGTTCACGATCATGGTTTTCCCGGCCTTGTTGTAATGCGTGAAGTAGAACAGCACGCCGAGCAGGATCACGAACACCATGGCGATTATGATCATCTGGAGGAAGAACGACGACACCGCGTTCGCCATCTGCGACCCGGCGGCGACGAACCCGTCCCAGCCGCCTTGCAAGATGGATTGGATGATAGGATTTTGACTTGTCATGGCAGGTCGGTATCGTCGCGGCACGCCGGGTTAAAAGCGGAAATCTATCGTTTTTCGCTTTAATGCGGTGGTCGAGGGGAACGGAGCGGAGGTGAACCAATTCCCATGGTAATGGCAACGCAAAAACAAGAGGAACCCGCCATCCGCGTCGACCAGGGCCGCAAGTACCCGACGAGTGCCGGGGTGTGCGACAAATGCGGCTACTACAAGACGTGGGCGTTCAAGATCCTCAACCCGAAGACAGGCAAGCAAGTGCCCGGCCACGTGACCAAGGAAGGCTTCAAGATCAACGACGGCGACTGCCCGTTCTACGCCTTGCTCAAGCAGAAGGCAGCGGCCAAGGCCGATCCAGCGCCCCAGGAGGCCCCGCAAGACCAGGGCACGACACGCGAGCCGCTCGACCTCGAAGCGCAAGCACCCGCGCCAGCTCCCGTCCAAGCTCCCAAACGCGCGGCTGACAAGCCCGGCAGCGTGGCCTCGGACCAGCGATTCGCCCTCACGGTCGAGATCCAGGAGGACGAGATCGTCGCCAAGGTCGGCCCGTGCGCGGCAAAACTCACCAAGGCGGAAGCAGCCACGCTCGCCAAGGTCCTCGTCGACATGATCGCCGCTTAATCGAGCCCATCTCGTTTCTTTTCTATCTTCCCTCGATCCAGGCGGATCTTCTTGATGATGAGAGATGTCCATATTGTGGCGAGGATGACGTAGCTTGCCCCAGAGAAGATAAGCATGGTGCCCGTCCCGAGGTCGAGCCAAGGTGAATAAATCCAGACCATCGAGAAGATGGGGATTTCTCACATAGGTCTGAATGGCGGGCTCCCATATTTCCACAGCTCCAACCACGGAAAATCCTGTTTGTTCAAAGCCAAGGCTTAAGCCTCCTGCTCCTGCGAACAAATCGAGCACGTTATATTGTTGCTTGGGATTGCTCATAGTTTATCAACAGAACACTCGGGTCTATGTATTACATCCAAACACACATATTTATGTCTCATGACGGGTTATCATTTTTCCCGTTCCTTGATCTCGAGCATTAATTTACACGGGACGAAATTCCAATAACACTCACGTCACGGCTGCATCCTTGGATTAATTTTACGTCGTGCATGATTTATAGCGATGCGATGACACCCGATTAATAAATCCTTAAAAACGAAAAATAACGTTAGCGAGGAATCATCATGTGAAATTTCGTGCAAGAATGATTATTCGGGACGATATTTCTCTTTATTCGATTGGTTGTATCCACTATCATTCTTTAATTTGATTACCTTAATTCGTTTTTTTATTCTTAAGAGTTCTGGTTATATTCAGATATGAGTTCAAGGAGATCAATGATAATGTTATGTTGATGGTTGCGCCCATGCTCATAGAACGAGACTTGCTAAATGGCATAACGTTATTTAGTTCTATAAAAATACTAGAATGCAATGCAGACGTCCATTCCTTCGTTAAAATCGTACCCGTGGAATCGCACCTACAAGTCGAACCACCACGCGCTGGTTGCCGAGTTCTTCGTTCCTGCGCTGGAACGCTCGATCCTCTACCTGCGGGTCGCGGGGTATTTTTCATCGTCTGTCCTTACGGTCGCGGCTGCTGGCATTGCCAAGTTGATTCACAACGGCGGCGAGATGCAGATGATCGTCGGTGCCGATCTATCGCCCGATGACGTGGATGCTATGAACCGCGGGGCTATGAACATAGGCGATTTTGTTCAGAAGGCGTTCACTCTCGAATACGAGAAATTGAACGACCTGGAGCGGTTCATCGCCGAGGAACGACACAAGGCCTTGTACTGGCTGATAGCCAAGGGGCGCCTGAAGATAAAAATCGCCGTGCTCGTCGATGACGACGGGCGGGTGAAGCAATCGTCAACGGAGGGCATCTTCCACGAGAAGTGGGGGATGTTCTACGATCGGGAGAAAAACTCGATCGGATTCATCGGCTCGGACAACGAAACAGGCCAAGCGTGGACAGACAACCAGGAACGGTTCAAAGTGTTTCGCAGCTGGACAGACGAGATGGAATATTTCACCGACGAGGTCGACGACTTCAAGTCGTATTGGGACGATGCGGAACCAGGCATCAGGATATACGAGATCACCGATGCCGTCGAAAAAAAACTGATCCGATACAAGTCATCCGAGCCACCGACAGGGGATCCGTGGGAGGACCCGCAGAAAATCCAGAGCTTCCGCGAGAAGCAAGGATCGCATATATCGTCGGCGGGGAAATTGCTCGGGATGTTCGGTGGCTTGCAGTTCCTCGAACCAGACCAGTTCCGCGCGTACGTGACGGCGCAGTTCATCCAGCATTGCTACGCCATCGATCACGGCTGGAGGTCATTGTTGGAAACAGTACCCTTCACGCCGCTGGAGCACCAGACCATCATCGCGCACGAGATCTACAACCATTTCCCGCGTGGCTACATGTTGTGCGACGAGGTCGGCTTGGGGAAGACTGTCGAAGCTGGCCTGGCTATTAAGTGGCTCGTGATGGCGGGGCTGGTGAAACGGGTGCTCGTCATCGTCCCGAAGAACGTGATCGTGCAATGGCAAGAGGAACTGCGCGAGAAGTTCAACCTGGAGTTCTTGATCTACGACCCGCCCTCGCTCGTGTCGTATTGGAACGAGGTCTACGAGCCGCGGTCTGCCAACGCTTATAATGCCCACGATTTCATCCTTGTCTCGTCTGGCCTGCTCAAGCTCGATGCTCGGATCGAGGAGATCCTGGACGCGAGCAACTGGGACCTGCTGGTCATCGACGAGGCGCACCACCTTCGGCGAAAACCACCCAAGAGCAAGTCCGCCGTGGGCACTGCTGGCAAGTTGCTCACATTGGCGCAAAAGTTGAAGTTGAAGACGAAATGCTTCCTCATGCTCACTGCGACGCCGATCCAGATGCGGATAGAGGAGCTCTTTGACCTGCTCCAGTTACTCGGCCTGGGCGGGAAGTGGGGGCTGCGCGATCACTTCGCGCAATATTATGAGATATTGTCCCGCGCGCCGAACGCGAGGTCGAGCGACCAGTGGGCGTTCCTCGTCCAGATGGCGCTGGATTTCTTGAAGCACGGGCGCATAAACCCGTCGATGTACGAGAGCGAGTTGCGATCCTTCGATGAGCGGCCGAGATACTTGCGAGAATTGCTGGAAATATTCATCAAGGGGTACGATTTCTTGCCGTACTTGAACGCGCACAAATCGGACGCAGAGTTTCTCGACGAGCTGAGCGAGGAACTGGAGACGCTGACGCCGCTTCGTTGGTTTATGTTCAGGAACACGCGGCAGCAATTAAAACGGTACGGCATCCACGTCGCGACGCGGGACCCGAAGGACGAGTCGATCTCGATGACCGCGGACGAGCGTGACTTGTATCATCAAGTGGAGCAATACATCGTCGACATCTACAACAACGCCGAGGAGGAGCAGAAGCCTGCGCTCGGCTTCACGCTGGCTGTGTACCGCCGTCGCCTCACGAGCTCGTTTATGGCCATCAAGAAAACCCTGATTCGCCGCAAGGAAACGATCGTGAAGCTCCAGAACGAGGAGATCGCGGTTGAAAACGTGGATTGGTCTGGTGAAGCGGAAGAGGAAGACGCCGCGGAGGATGAGGTGCTCGCGGGCCTCGGGAACATCGGGGGTGGAACCCAAGCCGTCTCCATCACATCGCCAGCCGAGCCAGATTCGATTTACGGGGACGAAGGTGATGCGGGGGCTGAGGATGGTGGCTCGAAAGCATCGAAACCGCGCTTCGTGCTCGCGACGGGGTCATATGACGCGGAAATCGAGTACATCGATCGGTTCATCTGGAGCATCGACGAGCTGCTGGAGACCAAGGAGGATTCCAAGTTTATCAAGCTCAAAGAAATTCTCGACGAGGCGAACAAGGAAGATGCCAAGCGGGTGCTCGTGTTCACGCAATACACGGACACACTCGATTACTTGAAGGAGCGGATACGGCGGAATCCCGATTATCAAGAACTCGGTGCGTATTCGGGAGATGGAGGTGAGCAGTTGGTGCACGATGCCGAGCACGACACGTTCACGTGGAAAGCGTGCACCAAGGAGGACATCAAGGCGTGGTTTTTCAAGCCTGGCACATTCAAGATTATGCTCGCGACCGACGCAGCGAGCGAGGGCCTGAATTTTCACGTCTGCTCGTGGCTGGTGAACTACGACCTCCCGTGGAATCCCATGCGAGTGGAGCAACGCATCGGTAGGATCGACAGGGTGAAGCAAGAAGCGGACACGTTGAAGATTTTCAACTTGATGTACACGAACACCATCGAGGGCAGGATATACAAACGCCTCTGGGATCGCATTCGTATATTCCATAACGCAGTCGGCCCCCTCCAACCCATACTCAACGTGTATCAAAAAGCGGAGCATTTTGCGATATCCGAGGGGGATGACAGGCTCGATGACGACCAGATCGATGACATGCTCGGAGACATCAAGGAGGAAATGCAGCGGGCGACGGAACGACAAGACTTCTTCCAGCGGTTGCTCGTGCAGCGCGTGCTTCCCGACGTGTCAAGATCAGTCGCGGAAACGCCCGTGGTGACGGCCAACGAGGAGCATGAATGGTTGCGCGCGTGCCTCGAGTCGAAGCTGGCTCGCAAGGTGGTACCTGGCACGATCATTGAACACGAGTTTTCAGCAGGCCGAGTCTCAATACGCGTGGAATCAACACCGATATCACCCCTATTCGCCTTGCAAGGAGCGAAGGCATCATTCAAATCAGTAAGGCAAAAGGCTAAGCGAGACCTCCGAAACCGAAAGATCACGTGTGACTTGACGAATGATGCTGCTGCATTTGAAAAACTGGGTTCGGGTTATTTTTTCACCACGTTCGATACCATCCACGATAACTTGATCAAGCACGTGAACGGGATCATCAGGCAGAGCGTCCCGGCTAGCTTCACGAGACCAGCAACTAAAACAGACCCGCTCAATATAATCGACGTGCTTTGCTGGATCGACCTTTCTGGGCACCCGTACGAAAAAAATGGACGATGTGTCGCCTTTTCTTACGATCTTCAGCACGATTCAATCTCGAACTGGCGTGAATTTTTCAAATTAGGAGATTTGAAGAATATTTTAACGGATATAACGAATGCCGTTTCGGATGACTTCCAATCCTCGATTCTCGATGCAATCGGCACGAATTTGCCACGTCTCAAGAAAAACTTGAAAAAAGAAGTTAAGGATAAAATGGATACCCAGGGATCGAAAGGTGCAGCACCCCGTGCGAGAGAAGAACCGATATCCATAATGTCGACCCAGCAAGAGAACACGCAGGTCACCGTGAAAGAGAAGTTGTTGGAAGAGATAAAGAAATGGCTGATAACGGGCGTGCTAGCCGAACAGCAACCAGAGCAATGGGAATTCCTTCCAATGAACCTTCGGACGAGCCACATACTCGAGAAGATTAACGACCAGGAAGTCAAGGAGAAATTGGAGGAGATTATCGATTTGTTCGGGTTGAGAGATAATCTCGATACTATAAAAAAGGATGATGCACTCGTAACGACTGCCGTCACGATTTATAAGAACAAGAAGCGTTACAAGGTACTGGGTGCAGATAGGGCGCGTGTGCTGAACGGGATAGTTGAATCGTTCAACACGTGGTTACTTGAAAGGCAAGCATATATCAATCACGAGTTAGAGTTTGAAAAATCACGAATCACCAACAAACCACATATATCAATAATTGCAATAATCATTCACAACATGTAGAGTCTGGAAGATAATAATGACCGAAAAAGAAGCACATCCGAAAGTGTTGATTGAAAATTGGTTTCCATTTGAAGAAGTAGGGATAGAATGTCAACGGGAACGCGGGATTAGTAGCACTCTTCCTCCGATAAACAGGTTACATGTTTGGTGGGCTAGACGACCATTAACCGTTTCTAAAGCTACAATTTTAGCATCAATTTTACCGGCCTCCTATCCTCGAGAAGAATTTAACTCTTTTATGAAATTTGAACAGAATCTTGTCGAAATACATAGAAAAATGATCTTGGCGAAAAAGAAATCTGAATGGAGTGAAATTGGATATAAGAAAGGACGTGTGTTCCAAATCGTTCTATCTGCCTTTGAAAAAAGTAAAATTAAACGAGAAAACATATTCGGGGAAAAAATTAGGATGCTCGACCCTATGGCCGGAGGAGGGAGTATACCTTTAGAAGCAGCTCGTCTAAATGTTGATTTTATTGCTTCTGATATTAATCCCGTTGCGGCAATTATAAATTTCGCCTCATACGCTTATCCTTTACGCTACGGTTTACCATTAATCAAAAAAATTAAAGCAATTTCTGAAAAAATACTTGATCAGTTAAGAAAACAACTCGGAGAATATTATCCAACACAGAATGGTCAGGAAAACGAACAATATTTATGGGTTCGGACTGTGAAATGTACGAATCCCGAATGTGAATTAAATGTGCCACTCAGTCCTAACTGGGATATCGCCAAAAATCCTGCGGTTATTGTAAATATTCATCCTCCGAAAGAAATGAAAAATAAGAGTTGCATATTTAAGGTTATTGAAAATCCAACTAAAGATCAAGTTAAATCAAACAAAGGATCCATCAAAGGTGGCGTTGGCACATGCCCTAGGTGTAACAATTCTTTGGACAGCGATTATATTAAGAATGAAGCGCAATCGGGGCGAATGGGACACCAACTCATGGTTATTGTCTACAAAGAACCGATTGGAGCAAAAAAAAGCATTCGGAGATTTAGGTCACCAAATGAACAGGATCTAGCCGCGATCACAAAATTAAATGGAATAATTGATGAAAAAATAGTGGAATGGAAGTCTAAAGGATTAATACCTGATGAGGAAGTAAAGGTAGGCGAAAAAACAAAGGAATTACTCAATAAAGGCATAGATCGTTGGTATAAACTCTTTAACAGTCGTCAATTACTCACAAATATGATCATTTTAGAACAGATAAATAATGTAAAGGATGAATTGTTTTCCATTTCAAAAAACGACAAAGAAGAAACAAAAGCAATTATAACTTATCTTCAGTTTGCATTCAACAAAATTCTTAATTATAATTCTATTAACACCATCTGGATGCCATCAAGACAAGTGATCGCTAATACTTTTGATAGACACGATTATGGATTTTCTTGGTCCTATGGAGAAATGGATATCATTAGAAAGGGATTTGATTGGGGGATTGAGATAACTGTTGATAGATATAGGGAATTATGTGATATGCTCGTAGATTCATCGTCAAATTATCAAATAATGAACATGAAATCTCAATCGTTGAATTTCATTAAACCAGAATCTATTGACCTAATCGTTGTTGACCCACCTTATTATGACAATGTTATGTATGCAGAATTGGCAGACTTCTTCTATGTGTGGATGAAGAAAAGTTTGGGTAATTTATATGAAGGTTTTTTCAATAGCATTCTAACGGATAAAGACAACGAGGCTGTAGCAAATTCATCCAGATTTGAAAGTATTGGTAAATCGAAGAAAAAATTGGCAAAACAGGACTACGAAACGAAAATGGAATTATGTTTTAAGGAAATGTATCGAGTACTTCAGAAGGATGGTGTTCTTACAGTAATGTTCACGCATAAAGCAACAGATGCTTGGGATACTCTAGCAATGTCTCTAATGAATGCGGGTTTTGAAATTACTGCTTCTTGGCCTGTATTAACTGAATCTAAAACAAGTATGAATATTGCTAAAAAAAATGCTGTAAAAACGACTATCTTACTCGTGTGTAGAAAACGCTTAACAATAATTAATGATGTGTGGTGGGAGGATGATGTCCTCCCCAAGATTAAGGAAGTCGTTAAACAGAAAGGCATTGAATATCAGAAATCTGGAATAGATGGAGTTGATCTCTTTATAACTGTATTCGGTCCAGCACTACATGAATTCAGTCGCTATTACCCTATAAAAGATATTGCTGGAAATTTTGTTCGCTCAGAAAAAGCGTTAAATGTTGCTCGAGAAATAATTACCGATATTATATACAAGAACGTCATAAAGAGCACTTCAATTAGCATCGATCTGGTTTCTAAATTTTACCTTATAGCATGGCATCTTTACAAGGCACGCGAATTCCCGTTCGACGAGGCAAGGAACCTTGCCTTGTCTATCGGTTTGAACGTTGAAGATCTGAAAGGAGTGCACAAGATATTGAATAAAAAGTCGGGTGACGTGGAGATCATCTCGCCAACCGAACGTGAAAAGCAAGGATTCCTCAATCTGGACAAACCAGACGATAACGGAATTCTCGTGAACGCGGTGCATCTTGCTCTACTCGCCTATCAAGCGGGTGGTCAAAAGTCATTTGAAACGATGGTCGCTAAACTTCGTAGGGATACGGACAAGTCGTTCCGACAGTACATGGACGCACTATACAATGCAATCCCTGACGTGAAGGATTTGGAGGAAAAGACAATGCTGGCTGAAATCTTGGTTTCCACGCCAGAAAAAATCGTGCCCAAAGGTGGAAAGATAGACGATTATCTCGCTGATCCAAACCTGCAAACCAGGAAACCGAGAAAGAGAACGACGAAAGTTGAAGATGAAGCAGATGAAGAGCCAGATCAAGAGGAGGGTGAAGAATGAGCCAAAAACTACTACCGCAAGTCTGGAATGTCAACAAACCATATAAGGATGTTACAGATGGCGTGATCAGCGAAGACGTGTTCGCTGCTTCGCTCGGAAAGGTCTATTCAAATCGTGCCGAGTCAATCTATCAAGATCCCGTGGAGTTTTTCGAAAAAACATACATCACGGAAACGATCGGCCTCTTGATTGAGGATGTCGCCGAAAAGTTGAATGGCAAGCATCCCGAGTTCGCCCCGATCTACAAGTTGCAAACTAGTTTCGGCGGCGGGAAAACGCACAATCTCATCGCGTTATACCATGCTTTCAAGAATAAACCGACGACATCAAAGGTTTTCACGCAACTCATTAATGGTGTTTCGTTACCCTCAAGCGTGAAAGTCGTGTGCCTTGATGGTGAAGAATTTAATCCTGTCGAGGGCGATAAACGTGAAGAGGGGGTTGAAATTCACACGTTCTGGGGTGAGATGGCATACCAAATCGGTGGAAAGGGGGGATACGAGCGGCTGCGTCGAAATGACGAGTTGATGACGTCCCCTGGCTCCAAGACCCTCGAATCGTTGATGGGTTCCCACCCGATCCTCATACTCCTCGACGAGGCCGCACCCTACTATTCCCGCGCCGATGCGGTAGTCGTGGGTGGGACGACGCTCACCAAGCAGACCAATACGTTCCTTTCGGATCTCCTCTCCGCGGTGTCAAAGAAGACGAACGCGGTCGTCGTGCTCACGCTTGCATCGAGCCAAGATGCCTTCCACGAGTACACTGCAGAAAT
>Ga0172366_10004451_pt1 | contig 11023 bp, 8 predicted proteins | sample LakKivSesite69cm_FD_114533 | JGI IMG/M metagenome (GOLD analysis project Ga0172366, IMG submission 114533) | Sediment microbial communities from Lake Kivu, Rwanda - Sediment site 69cm | ecosystem: Environmental > Aquatic > Freshwater > Lake > Sediment | place: Rwanda: Western Province, Lake Kivu...
ATACAACGCATGACTTTAACCTGTTTTGTGAGCTATTTCCGCCTGCGTCAATGAACCTTCTGCAATGGTGATGACTAGGCAAGATATGAGTATTTCCATTTTCTTTTTGATTCCAGAGCGCGCTTAGAATCGCGCCGTGTAAAGGTGGTGCCATATTTGGGGCATAACATGTCCGCCAAAATTCTCGGGTGAATAGCGAAAATGCGAGTAAAAGGTAGTCGTTTCAACCGCAATCACGCTATTTTTCACTCGTATATTGATGGTAAGGGGAAAGAGTTTGAAGCCATCGGTATTGGAACCTAAGATGGTTCAAGCCTCTACGGGACTAACACCCAGATGGGTTCAAGTCCAAGATTCTGGAAGCTGATCTGCCAACAAAATTATGCTAAACACGAAGTGCGAGAAAGGATGAGAGTTTTGGCTGTTAGTGGTCATTGTTTCTTTTGTTTGATAACTTTTTCGTAGAGTGTTTTTGCTTTGGCTGCGTTGGTTTTGTCTCCAATTTTCTGGAAAATGCTAAAGGCTTTGATGTAATAGTCAGCGGCTATGACTGGTTTGTTTAGGCTTTCATTTAAGCGTCCAAGTTGCTCATAAGTTAGAGCCATACCTCTTTGCTCTCCAAGTTTGGCTTTGATTTCCAAGCTTTGTTCATAGAGCTTTAAAGCCTCGCAATATTCTCCTTTATCTTGGCAAATCGTAGCCAACCCATAGAGGGTTTCGGATGCACTAAGCTCATCTCCAAACTTGGGGAATATATCTAGGCTTTGTTGGTAGAGTTTTACCGCCTCGTCATATTCACCTCTATCTTTAAGAACTTCAGCTATACCGAGAAGCATTCTAGCTATACCCCATTGGTCTCCAAGTTTCTTTTTGATATCTAGGCTTTGTTGTAAGAGATTCATAGCCTCGTTGTATTCACCTTTGTTCTGATGAATCTCAGCTAAGTTGTAGAAAGCGTCAGCCACACGAGATTGGTCTCCAAGTTTTTGATATATATCTAGGCTTTGTTGGTAGAGTTTTACCGCCTCGTCATATTCACCTCTATCAAAATGGATTGCACCTAAACCAAGAAGGGCGTCAGCTATGCCGGACTGGTCTCCAAGCTTCTTTCGGATTTCCATGCTTTGTTGTAGGAGGTTTGCAGCCTCATCAAATTCACTTTTATTTCGATGAATCACAGCTAGGTTGTGAAGGATTCCTGCTATACCAGCTTGGTCTCCATGCTTCTTTCTTATGTCTAAGCTTTGTCGAAAGAGGTTGAAAGCTTCGTCGCATTCGCCTCTAATAGTGTGAATCGCAGCTAGATTGTTAAGGATTCTTGCTATACCAGCTTGGTCTCCATGCTTCTTTCTTATGTCTAAGCTTTGTAGTAAGAGCTCCTTAGCCTCATCAAATTCGCCTCGCTGACAGTGGATTACACTCAGCTCAACAAGAACGTTGGCAATGCCAGCTTGGTCTCCAAGCTTAGTGCAAATATCTAGACTTTGAAGGTGAAGTTCGATTGCCTTCTCGTAATTTCCTCTGTCTCCTTCTAACATGCCAAGCTGCAGTAGCGCTGTGGCCTCGTTAGAATTGTCACCGATTCTCTTGGAATATTCAAGAACTTCACTGTTGGTTTCGAATGCTTCCCCCAAACGTCCCCAAACGCGATAAACCCGAGCCAACCTGACTTTAGCAACTATTTTAGAAACATCGTGACCTAGGGTCTCAGCATCCCCTATGGCGCGAAGGTAACACTGCTCAGCTAGGTCCAACTTACCAGTATCAAAGCAGAAATCAGCAAGTTGCATGTTGTGTTCAAGAGATTCCTTGCATTTTCTAGCAAAATGCCAATGATAAGCACATCCTAGTCTCAAATCAAAATCTACTTCTTTATTCGCTATCTTTCCTTCATTATATTTCATCTGGAAAAATTGTGCAGCGGCCTCATGATACTTTCTCTTCTCAGATTCCGTAAGGTCTTGCTCAATACAGAAACGGATCAACTCATGTCTAAACCAAAACGTATCACCATATCTGTCGAAAATCCACTGACTCTTCAATTCTCTTAGGAAAAGACTGCAATGATTGGTTTCAATTCCAGTTAGTCTCTCTAAGTCTTCAACTGACAACGGTTGGAGTAGCACAGAAATCCTGTGGAGCATTAACTTGCACTCGTCTTTCAAACCATCAATTCGCCACTCAACAAACTTACAGTAACTACCTCGAGCTGCTTCTATATCGTGCAAATCATATTCTTTAGATGTCTTTAACCACTCCGAAACTGTAAAAGGAAAACCACCAGACAACTCCCGTATCCTCTTTGACTCAGGATAGGAAAAATCCTTCCCAAAACGACGTATCCACTCGGAGATCTCCTCAACTGAAAGAGGTAGAAGCTCTCTAATCGTGGCGCCTATCTGCTCCAAGTGAGGCTTGACATAGTTGAACCTCTCCGAACCCTTCTTCTCAACCTCCACCGCCACAGCCACATGAACATTCTCATGTTTTCCCCTAACAAAATCAAGAAATACATCACAGGAAGGCATAGGGGCCCGCTCAAACTGATCAATCAACAACACGAATTCTTTATCTGGAAACTCCTTAACTAACTCTTCCAAAAAATCCTGAAAATCGTAGATAAACTCACTCCTACGCTCTCGAACAAACTCGTCTGCAAGAGAATGAATCGTAGGTGTTTCATCCAATTCTCTTTTGAGCTCAACTAGTTCCTCAACAACATGTTTCCCAACAAGCTTAGTCACCAAATCCTTAACAAAAGCACGAGCAATCCTATCACCCTTTTTAATAGCAGCATTTCTACCAGCTTCAGCAATCCGCTTTAAAGTGCTCTGGACCTGCTCCTTACTTCTAGCCGCTAGGTCATCCACCAATTTTTCAAGCACGCCAACAAACGGATTAGCCACACCACCAGAAAACGGAACCTCATAAGATCCCACAACAAACTTCTCATCACGACCAAGCCTCTCAGCCACCTTCCTCATAAAACTCGACTTTCCTATTCCAGGCTCTCCAATAACAACAAACGCTGGACAATCCTTGTTCTTCAAAAACTCAAGAAATGACTCAATCTCCTTCTCTCTGCCAACAAAAACATCCTTTACAACCGACAACCCAAACCAACCCTACCTATAAACCAGAAAAACCATCACATATAAAACATTAACCTAGCGCGCGCACTAAGGAATGGATATATCCATGAACAGCCATGTCTTACTACTTTATTAGCACTCTGTAATCTGTAGGAATGGTTGAGCACGTGCGACAAACGAAAACGTTTGCACTTATTGTCGGATGGTGATGTTCCATTGCTGGCACAGAGTTGCCATGACAACAAGAGATATACGCAAGCATTCATTGTTCTAATCACAGTGCACCTCACGGAAGTTTGGTGTTTGGAAATGAGCATTAAAAGGAAAAAGAGTGAATGCCTTGTTGATATCGCAATTATCACCACTTTAGCAGTAGAACGAGATACTGTTTTGAGCGCACTTGATGAGTACGTGAAAATACAAGATGTAGGCTATGCAACTTACTACTTAGGGAGAATGAATCGGTATTCCGTTGTCTTGGTTATGTCATTAAGCATGGGAAACTTGGAAGCACAAAGCACTGCCCACGAGATATTAGATATCTGGAAACCGAAGTACATCTTCGTGGTTGGAATCGCAGGTGGCAACTTCAAGAAGGATGTGGTAATCAAAGACATAGTCGTTGCTAAATCAGTGGTATACTACGAGCTTGGAAAATACGGCCCGAATGGGGTAGAGATCAGATCTGCAGGATCGATCTATCAAACGAGCCAGTTCTTAGTAGATAGAATTGCCAATTGTGAGACAATTAAGCATAGACGTGTACACTTTGGGACCGTCGCTTCAGGGGAAAAGGTGATTGCCCAAGATGAGTTCCGAGATCAAATCCTCAAAGTGATGCCCGACACCCTTGCCTTCGAAATGGAGTCCGCAGGAGTTGCTAAAGCATGCCAGAAAGAAGGAATAGAATTCATATCTATTAGAGGTATCTGTGATGCTGCAGACCCTACGAAGAGTGATGCTTTTAGAGAAAAGGCTATACAAGATGTGGCTCAGTTTCTGACCTGTTGGTTAAATGAAAAACCATTTGAGAGCATCTACAGATCAATAGACCTTCAAACTATTCATGAGGATGCTCGAAATCAAATTGTGAAACAGGTTAAGGACTTTTTTCCTCATGCTAAGAAACATTTGCACACCTCCATAGAAAACTACTTGGGAAAAATGAAAACACATGTGAAAGAGAGGTTGCCTCCATTTTTTCTTGATAGCCACATATCCAAAGTCGATTTTGATTATTCTTTTGGCATTCAAGTCGTAAAGGAAGCGATTTCTTCCTTTTCCAGTTTCGGGAATTTGCCATCTTTAGGACCACTATCGGTCATTATCGGAAAATCTGGTTACGGAAAAACATCGTTGCTTCTATCTAGGTTCCTGAGCTTATGCAATGGAAACAAGAACAGCAAGGTGAAGATACCTCTGTGGATAGAAAGAGAGGATCTAGTTCGATATGACCCAGTGACAAGTGTAGCGCTAACGGTTAATCCATATGTAGATGTTAGCGATAAAGCCGAGATTGGTTGTTACAGATCCTTGATTGAAAAAGGGGTTTTCGAAATCATTATTGATGATATTGCGCCTTTTGCATCCCCAGAAAGTACATATCACGTCATTCTTGATAGAATCTTGGAGCATATGAGATACTACTTGAGATACAACAATAGATTGGTTGTCAGTTGTCTTTATCCTGACGCTCCTGACCTTTCAGGGTTGAAACCAGATTATTATTTGATTGATCTACCTACTAAAGAGCAAGTGCGCAGGTGTTTGCCATTTATACCTACGCCAGCAAATGAAAATATGATAGATATACTTAGAATTCCTTTACTTTTCTCAATGTACTTGAAGTTGAAATCTCAGTCCAAAGCGACTTTTTCAACAAGAACAGGTTTAGTAAGATATTATGTTGAGAGAGAAATGGACAGAACAGTTCCCGATATCGAGGCCAGAAAAGGTCTCAGAAACTCTTTGATTGCTTTGGCTTCCGACCTGAAAAAGACGGGAACTAGAAAATTCAGTAAAGAAGATTTCTTGAAGTCGAGTGATCTTGGAGCAAAAAAGATGCAGATGCTTGCTAACAAATTGCTTCTTTCATCGCTATTTCGAAAGAGAGTTCTTAACAACGATTTCGAGTTTTTGCATAGTTTTGTTCAAGATTACTTTGTAGCCTTAGAGGCTGTAAAGCGATTCGGCTATTACTGGAGATTATTTCTGAGTAACTATGACTATTGGCTACAGACAGTAGTCTTTGCTTGCAGTATCTCACAGAAAGCAGTTGATCGTGCGTTTGACGGCTTGGTGAAACTTTATGAAACCAGGAAAGATATGAGATTTCTATTTTATGCTCTCTTGTGTACTCAAGAAATAGAAGACCAGAGTCTTCGCGAAAGGAGAATGCAAATCATTTCTAATAAAATGATAGATTCGTTGAGTATTCCTGATGAGAACTTCTATGTTTGGCTACCTGAATTGATGAATTCAATGCTCGGAGTTAACAGCGATATTGTTGACAGTGTACTATCAAACTACATTTTGAAAAACATAGACAGCATTATTCCTAAAATGATAAACTTCATTCATTACTCGCCAAACATATTGAAAAGGAATCCGCAACTGAAGAATAAGCTTTTGGAAAAGATAAGAACCAAGCCGATAACTGATTACCATTTAGTGTTCAGCATAATTGAAGTATTCCGCATAAACAACATTCGCGATTGTATACCGGCATTGCTGGACATGTACAGCGGCATGAACCCAATTCTTCGATCTCAGATTATCTACACATTGGAACATTTCAAGGAGGAAAAGTCTATTCACCAGGAGCTTGGAATTACCGATATTGACGCCGCAAAATCCCAGCTAAAGAAGGAAATCGTTACATACTTAGATAATCAAGATCCATATATGGTTGGTCACTCCATCATTGAATGTGTTAGATTAGATTGTGCAGGCTTAGAAGAAGAAATAATAAAAGTGTTGCTAAACAAAACGGAACCTGTCATTCGATATCACGCACTGTATGGATTACAATTTGCCATGGAAAAGATTAAAGAGTCTATGCTGGCTACACTTAAACTAGCAGGTAGAAATGATATTCAGGAAAGGGTTGAAGGATGACCAAACACAAATCAAGTAGCCAAAGCGGTTACGAGTTCGCCCATGTGGCAATAAGCGTTTCTGATCTTGATAAATCCATCAAGTTCTACGAGGATATGTTTGATCTGAAATGCAAAAAAAGATTTCGAATACCCAGTCTGAACGCAGAGGCATGTTTCCTTAATAGAGAAAACTTCACGTTGGAACTTTTCGAGTTCCCGAATGCCGAACCGTTGCCCGACTACCGAAAAACCTTGGTTAGCGATTTGAGAACGATTGGCGTTAAGCATTTTGCGCTAAAAGTGAACGACATAGAAGCGACGTTCATGGCTTTAAAAGAAAAGGAGATTGAATTAGCGACCCAAATAACACTTGGGGGGAGTGGGTTAAGATATTTCTTTGTTAAAGATCCAGATGGAATATTGATAGAGGTCATCGAAAATGACGCCCACAGGTAAAGAACTAAGAATGGCAGAAATCATGGATTACAAATCTGGTAGGACTTTCATAGTGCCTACTGATGACGGTTTACTAGATGGACCATTTGGCGGCCTTTTTGACATGTCTAAACTGATAAAGAGTATAGTAGAAGCAAAACCCAATGCAGTTCTCGGTTTCAGGTACATCTACAAATACGTGAATTTACTTAAAGGAACTGGTATTGGTATTATCGAAAATCTGACAGCTAGTTCAACGCGAGGTGATTATAATGACAAAAGGATTATCTCAACTGTCAAAGATGCCGTGAGAAGAGGTGCAACAGCCGTTACAGTCCATGTAAACATAGGATCCCGACATGAACCAAACATGTTAGAGAATCTGGGTAGAATTGTTTCAGAAGCCGACTCGTTAGGAATTCCTGTCCTTGCTCTTATGTATGCACGGGGTGAGAATATAGATGAAAGAGATTCTCAACAGTTCGCGAAGGCCGTCGCTCACGCTGTTAGGATTGGGGCAGAATTTGGTAGCGATTTGATTAAGGCACAGTTTACGGGAAGCGTCGAAAGTTTTCAGCGTGTCGTAGAAGGTTCTAGAAATGTGCCTGTCATCATTGCAGGAGGACCAAGGGTCTCTGATCTAGAAATATTGAATAAGATTCACTTGAGCATAAAAGCAGAAGGAGCTGGAGCCGCCGTAGGTCGTAACACTTTCAATAATGAGAATCCAAAAGAGTTCATACAAGCCGCTAAGAGAGTGATTTTTGACAATCAAACACCAGAAGAAGCCCTTCTAGCGCGCAAATAATCATAGTCCCATTCGAAAGCGTATGCATATTCTAATGAGACTAGCGGACCCTTAGTTGACCGATTATTTTTTCTAACTTCTCAACACTCATTCTTTTCTGGCAAGGAGACTTGAATATCTATTTATAGCAAGCGTGTCGCTCAGTAAAGCGTATCCAGCTTCGATGCCTCCAGCACCCGGTCCTGCCACCAAAACATCACCAAGCACATCAGTATTCATCTTTAAAGCATTCATGTTTCCATCGATATAAGCAAGTATATCTGTTAAGGGAATGCTTTGAAGTGAGACTTTCGCCATGACTTTTCCATTTTCACGCCACGCTTCAGCTAACAGCTTTATCTTTTTCTCTTCGCGATGCGCTTTTTCGATGTCTGCAACGGTTATTCCTGTGATTCCAGTTCTTTCTACATCTCTCACTTTAATATTGCCTTCCATTGACGCATTAGCCAGGATAGTCACTTTTCCTACAGCATCCCATCCTTCTACATCTATCGTCGGATCCGACTCGGCATATCCAAGTCTCTGCGCTTCTTTCAATGCTTCTTCATAGCTCTTTCCCCTTTCCATTTCTGTTAGGATGAAGTTTGTAGTCGTGTTTACAATCCCCTTCACTGAGCTAATACGTGTACCCGCCAAATCTTCAATGGTAAGATTGAGTGTTGGTGTGCCACTCAGAACTGTTCCTTCGAATCGAAGGAAGACATCATGTTTTTCGGCGATTCGCTTCAGTTCATGATAAGCGATGGCTATTGGTCCTTTGTTTGTTGTAACTACATGTTTGCAGGTCGCCAAACTCTTCTTGATATGTGTAAGCCCTGGCTCTCCAGTTTTCAGATTCGTCCAAGTAACTTCTACTATTATGTCTGCGTTGCTTTGTTCTATTGTTTCTAAGCTTGATAATCCTTTCTGCCCAAGTTCATATCCAAGGACAGTGCCGGTTTTCTTGGTGAGATCCAAAATCTTCAACAGATCTAGTCCGTTTTCCTGGAGAACAGAACCCTTACGTATATCTGATATAGCAACTACATCGTATTCGAAGCCGAATTTTTCCTTTAGAAACCTTCTTTTTTCAGCGAGGATTTGAGCGAATCCTTGCCCTACAGTCCCAAATCCAATGAAGACTATATTAAACTTCATCTCGACCCCACACCACACTTATCAGGCTTTCTCAACTTAACTTTTCGTCGGTCTTGATCAATAGTTTAAGCTTTTCCAGAATCTTCTAATTTGGCTTTGTCAGATGGTTGATGTAATCTCAGTCATGCCTAAAAACGATGAATGGGTTGTCAAAAGGTCTGCTTTTTCGAAAGATCTGTATTTAACTAAATGGTTAGTAGGAATTAAGAGAAAAGAAGTAGTTTCTTATACGTTCAGTAAGTAAGATTAGGTAATGGTTTCCTTTGAAAATCAAAAGGTCGAGGTAAAATGGCTGATACTGAAATAGACGTATGTTTTAACAAAATAATGACATCAGATGTATTGTTTTACGGGGATGCGTTCAAAGAAGACTGCAAGGCGTTTTGTAGCAAAAGGAACATTACTTATCTTCCGTCTGGAAATGATTCGAACGTATGTTACAAGTTGGATGGAAATGAATTTAAGAAAAAGGGAATAGAGGAAAGCCAAAGAGTTAAAGTGACAGATAAAATCTTTGGTAATTCTGTCCTAGATAAATTTAGGAGACATGGTGTCCTATTTGTATATCGTAGCAATAAAATCGCTGGGGTTGTTCACTTCTGCGATTATAACCGAGATCCAGTTTTTCTGAATGTCTATCCCTTGCTTCTACAATTCGAAAGAGAATTGAGGAAGCTATTAATCTCGCATGGTCTGACAAACGAAGACATGATAGAATTCTTCAAGAATCATTCAGGAAAAGAGCATTACCTTGAAAAATTCGAGTATTACACAAGCGAAAAAATTCAGAAAGGCATGAAAGAGTTAGAACCGTTTCAGGCGTTTGATCTAAAAGATTTAATTGGGTTGGTAAATTCAAAGAAAATATTAAGAATACCTCAAAATATATGTGATCTAAGAAACCACATAATGCATGTCAAGAACATCGTGAAACACAAGAATTATAAAATCAGTAGTTTGATTTACAGCTTTGAATCCTTTGATTGGTTCTTTAGCTTAATTAGGAATATCGGTCGAGAAATCGAAAGAGTTTCGAAAGCTATCCTTCCCTTGAAAGAGGAAGAAGAAGTAACAAAACTAAGAAAAGCTGGATTGTTCCGGCATATTAGACGCTGATCCACTTGTGCAAGTGTCCTCCACGATTTCGATTTGTAGGCAATTGATCATGTAGAATTGCTTAATCATGATTTCTTTGGGCAATCTACCAATGCGCTATACATGACGGTCTGATGCGGACTATGTTTTCATCTTTTGAATATGTTTAATCCTTTCTCTGATAGAGGGATGTGTTTCATTTGGTTGGTCCTGCTCTTCTGGCTTTGTCAACTTGAGTAGGGCTGATTGCATATTCTCTTTTCCTTCGAATTTCACGGCGGCTTTGTCTGCCTTGAGTTCCGCGATCCAGTTCATAGGTATCATTGCGACAAACAAAAATGCCAGCATTGCAATGTCTAATGTTGTTTGTAGAACAACTCGAGTGATTGTTTCGTTCAAAAGAATTGGATAAGTAAATCTTAGCCACTCAACCATAATCGCGGTCATCACTCCCATCGTAGCGATAAATTTGTAAGTTATGTGCTTTCCCTTTATATGGGCCAGTTCATGTGCTGCAACTGACATGATTTCCCCCTTATCCAGCGCATCCAAAAGTCCCCTTGTGAATACTATACCCTTGCGTGTGGCAAACGCATTTTTTTCTTTAATATTGATAATTTTTATTTCTTGCAGTGGTGTATTCATTCGCTTTGCGAGTTGTTTCAATTGATTGGGTACAGGGAGCCTTGGTGCTTTCCATGATAGCCAAATGAATTTGAAGGTGGGATACAGGAAGTTTCTGCCCAAAATCATGAGAAACAAGGTGGCTGTCGGAACGAGAGCTGCTAAGAAAACAAGCTTGAATGGCATTATAGGGATGGATCCAAACATTGTGAAGCAGGTGACAACTGCATAGTATAAGCAGAGTCTCTTGTTGAAGCTCGCCCTAAGAATTTGCCAAGCATCAATTAGCATATCTTTACTCTCCTGTTCTGAATTTTCTCTTTGGTTTCCTTCTGCAACCTTGAAATATTTCTCAATGTGTCTTCAACTTCATCCGAAAAAGTGAAACCTTTTTTTAACATTAGCTCAATCAGCTCGCTGCGATTCATTCCAAGGGCTTTTGATGTCTTGTCGAGCTTCTCGATGCTTTCTTCGGAAAGAGTGAAGCTTATTATCTTTTTCGCGCTGCCGAATATCATTCTATCACCATGATATTATATTATTATATTATATCACTACATTATTATATAAGCTTTTCGTTGAGGCGCGCGTACGCTTGGTGTCTGCTGAACCTATTGGTTCCATACTCAAGTTAGAAGTATTTCCCCGGGACTAATACCCAAACGGGTCCAAACCATCATAGAGAAATCAATCTCAAGAACAGCTTAGACAGCTTAAGTTGTTCGAGGCCTTAG
>Ga0172366_10004454_pt1 | contig 11020 bp, 9 predicted proteins | sample LakKivSesite69cm_FD_114533 | JGI IMG/M metagenome (GOLD analysis project Ga0172366, IMG submission 114533) | Sediment microbial communities from Lake Kivu, Rwanda - Sediment site 69cm | ecosystem: Environmental > Aquatic > Freshwater > Lake > Sediment | place: Rwanda: Western Province, Lake Kivu...
CGTGTCATTTCCATTATTGTAATACCAGTAATAAATTGGCCGATAAAGAATGGGCCAGCTGTACCATTTGGAACCGTAAGAATGGGTGGCGGTTAATCCGGCGTTAGCCGAATACATCACCGCGTTTAATTCCGTAAATTTTTCAAAAAGATTGGCGGGTTTAATTTCGGGATTGCCATAAAGCGGATTACCAATCAGAGTTCGCTGAAATCTCTGGCTCATAAAAGCATCGCCATCGCCACTATGAGGCAGACTTTTCAAATGGATAGCAAAAACAGCAAAATAAAATAAAGCGGAAACAATCAATAAAATTACGGCCCGAGCAAGAAAAATTTTTGCTTTCTTGTTTTTGAACAAATCAAACAGAATTACTAAAGCTGCCACGCCTATAAAAACCAAAGCGGTCCATTTGACTAAAACACCGGCTGTTAAAAACAGGCTGGCCAAAATCAAAAACACAAACCAGGATAAACCAAAGGGCCGCTTCCGGCGAGAAACAAAAAGAAATGTTAAACCCAAGACGCCGAAAGCCAAAAGAAAAATATCTGTTAATATAACGCGGGACTGGACCAAGAGCGCATTATCAAAAACCGCGAATAAGCCAGCTAAAAAAGCCGGCCACTTGTTCCGGAACAATTCCTTACTCAAGAAATAAACTCCCAAAATCAGGAAAACTCCAAAAATACTGACAATAAGCCGCAAAAATTTATAGGAATTGTCCGGGTAGGTTTGACTGATGTTTTTGAAGTCGAAGTTGGTTGGCAAACTTATTCCGAAAAGTTTGGCCGAACCGGCCATCATCAACTTCGCCAAGGGCGGATGAATATCAAAATAATAAGCGCCCTTAAAATAATCCGTGGCGAACTTGGGGAAATAAACTTCGTCAAAAACAATCTGATTGGGCTGGCCAAAATGATAGAAACGGGTGATGACCGCCGCCAAAAGAAGAATAACTATCAGACACCATTCTTTTTTAAAAATATTTTTTTCTGAAATCTTCATAATCGAAATGGGGGAGGAAAAAGAAAAACGAAGTTTTTATTTTTCCGACTGAATGAGTTTATATAAGCGAAGCGAATATATTGCTTACTCTAATTTAAAAAACTCAATAGCATTTTTGGTTGTTATTTGGCTAACTTCTTCAAAACTTAACCCTTTAATTTGAGCGATTTTTTCGGCCACATATTTAACGTGGGCCGGCTCGTTTCTTTGGCCGCGAAAAGGAGTGGGCGCCAGAAAAGGACAGTCGGTTTCAATCATAATTTTTTCTATCGGCATTTCCTTGATGGAAGTCGTTCGCTGAGGATTATAAGTGATATTGCCGGTATATGAGACTATAAATCCCAAATCAAGAAATTTTTTGGCTGTCTGATAATCTTTCCCGAAGCAATGGATAACCCCGGCCCCCTTGGGCAGGACCAAATTTTTAAGAATATCTAAGACGTCTGCTTCGGCCTCTCGGCAGTGAATAATTATTGGTTTTTCTAAAGAAGCGGCAATTCCAACTAATTTTTTAAAAACTTCTTTCTGCTTGCCCTGGTCGCTTTTATGGTAATAATCCAAGCCGGTTTCGCCAATGGCCACTACTTTCGGATGACGGGCTAATTTTAAAAAGTCCTGCTCATTAAATTCTTCATCATCAACATCAATCGGATGCAAGCTTACTGTGGCATAAATATTTTCATAGACCTCTGCTAAGCCGATGGATTTTTTGGAAGATTTTAGATTGGTGCCGATATTTATTATTTTTTCCACGCCGGAATCAAAAGCCCGTTTAATCACGAGGTCGCGGTCTTTATCAAATTCTTCAAAATCCAAATGGGCGTGAGTGTCAATAAGCATCGCTGTTATTATTTGCGAGGAAAAAGCGGCGGCATTTTCTTAATTTTAAAAATAGTCTTTCCCCAATCTTCCTTGGATAGTTTCTGAATGCCAAGCGACTCTTTAATTTTCTGACATGATTCTGGCATAAACGGCTCAACCAAAAAAGCAAGATTAGCCAAAACCAGCCAAAGCGAAGATAGGGCCTTATTCAACTCTTCTTTGTCATCAATCTTCCAGATCTGTTTTTCATTAATAAAGGCATCGGCTTTCGCAATCAATTGCAAAAAACTGTCGGCGGCGGAATTAAGCTTAAATTCAGAAAAGGCCTCGTGATATTTCTGCCAGGCCTCCTGGATGGAGGAATTCAATAAATTGAATTCCGGTTTGATAGAGTTGCCGTTTTTTTCAATTAGCGTGATTGTCCGGCTCAAAAGATTGCCCAAACCATTGGCCAATTCTTTATTGTAGCGCTCTAAAATCATGGCGCGATTGAAATCGCCGTCTTGAGCCAAAGAAAATTCTCGAAGCATATAATAGCGCAAAACGTCCGCCTCAAATTCTTTGCGTAGTTCAAATGGGTCAATAACATTGCCTAAACTCTTGGATATTTTCTCTCCTTCAATGGTAATAAAACCGTGAATGATTATTTTTGATGGTAAACGCAATTTTGCTGACAAAAGCATGGCCGGCCAATAAAGGCAGTGGAATTTCGTTATGTCTTTTCCAATAAAGTGACGGATTTCAGTAGAGTTATCTTCCCACCAAGCTCGAAACATCGGCGAATTTTTGGCATAGCCCAAAACGCTAATGTAATTACATAAAGCATCAAACCAAACATAAATGACTTGGGCAGGATCATTGGGCGCGCTAATCCCCCAATTATGCGCCCGGCTTTGCGACCGCGAAACGCTGAAATCGCGAAGGCCTTCTTTTAAAAAATTGGAAATTTCTCCCTTGCGACTCAAGGGAAAAATTTCCAGTTGATTGTTTTGATAAATCTCCTCCAATTGTTTCTGATATTTGCTCAGGCGGAAAAAATAATTTTCTTCTTTAACAATTTCTGGTTTAGTTTTATGGTCTGGGCAAAGACCGTCAACCAACTCCTCTTCTTTATAAAAATCTTCGCAGCCAACGCAATATAGGCCTTCATAAACCCCTTTATAAATATCTTCCTGGCTAGCCAACCACAACTTTTTGGCTCCTTCAATGTGCCGCGGCTGCGTTGTGCGGATAAAATCATCAAAAGAAATATTATAGGCGTCTTTCAAGGAATAAACGGCATCCGATTGCTTATTGACCCAGTCTTGAATTGAAACTCCGGCCTTTTCTGCGGCTAAAACATTTTTTAAACTATTTTCATCAGTGCCGGAAACAAAAAAAACTTCGTTGCCCAATAATCTCTCATAGCGGCTGACGCAATCGGCCTGAACAAACTCCAAAACATGACCAATGTGAGGATTGGCATTGACGTAAGGAATGGCAGTTGTAATATAAATTTTCTTGGACATTGTTTTGGAGTTATGTTAATATAAAAAATAATTATTTTAATCTATGATTCTGGCTGTTCACATTTTAGTCGGCGCTGCCGTCACCACTCAAATCAGAATAACCTGGCTGGCTTGGCTTCTGGCTTTTTTCAGTCATTTTCTTTTGGATTTCATCCCTCACTACGACTATAGTTTAAAAGGCGTGGAGTTGGGCTGGAAAAACAAAAAATTCTGGTGGGTGGTTTTTAAAGTGGCGCTGGATTTGGCACTGGGATTTATTTTAATTATAATCTTTAGCCAAAACAAGCGCAACTTGATTAATATTATTGTTGGCGGATTTTTGGGGATATTGCCCGATGGCTTTAATGTGATTTCTCGCCTTCTTAAAAATCAAAATTGGAAAAAATTTCTATCAGGCGCCGCCCTGGAAGCGGGCTTGGAAACAAAAACTAATATTGTGTCCAAAACCACCGGCCTTTATATCCAATCCCACGAGTCCCTTCATTCTTCCTCAAAAAAACCCAAAAGCTATGGGGTGTTATCAACCAAATTATTGTTTTATTAACTGCCCTAATTTTGCTTTAAATTTCTTCAATCGGCAAATAGCGGGTCTTACGGCGATTTAATTCAACAATAACTTCTTCCAATATCACTATCACCGGCACCGCCACAATCAGGCCGACGATTCCGCCGAGCGTGGCTCCGGCCAAAATTCCCAAAATAACAATGATCGGATTCAAGCCGATGGATTTTTTCATCACCAAAGGAACAAAAACATTGCTCTCCAGTTGCTGAATTAAAATAAAAACGATTACCACCCAAATGGCCAGAGCTAAAGATTGAGAAAGAGCCACCAGGGTGCTGACGGCGCCGGCGAAAATCGGACCGGCGATCGGAACAATTTCAAACATCGCCGCTACCAATCCTAAAATCAAACTGTATTTTACGCCCATAATCCAAAGGGCAACAAACACCATCAACCCCACAAATAAGCTTAATAAAAGTTGGGTGCGGAACCAGCGACCGATTCTATAGCGGGCGCGTTGCCAAATCCGGATTACCTCGTCTTCCAACCCTTGAGGGAGAACAGTGCGCAAAAAATATGCAATGCCGTCCTTTTTAATTAAAAGATAAAAAGAAATTAACAAAACGCTGATGGCCGAAACCAAACCGCCGACCACCCCGAAAAAAACCGAAAAAATCACTGCGCTACTTTTAACTAGCGAGCCGCCATAACTCACAATAATTTCATTAATATTCTGAGCCAATTGCGAGCCAATAACCGAATGAAGTATTTTCTCCGAATAACCGGGGATTAAATTAATCACTCCTAAAAGTTCCTGATAAAGAGCGGGTAGCAGGAAATATAAAAGTGCAGCCAACAAAATAATGCTCAATAAATATAAAATCAGGGTGGCTAAGACGCGGCCGAGCCCGCGGCGCCCCAGCCAGTCAACTAATGGTTCAAGGGCCGAGGAAATAATGACGGCAAAAAGAAGAATCACTAAAACCGAGCGCAAATAAAAAAGAAGCAGTAAAAAAACAACGATGAGGACCAATCGCCAAAAGCTTTGCCAGGAAATTTCCCGTGATTCTTTAGTCGCCATAAATTCATTATAACCGGAAATAATCAAAACGCCAAGCGCCTTCACCTTCTTCCATTTTTATGCTAAAATTTAATTAAAATAATCCCGAATAATTATGTCAACAAAATTTAGGATTTTTTCCCTCCTTTTGGGCGATTTATTCCTGATGGCTGTTTCGCTGGGAATAACGCTGCTGATTCGCTACGGGAAAAATGGTTTTCTGGCGCTTTTTCCAACTCACGTCAAACCATTCTCCTTGATCTTTATTATTTGGCTTTTGATTTTTTATATCATTGGCTTATATGAACCAAGGGGGTTTAAAAACAATTTAAACTTTGCCAAGAATTTTGGCATCGGCCTATTAATTAACATCGTCGTTGCCACAATCTTTTTCTATTTAATCCCGGGTTTTGGAATAACGCCCAAAACCAATCTTTTGATATTCGTTGTCATTTTTGGAATTTTGGATTGGTTGTGGCGATGGGTGTTTAACAATCTCACTGTTTCTCCTGCTGCCTTGGCAAAAATTTTAATAATTGGAGCGGGGTCAGATTTTGAAAAAACAATAGATTATCTCTCCCGCAGCCCCCAACTCGGCTTTGAAATAAAAGCTTGGCTGAAAACCGCTGATGAAGAAGATAACCGAAAAATCAGCCGAATGATAAAAGAAGGCGGGATAGATAGTATAATTTTAGCGTCGCATCTCAAACAGAATGAACCTCTGGTAAAAACCATCTATCAAAATCTGGCCTCGGGCATAGAAGTCGTTGATTTTAACATTTTTTACCAAAATACTTTCAAAAAGGTTTCATTGGAAGAAATTAAAGAAAGCTGGATTTTGGAAAACGTCGCCAAAAAACAGCGGGCCTATGAAATATTCAAATCTTTCTTTGAGCACCTCTTGGCCGCTCTGCTAACTATTATTTTTCTGCCTATTTTTGCTATTGTTTTTTTATTAATCAAAATCAGCTCGCCAGGACCGGCTTTATACAAACAAATTCGTGTTGGCAAGAACGAAAAGCAGTTTAATTTATATAAATTCCGGACGATGAAGATTGACGCGGAAAAAAACTGCCCCCAATGGAGCCGGCCCAATGATCCCCGCAGAACCAAAATAGGAAAAATACTGCGCTTTACTCACTTAGATGAATTGCCGCAATTGATAAATATTTTAAAAGGAGATCTTTCTTTTGTCGGCCCCCGACCGGAGCGACCGGAATTCGTCAGGGAATTAAAAGAAAAAATTCCCTATTACGAAATCCGCCACCTTATCAAACCAGGCTTTACCGGCTGGGCGCAAACCAATTACCCCTACGGCGCTTCTTTAAAAGACGCCTACGAAAAACTCCAGTACGATATTTACTATATCAAAAACCGCTCTCCAATACTGGATTTATTGATTATTGTTAAAACGGCCAAATTATTTTTCGGCAAAATTTAAAAGTTTTATTAACTCGGCGGCGCTGCTCTCCAATGGCAGAATTTTTATATTTTCAACCAGCGGGATCATAGAGCGGCCGTCAATAAAAATTTTGGGCCGCGAATATCCTTTGAGATAATAGCTTTTTGTATTAACCAAACAGAAGGTTTTTTTAAAAAGGGCCAAGGAGAGATGAGCGGGGAAAGAATCTATGCCAATAAAAAAATCGGATTTTTTCAATAAACTTCCCAGCTCAGAAATGGAAAGATTGGTTGCAATTCTTATATTCCTTTGGTCCAGCTCCGATACAATATCTGAAAGAAATTTTTCTTGGCTTGGCAGCCCCGTTAAAACAACCTGATAATTTAATTGCAATAAATTAATTACCACTCTCTGCCAGTTTTTTATGGGCCACAATCTGTCTCGGTCAAAAGAAACTGGAGCAAGAGCAACTATTTTCTTGGCCCCAAAAACAGCGGGCATTTTTTCTTCTATCCCCCTGTCATCAAAATTAAAAAAACCTGATGAAAACTTTGCCTCATCGGCCTTAATGCCCAAGGGCTCTAAAAGTCGAAGATAATTTCTCCACTCTTCCTCTTGAAGATTATAAGGCGCCCAGTAATCAGCCAAAAAACTGCACCCTGAAATATCAAAAGCAAGAAGGTTTTTCGGCTTTATTAATTTCCAAACAAAATTGGAGCTGGGCGGATAGGCGCGGAGATTTATAATCACATCGTAGTTTTCGTGTCTCAAAAATTTTAAAAGCGCCAGATTTTTCCTTAGGACATCTCGAAGTTTTGGTTTTTTTACGGCCTCTTTTCGCCCCAGAACAAAATATAAAATCAGATTATTCCAAAAATAAATTTTATTTAGCTGGGGATTATTTTTAATAACGACTTCAACTTTGGGATTTATTAAATAATCAATTTTTAACTCCGGCCACTTATTTTTAATTAGTGGCAGAAGGGACGTTGACAATAAAACATCGCCCAATTGGTCAAATTTAATTATTAAAATTTTTTGGGGATTAATAATTTTTACTTTTTTGAATCGTTTCCAGAAAAATAATACATCTCCCACAAGCTCTATAATCAATCCGAAAAACAAATAAAAAATTTTAAATAATTTCGTCAATTTTTTAGGCAAACCAATTCTCTTCCGGCAGATATTGCCGATAAATTTCCGCAACAAGCTAAAATATTTTCCCATTAAAATTTTTGACATTTCCTTCATAAGAATCTCGGTTTAAAATTTCGGGGACTTGGCTCGCCACTTCCAGATAAACCATTTTTCTATTTCCTTGGGGGCGACCCTTTTTTTAATTGCTTTTCTTTTTTTTAAAATTTTGGCCAATTTCAACCAGCCGTCGCGCTTGCCCCTGAAAATCTCCCCCAAAATGTCAAATCTTCCTTTTAAAATATTGATGGCCACTTGAGCCACCTGGGCCAATAGTATAAAAAACGCATTCTTCAGGGCCGATTGAAGAGGAATGTTTTTAACAAGATTCCAGATTTGATTCCTGGTGCCGTAATAAGCCGTAAATTTACTCCTGACCCCGGCAGTCCCTCCTCTTTTATGATAAATTATTGAACTGGGACAGTAGCAGCTTTTCCAGCCAGCCCACTGAAGGCGAAAGGCGACATCAAAATCTTCATAATAAGCAAAGAAGTCGCGGTCAAAGAAGTCGCCATTTATCATAATATCCCTGATGGCGTCAGCTCGGTATAAACACGCTCCGCCGCAGCAACCGAAAATTTCAACAGCCCTATCATATTTTTCGGCCGCCTCAAAACCGCCGCGGGAAAAACCAAAACCATTTTTACTATACCAGAGACCGGCGGCGTCAATCAAATTCCGATGATAATACCAAAGCATTTTGGGCTGAAAACTGCCAAATTTTTTAAAATCCTCTTTCTCGGCGCATTGAACCAGCTCCTGGAGACTATCAGCTTTTACGATGGCATCGTTATTGAAGCAAAAAATATATTGGCAATCTTTATCGGCCAAAGCCAACTGAATTCCCTTATTGTTCCCTCCGGCGAATCCCAAATTCTCTTCACATCTTATGAGTGTAATAAAATTTTTATACTTTTCTTTTAAGACATTGGCTTCGTTTTTATCTGAGCCGTTGTCCACCACAATCACCCGATAATCTGAATCAGGCATTTCTTTCAGGGACTTTAGGCATTCAATAGTGTTGTTTAAACCGTTGTAATTAAGAATTACGACGGCCACTTTGTTCTTTTTGTTATTCATTCCAATAATTTTAATTATGCTGTGTTTTTTTAAAAACAATTAAAAGGCCGGAGCGGCTCTGAGGCCTAAACATTTGAATCAGCCAAAAAATCGCCAGAAGAGGAAATCCGATGACAATTTTTTTCGCTTCAGCTACAAATTTTACGAAACCGATGAGGGTTTTTGATTTTCTGTTTTCGGAGGCCGAACCATCTTTTGAAGCCCTTTTTTGATGTTGGTGCGCCATTATTTTCCCGACCAAATTAATGCTGAGAAATCGCAAATATCCTCCTTTTTTATCAAAAAGAGCGCCGTCTATATCTCTTTTAAAGGGGATGATGTAGCGAAAGCTCTGCCAATGGAATTTTTGGCCGAAAATCAAAGAAAATAGTTTTTTGATGGACAAAGCAGAAAATCTGGCAAGGTGATGAGGAGGATAATCGCCTTCTATGTTTTTGGCCAAGGCTCTTTGGCGATTGGGAACACTGAAAAAAAGATAGCCGCTGTCTGCCAAAAGATTGTCAATATTTTTTAAAAATTGCCGGTGATTATCTAAATGTTCAAAAACCTCAAAAAAAGTAATGACGTCAAATTGAGGAACGTCTTTTCTGACCGCGAAAACCTCCAGCGGTTCATTATAAACATTATCTAAGCCGAGACGATTTTTGGCGAAATCAATGGCATATCTATTTATGTCAATTCCCCACGCTTCCCATCCCCTCTTTTTAATACTCAATAAAAATTCTCCGGTGTTGCAACCGACGTCTAACAGTTTGAGTTTGCGACCTGATTGTTTGGCAAAGAATTCCTTTAAGAATATCCTGTGATGTTTGCTTAATTTTGTATTCCTGGTTGGCGAATCAATTTTGTAATTTTTATTTTCTTCATACCAACTACTGCCGGGATGTTTAAGGGGAAACCAAAATTGCACATTGCAGATTGGGCACTCAAATAACGTAAATTTCGCTGCTCCCGAATCAAAATCTTCAACAAAAATTTTATTTTCCGAATTGTTGAAGCAGACCGGGCAAATAGATGGCGGTTCTTGATACATAATTAATTAGCGGCCAAAGGATTTCACTATTTTATACCCCCAGCCAAAGCTTAAGACAAGATTTAGGGCTTGGGCGCCGATGCTGGCTGCGGCCGCACCGAACATTCCATAATTGGGAATTAAGAAAATATTTAAAACAAGATTTAAGATGGCGCAAAAGGCAGTGATGACGAAATTCTGCCATTGTTTATTATAGGCAATAAATAGATATCCCAGAAAGATTGCCGGGAACATAAAAACAATTATCCAGATTAGAAATTGAAAGATTTTTACTGATGGCAGATATGATGCGCCGACAAAAAGAGGAATTAGCGGAGCGAGAAGGAATCCAAAAAGTGCCAGTATTAATCCCCCTGCCGCTAAAACAGCACTGGTTTTATTAAAAATTGCCTTCATTTTTTCTCGGTCATTAATTTTTGAAGAAAGATGCGGAAAAAAGGCGGTCATTACTAAAGTCGGGACAAGGTTAAGCAATAAAATTATTTTGGCGGCGATAGAATAATATCCCACCTCAACAATTCCCCTCATTTTTCCCAACAAAATCTGATCAGTTGAGAAGAAAATAAAACCCAATAACCCAAAAAGAGCCAGCGGCGCGCCATTAATGAAAAAGTTTTTTATCAGCTCTTTTTGAAAAATCGGTTTAAGATAAACAGCAAAACCTTTGGCCAAACGCAAGGCAACCACCGAGCTTATTAAAACGCTTAACAGATAGGCCAAGCTTAAAGAAATGATGTTTTTATAAAAAAGAAGCAGAATAACGCCGAAAACAAGAACTGAGAAACTTTCCGCCGCTATCACCCAAAATTCTTTCTCCATTTTTTGCAAGGACCGGAATAAAGAAATAATGAAATCTCTGATATTGGCAGCGAACAAAAAAATAGCCAATAAAATAAAGTTCTTCTTGAATTCAATGCTTTGAAAAAGCAGCGAGCCGGCCAAGGCGACAATAAACAAGAACAGCGATAAAATGATTTTTAAAAAAAGGCCGGCTCGAAGGTATGGCTCGGGTTCTTTTTTTTGTTGAAAGTCGCGGACAATTAAGGTGCCGATTCCCCAATCGGAAAATATAAAAAAGAGCGACGCAATAGATAAAATATAATTAAAAGAGCCGAACCCAGCCGGACCCAAAAGCCGCGCCGAGACAATAACCAAAAGAAGCTTAAAAATCCGGCTGACTCCTTGGCTTAAAAAAAGCCAAAAACTGTTTTTAAAAACAGTTTGTTTTGGTGAACGATTTTCAAAAAATAACGATTGGAGGCTCATAAGGGCCTTTTCTAATCAACCTTTTTGCGACCGCTCCACATATTCTCCCCGTTCAGTATTCACTTTAATAATATCTCCTTCTTCAATAAAAAGCGGGACGGAAATTTTTGCTCCACTTTCAATAGTCGCAATTTTAGTGCCGCCTTGA
>Ga0172366_10004457_pt1 | contig 11019 bp, 8 predicted proteins | sample LakKivSesite69cm_FD_114533 | JGI IMG/M metagenome (GOLD analysis project Ga0172366, IMG submission 114533) | Sediment microbial communities from Lake Kivu, Rwanda - Sediment site 69cm | ecosystem: Environmental > Aquatic > Freshwater > Lake > Sediment | place: Rwanda: Western Province, Lake Kivu...
AAATTTTTTTCAGCGGCATCCACCAGTCTCTGTTATTTTTATACCAATCAATGATATTCTTAAGCTCTTGTATAAGATTTTTATGCTCATATTCAAATCCGAGCTGTTTTAATTTTCTGCTGTTAATTGAATACCTGAAATCATGGGCTTTTCTGTGAGGCACTTTCTCAATCATGTCGGTATTGAATCCGAGAGTGTAAAGCAGAAGGAGAGTCATTTCAATATTTGTCCTTTCATTTTCTCCGGAAATATTGTAGACTTCACCTGGCTTTCCATTTTGAGAGAGAAACCATATTGCCCTGCAATTATCTCTTACATGAAGCCAGTCTCTTACATTCAGGCCTGGATTTTCTTCGCTCCACATTAATGGAACTTTTTTTCCTTCAAGGAGATTTGTGATAAACAAAGGGAGAATTTTTTCAGGAAACTGGTACTGCCCGTAGTTATTGGCACTCCTTGTTATAATAAGAGGAAGACTATATGTTTTAAAATATGACATTGCAATAAGTTCAGCAGATGCCTTGCTTGAGGAATACGGACTGCTCGGGGTTAATGCATCATGCTCTGAAAAAGAGCCTTCTTTGATGCTCCCATAAACTTCATCAGTTGATATCTGGATGAATTTTTTTACATTATTTTTCAGAGAGGCATCAAGCAAATTCAAAGTCCCTACAACATTTGTCATGATAAAATCTCTGGAATCATGAATGCTCCTGTCAACATGGCTCTCTGCTGCGAAATTAAAGACAATGTCTGGCTTTTCAAGATTAAAAATGCTCTCAATCAGGTTTTTATCTGTAATATCTGCTTTAATAAATTTATACTTGGGATTTTTGTCAATTTTCATGTGCTCTATATTTTTTCCCTGCCCTGCATAAGTCATTTTATCAAGATTAATTATGCTTAAATCAGGCATGATTTTTGAGTCTGCAAGAAGATAGTTTATAAAATTGCTTCCTATAAATCCGCAGCCGCCTGTTACAACCACTTTCATATTTACACCTTATTATTTTTACAGAGTTTATAATAATTATTGTGATGGATAATGGTTAAAATCAATCTTTTTCTATTCTCACACCTTTATATTCAAATTTAAAGGGAAAATAACAGCATCCTGGAAATTTTTCTTTTGTTCTTTCCCAGGCTTTAAAGAAATCCTGCCTGTCATGGACATAAAACCAACAGCAGCCGCCTCCTCCTGCTCCAGGGACTCCAAATGCAAGATAACTGCCTTGCAATGCGCTTTGCAATTTTCTCATAGCAGGAGTTTCTATTGAATTATGAAGAGACTTTTGCAAATCCCACATTTCATTGAAATATTCTGCCATCATTTTTTCATGATTTATCCTTTCTGCCATCTGCTGAAAAAGCCTGCTCATATCCTGGAACTTTGGGATATTCGAATTATAATTTTCAGAGCCAAAAACAGCACTATGCATGTCATGCGAGAGATGCGCTTTTCCTGTGTAAATCAGAACAAGCCTTTGCTCAAGATGCTGCGCTTTTCCTTTTGGAATGCCTGTTACTTTAATTTTCATTTCACGAATGTTTCCTCTGCCGAGAGAAATTAAATTAACTCCTCCAAAAATCGCTGCTATCTGGTCCTGGATTCCCCCGCGCTGTCCAATAGATTCATTTTCAAAAACCCAGACTCTTTTTGCCAGCTCTATCTTTTTTTTACTATTGCCCTGCAGAAGAGCAGGGTTTGATGCCACTAAAAAACATGTTCTTAATGTTGCAGAAGTTCCAAGCCCGCAGTTTTTAGGCAGCCCATTTAAAGAAGTTGTTAAATCAAAATCATTAAGTGTTGCTGAAACTCTGCGATTTATTGCTGCATTTAAAACACAGCCGCCGTATTCATCTCTGAAGGGGGGGGAATCAGGCCATCCGCCTGCAACCCATCTGACAGGCGCTGTAACTTTTATTGCCATTGGATTATAAAAAAGCAGGCGTTTATAAGAATTTATATACTAATGTATAAAATCACCTCAACGGACATTCATCTATTATAATGCCCATAAAGGGTTATGTTTATCGACGGGATTATGTTTATTAATGAGCCTATGAGTAGGGGTGTGTAAATATTGCCTGGTTTTTATAAAATCAAGAAAAAGCAAATGGCTTTTTATTTTTATTTCTTATAAAAACGTACATCTGGGAAAATTTCAGATATAAGGGAAGATTTAAATAAAGCAGTTCCAGCCAGTCTGCGAGAAGATGGAAGAAAACTCCGAGGAATATATAGAAAAAAAATTTTGAAAGAAAAGAGAGTGCCACCAAAAGAGCAAGAAATTCAATTCCATGAAGAAACATGAAGCTTGTTTTATATTTTTCTCTTTTTTTTGGGCTTAAGCCAAGCCAGATTTTTTTGCTTTTAACGCTGTAATTATATGCATTTTTCAAGCTGAAATCTCTGGTTTTGCAAATATAAAGGATATAGTGGTCTATATCAATTAAAACAGATGATAAAAATATTACAACAGCTGCGGATGGGGAGATATTAAAAAAATAAACAAGTGAGAATGAAAATAATATCCCGAGCAGTATATGGTATTTGACAAGCATTATTATCCTCCTTATTTTCTGCTTATTATTCTCCTAATTGCCTTACAATATCAGCAAATGCGGGGCGCGTTATGAAAACTCCTGCTGTGATGCCGATTAAGGTTGTTACTGCAAATCCTGCCAACAATCCTGCCCCGGCATTAAGCAATGGGAGCAAGGCAACAACAGATGTCGCATATGCTGTGAAAATAATGAACAATGCATTTTTGATTCTGTTTTTTAAAGACTCATATTTTGAGCGAGAGGACTCATCAACAATTACTATCTGGTCATCCACTCCTGTTCCAATTGCTGCGATAATTCCTGCAATTCCTGCTAAATCAATATTCCACCCGATTAAAGCTGCAACTCCGAGAGTAATGAGAATTTCCGAGAGCATCATGAAAAGCATTATGGCAGATATTTTTATTTTTCTGTATCTTAAAAAGATTACTAAAAAAACACCTGCTGCGCCCAAAAGCCCTGCAATTAAAATTGTCCTGACAAATCCATGGCCTAGAGTTGGTGAGATTTTGTCTATTTTTACAATCTGAAGCTTAAACGGGAGGCTTCCTGTGATTAAAACTGTCTGAAGTTTTTTCATATTATCCTGCGCATCATTAATTGCTTCCTGCCTTGTTGCTCCTGTGCCCGGACCTGAAATCTGAATCTGGGTTGCAACTTTTCCTTTTAAGTCAGCACCAATATTAAGAGAATCAATTAATTCATTGTCCAGATAAAGATCCAGCTGTTTTTCAAGATACTTTCCCCCTGCTGAGACATTTAATGAAAGATTTGCTGTTGCGTCTGCCTGGCGTTGGGCAGCTGCCTCGCTTAAATAAATCACAAACCTAAATGTGCATGATTCTCCTCCTGAAAAAGAATTGCAGTCATAAATTCCAGCATCCTGCCCTGATTTTGCAACATAAGTTATATCCCTGCTTCCTCCTGAAAAAATAGTTTCATTCCCTATTTTTGCCTCAAACTTGCCCTGCTGTGCAATTAAACTTTCCAAATCAGAAGGAGATGAGCCTGCAATTTCCACGAGCATGAATTTATTTCCTGAAGAATCTGTCCTTTGCCTTATATTCAAATCTGTCAAGCCATAAACATTTAACCTTTCCTGTGAAACTGCAATCAGGTCATCTAATTCAGAATCTGTCAATTTATGGTCTTCTGCAGTAACTAATGCGCGAATTCCTCCTCTTAAATCCAAACCTGTTTTTATTCTTGTGTCTGGGATTTCATCAACAGATATATCGCTTACAACTTTTTTTTCAAATAATCCCACAATTTCTGTTTTATCTGTAATTATGTCTATTTTGATTTCATCTGCACCAGCTAGTATTGACTGGATTGCATTTGAATAATCCTGAAGGTTGTTTATTTCATAGTTATTTATCTTTGTAATAATCATACCTGTCCTTAATCCCTGCTCAAAAACAGAGGAATTTTTTTCAACACTTGAAACTAAAACTCCTTTTTTCATAAAAACAGGGGGAATTGAAAATATTGAGATTAATGCAAAGAGAACAAATGCAAACATTATCCACATTTTTATTGTAATTTTAACCATTTCTTTCAGCATATAATTTAATTAATGATGTATTTGTAATCCAGGTGTTAAACAAATCAAAAGACAGGCCGATTAGGAGTATTGTAAAAATCTGGTTTAAAATTGTGTTATAATTATAAACCACAATTAATGCAACCCCTACTGCGATAATTGACGTTAGGGTCATTGTAGAGCCTGTTTTAAATGCTCCCCAAATTGCCTTGTTTACTGATTCTGATTTTCTCTTTAAAACCCTTGTCGTCAACAGAATATCTGTATCAACAGAATAGCCAATAAGCATTAAAAACGCGACAATTCCTGCTGAAGACATCTTCATTCCAAATAAATCCACAACAGCGAGAGACAGTGCGATATCTGCAAATGCAGAAATAATAACTGCTATTGAAGGAATGCTGACTATTGAGTATAGAGAGAAGAGAAATATTGCGAGGGGGATTATTAAATAATAAGGCTGGATAAAATAAAAGACAGCAAAAACCAAAAAGACTATTGAAGAGTAAAAATAATTTGTTTTTGTTTTTGAGATGTATAAAGCATAAATGAAAACAATTGCAGAGATGACGAATGCTGTTATTCCTATAATTCTGCTTATGGGAAATGTGATTCTTGCTGATAAAAGAGTCAGGATTAGTGAATATGATTTTATCAGTTTTGATTTTCCAAAAACAAAGAATACAACAAATGCCATTAATAAAAACGCAAAGATAACTGCCTTGACCAGCTGATTGTAAAAATCCCCCCCTAAAGAGGAGCCTGTAAATTCTATGCTTGAGTTTTCATCTGTTAGTTTGTAGCCGAGGTAATCTTCAATTATGGGGATCATTATTTCAGGCGATTCCTGGGAATTAATAATCAGCCCTGTTTGAATTCCTGAATTGTCTGATATTGACTTGACATCAATGCCTTTTATTTTTGATGAAAGCGCTGACATGGCTTCTGAAACTGAGAGCTGAGAATGAATTGTGATTGATGTTCCTCCTGTTAGCGATACATCTTTGTAGATTATGTCGTTGTTTTGGTAGTAAAAAAAAGCAAGATAAGATATTGAAAGGAGAATAAGCAGGGCTGAAACAATCAGGACTTTTTTGTAATTTTTGTCATACCATGCTGATATCTTTTCTTTCATCATTATTCAGGCGAGTTTAGATTTATAATGGTTTCTATGCGCGGGCCGGGATTCGAACCCGGGTCATCTGCTTGGAAGGCAGAGATTCTGCCACTGAACTACCCACGCATAATTTATTGAGATTATTGAGGATTTTAAAGGTTTTCTATGCAAAAGGATCTGTGATTTGGGTGCTTTCGGAAAAAGAGTCACAAAAGATTCTTTCAATAAACTTATAAATAATCAATCCCCGTTAATAGCATAAATAAACTAAAAATCAAAAGAGAAAGATGTTTAACTCATTTATACAATTTGGATTTATAATCCTGGTTGTTTTAGGAGTGTCTGTGGTTATAAGATTGCTTAAACAGCCATTGATAATTGGATATATCCTCTCAGGAATTTTGGCAGGACCTTTTCTTTTTAATTTGATTCAAGAGAGTGAGACAATAACTGTGTTTTCAGAAATGGGAGTTGCTTTTTTGCTGTTCATAGTGGGATTGCATTTATCCCCAAGAGTAATAAAAGAAGTTGGTAAAATTTCCTTAGTAACTGGAATTGGTCAGATATTATTTACTTCATTGATTGGTTATTTTATTGGAATAATGCTTGGATTTTCAATAATAACCTCTATTTACATAGCAATTGCATTAACCTTTTCTTCGACAATTATAATAATGAAACTTCTTTCTGATAAGGATGCATTGGAAAAACTTTACGGCAAGATTTCAATAGGATTCCTGCTGGTTCAGGATTTAGTGGCTATTTTAATTTTAATTGTGGTCTCCTCTTTGGCAAACGGGGCCGGAGCAAGCAACCTTCTTTTTTCAACAATTATAAGAGGGGTTGTTCTCATGGCTGCACTAATCCCAATCAGCTACTATGCACTCCCAAGATTAAGTGACTTTTTCGCAAAATCGCAGGAGTTCTTATTTATCTTTGCTATTTCTTGGGGATTCGGTCTTTCTCTTTTATTTCTTTATGCCGGGTTTTCTATTGAGGTAGGTGCATTAATTGCAGGGATTATGCTTTCAATGTCTCCTTATAGTTTTGAGATTAGTTCAAAATTAAAACCTCTAAGAGATTTCTTTATAATTTCTTTCTTCATAGTTTTAGGAAGCCAAATGGCTTTTGGGGATATAACTCACTTAATTGTTCCTGCAATAATCTTCTCTGCTTTTATTTTAATTGGGAACCCCTTAATTGTGATAATTTTAATGGGCCTATTAGGATACAGCAAAAAAACAGGATTTATGGCAGGGCTTACAGTTGCTCAAATTTCCGAATTTTCATTAATCTTAATTGCATTAGGAGTAAAAACAGGGGCATTAACACAAGAAATTTTATCTTTTGTTACAATAATCGGATTATTGACTATTGCAGGTTCAACATATATGATAATTTATTCAGATGCAATATTCAATAAGCTATCGAGATTTTTAACTATCTTCGAAAGAAAAAAAGTTAAAGAAAAAGACATTCCAAAAGAGAATTATGATTACATTCTTTTAGGGTATAACAGAATTGGGTTTTCAATAATAAAGGCATTTTCAAAAATAACTAAGAATTTTTTAGTTGTGGACTATAACCCCAGGATAGTCAAAGAATTACGAAAAAAGGGAATCAGGGCAGTTTATGGTGATGTAGATGATTCAGAATTTTTAGGGGATTTGGGCATCTGCGAATCTTCTGTTATTGTCTCCACAATTCCTGAAAAAGAAACAAATCAGTTAATCTTAGATGTTTTAAAAAGAAACAAAGCAAAACCAATTGTTCTTTTAACAGGAAGACAAATTGAAGATGCTTTAGATTTATATGATTCTGGGGCCGATTATGTTATACTGCCGCATTTTTTAGGCGGGGAATACACAGCAAGATTAATAGAGAATGCAAAAAATAATGATAAAATATACCAAAGAGAGAGATTAAAAGAACTTAAAATATTAAAAGAAAGATTAAGAAAGGGGCATAAACACCCCCAAATTGAAAAGGATAAAAAATAAAATTAGAGAATATAGGAAACTAACCGAAGTTGAATAGAATAAACTAATCTTTGGTATTTTGTATGTTTTGGTTTTTATCGACGCTGTTGAAAATTGAGGTTTTAAAGTTGAGTGATGGAGATTGATTAAGTTCAATCCTGCAAAAATGGGTGGTTAAGTGCTACAAAAAGTCGAAAATAAAAATAGTTCTTTGTTTAATTTTAAAATGATAACATAGATTTATATACACTTTTGATGTTAATTTTATATCGGTTGTCCTGGAAAGGATGCGACCATGAAAGCCTCTGTTAGGTATTCAGCTATTAATAAAGAGGAAGGACTATAACTCTCTTTACGAAACCTGTACCTTTTAAGCTTCGCAACATGGCGCGGAGGAGATAACCTTTAAAATACATTGATAGGTTAAGATTGATTTCAACAAGTGTTTAAGGCACTTCCTCCACCGAGTCCTAATCATAAAAATGGCAAAGAAAAAAAAGAGGAAACCTGTAAAAAAACACATTAATAAATGTAGAGGGGCAAGTAAGAAAAGTAAAGATTCTAAGATTAAAAAATTAATTAAACTCGCAAGGTTTGGAAAACTTTGCAAGAAGAAAAAGAAGAAAAGTCGCAACTAATAACCTTAAAAAAATAGTTGATTATTCTTTTTTTATTTTATCAGTTCACTGCCCCATTAGAGCACTAAACCAAAACATATCAAAGTTATTCGGTTTATGTAGATAAGTTAATCCTAAGGATTAAGATAGCAACATTTTCCTCTAAGAGTAATCTTGAAAAGATATTCTATTTGTGATTCTTTATTAATTAATATAACTAAGCCAGTCTTCATATTTTTTATTTTTTCCTGCTATAATTCCCATAAAAATCGATTTCAGTTTTTGATTTATGGGCCCTGGAGCATTTTTTATTTGCTTGTCATCTAAAGAGGCAATTGTAGTGACTTCTGCTGCTGTTCCTGTAAAGAATGCTTCATCTGCATTGTAAACATCTTCTAATTTTAGTTTTTTCTCTTTTACTTTCATTTTTTCATTTTTTGCTATTTGTATTATTGAATCTCTTGTAATCCCCTTCAATATATTCCCTAAACTTGGAGTATAAATTATGTTATCTTTAACTATAAAAATATTTTCACCAGGTCCTTCTGCAATATTTCCTTTGAAGTCTAATAGAAGAGCTTCATCATAACCTTTTTTATGAGTTTCTAATGACGCAAAAATTGAATTAACATAATGCCCACAAATTTTAAGGTCTGCTTTTGTTGAATTTGGGTGTATTCGTATAAATGAAGTGGTTCTTACTTTTATTGGTTTGTCACCAAGATAAGCTCCCCAAGGCCAAACTGCTATTGCAACATTAATTGGAGCACCATCGGGGTTTAAACCCATTTTTCCATAACCATAATAAACAATAGGTCTTATGTATCCTGAAGAGATTTCATTTTTTTTAACAGTTTCTATTATTGCCCGTTCTATTTCAGATTTTGAAAAGGGAATTTTTATTTCTGAATTTTCTGCAGAATAAAATAATCTTTCAACATGTTCTTTTAGTCTGAAAACCGCAGGTCCCTTTTCAGTGTTGTAAAACCTGATCCCCTCAAAGACACCTAATCCATAATGCAATGTATGCGTAAGGACATGTATCTTGGCATCTTTCCATTCTACAAACTTTCCATCCATCCAAATATACTTTGTTTCTTCCATATGAATTCATTTATTCTTGATATTATATAAAGGTTTAGAATAAAAAGTCGTTCAGTTATTAGTTTATGTAGGAGATTTAATCCTTAGGTAACACGCCCCCACGAGATATTTAACCTTAGGTTAATGTTAGCACGATATTTCAAAGAGGTTTATCGACGATGACATTTTTTCATCAAAAAAGTTAAGGTTCTAAAGTGGTTTTTTAGTTTTTATGGCTGGTTAAACGCCCCCGCAGATTTCCTAAAATGGAGTTGGGATTTGAATTCTGAATAGCAGATAAGATAAGAACGGGGGGTTTATAGAAAGCTTAAAAAAGCATAAATTAGTATAATTAATAAGATGATTAATAAAAAAGCATAAATTAGTATAATTAATAAGATGATTAATAAAAAAGCATCTGCAATTGTTTGGATTATAGTGGTTGTTGCTATAGTAATAGTTATTGTTGTTGCAGGTTATTTTATATTCTTTCGTACAAATCCTTGTGATCTTCCTGGCAGATGCCCCACAGAAACCTCTAAGAGTTACAATGAAAATTTTGATACATCAAACTCCATAACCCTCACATGTGAAAATGATGGGTTTTGCTCATATCCCCAAGGTAAGAAGATTGTGAAATGTATTGATACTGATGGAGGAGAGAATCTCTATTTAAGGGGAAAGATTTATTTATATGATGAAAATGAAACTCTTTATATAGATCCCTTACTTACAAGCTCATTAAATCAATACGATTCTTCACTAGAACCTTATGTTGATTTTTGTTTAAATGATAATGAACTAGAGGAGTATACTTGTAATCCGAGAGATATAGAAGATAAATATAATTGTCCAAAAGGATGTAAAAATGGTGCTTGTATTAAATAAGAAGATAATAATTAAAAACCATGAATAAATATACAAAATATGCACTTATTGGAACGCTAATTGGATTTGGAATTTTTTTGGTTTATATTGTTCTGGGAAATATCTTTTTTCATGTTATAATCAAAGATGTCTATGAAATTACTGCTGAACATTATTACAAATATTCTGGAAATATTAGAAATGCTTATGAATTCTTTTATATTTTTAACCTACTCTTTTTTTGGGTCTGGTTTTTGTTAGGGGGATTAGTGGGTTTGTTGGTGTGTAAGATAAAATCTAAAAAAACGCAAACATCAAAAACACCAATTGCTCTAAAATCTACAAATAGGATACTAGAAGAATCGGATAATAAGTTTAATAAAAAATGGTTTATTCCACTTGGGTTGTTTATTTTAGGATTTATATCTTTAATTGGTGGGATGATTATCAACCCTGTTGCAGGAATCTGGGGCGGAGCTTTTTATGCAATAACTTTTGGTTTTTTTGCATTTTATAGTTTAGTGGGTATCTTTATTTGGAAATACCAAGGAGCTAGACCAATTTATATCTCTTATTTAATCGGTTTGATTATTATTCTAATCTTTTCTTCAATATTCACTAAAAGTCTTATCGATGCATTAAGAGGAGTAAACACAGAAGGATTTGGAATTCTTCTACTAATGGCAGGAATTGTTACTATTTTTTCTTTAATAAGTTTAATCTCCATTTTAATAGGGTCAATTATATCTTATATTAAATACAAGGGAAAAGTTGCATTAGTTTTAATGATAATTTCAGCAATTTTTTTGGTTGTTTCTGTTATTTCTATATTTAGTTCGGAGTTTCTTAGAAAATTTTTACAAATTATTTTCACAGGTCAGTTAACCTTAGGTTCAACGCCCCCATGAGATAATTAACCTTAGGTTAATGTTCTCCCGCTACTTTTTAGGATTTTGTCGACGATAAGAAAAATTGAGGTTTAAAGTTGGCAATGAAATAAAAGTTAGGTTAAACTCTACAAAAAAGGGCAGTTAAGTGCTCCCCTGACTTACTTTTTATTTTCGTTCAGCTTTAACAGGTTCAAAGCTTTCTAATAAACTATTGTAAACTCCATATGATTGGCAGTTATCAACAGGGCAAGAATAAGTTATTGCATAAAGGTTATTATGTTCCATTCCGAAAACCTGCAGACTGCTTCTTTTTACTCCTTCAGAAGTTCCTGTAAACTTAATCTTTTTACCCGTA
>Ga0172366_10004460_pt1 | contig 11018 bp, 9 predicted proteins | sample LakKivSesite69cm_FD_114533 | JGI IMG/M metagenome (GOLD analysis project Ga0172366, IMG submission 114533) | Sediment microbial communities from Lake Kivu, Rwanda - Sediment site 69cm | ecosystem: Environmental > Aquatic > Freshwater > Lake > Sediment | place: Rwanda: Western Province, Lake Kivu...
CGCTGAAGTTCCTGCCGAGGTAGTGCGTCGTGGCCACCTGCAGCACCATTCCGTCTGGCATCACGGCCTCCGCCGCGTAGGTATTGACAGCCCCCGCGAACTTGTCCCACTGGGGTTTCAGCAGGAAGAGGATCGGGACTGAGAGCTCGCCCTCGATGACGTCCCTCGTGGTCCTCTCGTCCTCTTGGACCTGTTTGATTGCCTCTTCCGCCGTCGCGAAAACATCGTGAGCCTCTATCCAGAGGAACTCCCTGCCCCTCAGCAGAGGCTTAGTCGCCTTGGTCTCGTGCCTATAGACCGCCACGCTCTGGTAGAGCTTCAGCGGAAGGTCACTGGGCGATCTCAGCCACTGGGAGTACATGAAGTAGAATGCAGTCTCAGACGTTGGCCTGAGCGCGTACCTGCTGCTGAGCGTCTCATCCCCTCCCATCGTCACCCAGTAGGTCTCGGGCGTGAAGCCCATGATGTGCTCGGCCTCCCTGCTGAGGTTCTCCTCGGGGATGAGGACCGGGAAAAGCACCGCTTGGTGGCCGCTCGCCTCGAGCCTCTCCTCGAACATCCTGTAGATTGCCTTCGTAAGCTTCATGGCTAACGGCCTGTAGACGACCATGCCCTTGATGTTGAACCTGTCGTCTATCAGCTCCGCTTGGCGTATGATCGTGTTGTACCACTCGGAGAAGTCGCGGTCCCTGTCCTCTGAGAACGTGACCTTCTTGGCTTCTGTGGTCATCGAGTGAGGCAGCTGTAGATCTAGGATATTTATGGAGTTTGTGGAGAGACCTATGCCCGCTCGTCAAGTTGAGCTGAATGCGAGTTGCGACAATCCGTGCAACAGGCCGCCACCCTCCGCGATTCAGCACGATTCTCATGACGACCCGGAGGAGTCAATGGACAGATAAATAGCCTGTAGCCTGACATGGCATTGGCTTTGAGAATCCTGCATCTATCTCACGCGGGTCTTCCAGACGAAAGGGTCGAACGCTCAGCATGGTCATCGCGGTCTGCTGGGAAAGAGGTCCATTTCGCCGGACCGAAATCCCGCGGCCTTTCGCTGCCAGCCGATCCGTTCGCCTCCAAGAGCGTTCTTGACTTTGGCCTCCGCTCCAACCTAGGTGAGCCGTTCTCCTCCAGCCGCTTGGTCAAGAGGGCCAAGCAGATAGTGGCTCAAGTGAAACCTGATCTCGTGCATGCACACGATATCTTCGCGGGCAGGCTAGCGACAAGGCTGGGAGTGCCGTTCGTGTACGACGATCACGAGTACTGGTCGAAGGCTGTCTTGGCAAACTCCGGAATGGTGGATCCCGTCTCTGCGTACAAAAGCTTCCTCTGGGGTTCTTGGGAGGAGGACGTGCTGAGCCAAGCTCAATCAGTGATAACTGTCAGCGAAAGCATAGCGGAGGAACACAGGAAGAGAAGCCACAGGGTGTTCACCGTGCCCAATTTCCCTCGGACCGTGGAGATCCGAGACCTTTCCCTCCCTGAGCTGGGAAAAGGAGAGATGGCGTCGGTATATACAGGGAGTTGTACCCCTCCATTCATGAGATTTCGAGATACCGAGGGCCTCACGGATCTATTCCGAAGAATGTCAATAGGAACCCTGAAAGTGATCGGAGATGACCTGCTGAGGACGAATCCCCCCGTATTCTCACTCGGTAGATTGTCTCATGGTGCGATGATGCGGGAGATCTCCAAGTGCCAGATCGGACTGATACCTTGGAAGAAGCACTGGTTCCATCGTTACTGCAACCCCAACAAGGCATATGAGTACGCTCACGCTGGCTGTGTGGTGATCGTGATTTCGACTCTGGAACAGGTGTGCCGAACACTGTCGAACCTGTGTGTGGCCTTCGAAGACTACGGCGAGATGGCATCGGTCATGATTGACATGGCATCACGTCCAGATGACTTGGTGGAGAAAGGGAAGACCATACAGGCCTTTGCGAGAGGCAATTTGGTGTGGGATAGGTTCGACAGCACAATCAACGAGGCGTACCGTGAGCAGTAGCTTTCAAAGCATCTTGGGTTGCTGTTCTGTTCGGGGGCGGTCAGTTCTTAACTGAAGTGGCCCTGCAGTATCGCCCGCATCTTTTCGCTCGGCTTCACCCTCCATGAAGCCTGCCTTCTTCTTCCTTGTGGCTTGAAGCTCCTCAGAGCCAAGACTATTCTTTTGGCATCCACGCCCACCAATAGGTTCCACCCTGCTCTTATGGTCTCCACCCACTCCGTGTTCTCCCTCAAGGTGATGCAAGGGACTCCCAGCAGGTACGCCTCCCTCTGCACACCCCCAGAATCTGTGAGGATTTTCTCAGCATGTTTCTCGAGCTTGATGAAGTCAAAGTAGCTTAGGGGCTTCGTCATCACGATATTGCTACATGATGCGACTTTCTTGTAGAGCCCATAGTCCCTCAGCGCCTTTGTGGTTCGCGGGTGGGCGGGAAACACGATCTTCTCTCCCGCCGTCGTCATAGCCCTCACGATACTGGAAAGTCTTGCACTGTCTTCTGTGTTCTCAGCCCTGTGAACTGTGGCCAAGATGAAGCCACTGGATGTGAGGCCGAGTCTTTGAAGCACGCGCGATTCCCTCTCGGCAACCTCTATGCTTTCCTTCAGGACCTCGTCCATCACATCTCCGGTCAGACAGATTCTCCCGGAACAATGCTCCCTGCGCAGGTTCACGACAGCGGCTTGTGATGGAGCAAAGAGGTATTCCGAGACATGGTCGGTCACGACTCTATTCACCTCTTCTGGCATTCGCATGTCAAAGCTCCTCAGTCCGGATTCAGCGTGTGCTACAGGAAGATGGAGCTTAACCGCAGCCAGAGCTCCCGCAAGTGTGGAGTTGGTATCGCCGTACACCAATACAATTCCAGGCTTCTCACGGACTAACACCTCCTCGAGCCTAGAGATCATTTCTCCAGTCTGGCGTCCGTGTCCGCCGGACCCAACTCCCAGGTCGTAGTCTGGATCGGGTAGCCTGAGGTTGTGGAAGAAGACCTTGGACATCTCATAGTCATAGTGTTGTCCTGTGTGAACAATGACATGCCTGAAGTGTTCAGCGAGAGATCTGTAGACGGGTGCGAGTTTAACGAAGTTCGGTCTTGCTCCTACGACTGACAGAACTTCCTCCTTGCTTCTTGGACCGCCATTGCCCGCCAGCTTGAACTTCATTTCTCTTTCCTGACCCGACAACTAGAGTTCGGCAAGTCCGATGGCGTCACGTTGTCCGAAGCCATCCGGCTTCATGGGGAATGTTGGGGCCGTGGTCGTTCAAGGTTGAGGCCAAGGACGAGCACAGCATATTTATCTTTTGCAGATGAATGGAGACGAGTCGGGGCTGCGAGCGGATTCGCGAGACTCTCGGACCAAATGTCAATCTAGGCCGGGACGGCTACCTATTTGACTCTTGGAACTGACTCTGGATCTATCCGCAAGTGTGTTCCCCTCATGCGTTTGTTCTAGTCACAGATAAGACTCCGATGTTCGGGCGCAGGGCATGAGTAGTCAAGAGAACGTTGGTCGGCACAGCTGTCTTTCGCGTTGGAATGGGTTCACTTAGGGCCGCAACCCAAACGAGCCCGCGCCCATCTCGAAGAAGGAGGACGCTCACTTCCATGTTCTCTGACCTTGTGGGCGAGCCCAGACTTGAGGAGTCACTGCCCATTCCCGCGCCTATCGCCCCAGGGAACACGCTCCTCCAAAGAAGCTGAGGCAATTCGTGGAGAAAGCATGGTCGTTCGGCTTCGATAAAGTGTCAGTATCTGCTGAGGTGGTACAGAAGGTCAAGCATGCAGTGAATCGACCCCCCTTTGCCTTTCCCAGGCGACTAGGATTGGAGAGATAGGATCGTCGCCGAACCTAAGTCTTAAATCAGCTGAATCTCTTCTGCTGTGATTCCTATGGAAACCAAGATGAGAGTCCTTCATGATTTCGATTCACCCTTCCTTTCAGGCAGATATGCGCTCAAGAGAGGGTTGAAGCTGATTGTCTTCGCCCTCTCAAAGAAGTTGCCATTTCTCAGGCCAATTGCAAAGGACGTGTACACGGAATGTTATGAGTACTGCCTGACCTTGGCGAGGTTGGACAAGTTGGCTGGGGTGAAAGGCATCTTTGGCCTTCGGAAGGATGTGGAGAGAGAGTTCCCCGAATTGAGAGGTCAGCTCCAAGAGATGGGTTTCGTTGTGCATCGGCACACCCACCTCAGCAAGACGGAGGTCACTTGGGATCCGCCGCTAGATGTTGGGTCGGAGTACTGGTTTTTTGATCGGGACTACGCCAAAGGCGCATTGGAAATCAGCGAGAACACCGAATGGGCGGTCTTCCATGCTGACTACCCATACTTAGTCAGTGACTATCTGAGGTTCTTGCAGGAGTCCAAGTCCAGAGGGCTCCTCTGACCTCCGTCTATTGGTTCACTCTGGAGAGACAAAAGCGTCAATGCTAGCGATGTTCGTCCTGCACAAAAGTTCATAACGAGGTGAATGGCGGCCAGCAATACATCATGGACGATGAGCGAGATGTAAGGAGTGCCGGAATCGTCTCTTTCTTGGCCTCCTTGGTATCATTAGGGACGGGCCTAGTCTTCTCCGTAGTTGTAACTAGGAGGCTGGCTGTTGATGAGTACGGCATCTGGCAGTTCTACTCGGTCGTGGTCACATACCTAGTACTTCCGGGTTCTATCGTCAACTTCTGGTTGACGCGATATCTGGGGCGGGGCAAGCGGGCTCTGAACACCGGGTTGGTGCTGAACCTGCTGCTGAGCACCGTGACGAGCCTGTTGCTGATCGGTGCGTCGTTCGCGTTCAGTCCGCTTGTCGAAATCGGACCGTATGAGCTTGCCGCTCTCCTCCTGTACCTGATTATGCTCTATCTCTCCGGCTCGATTGACGCTGCTAGCATCGGTGCCGCGCCGATCCTCCAAGGCACCGGTATGTTCGTGCAGGAATTTGTGAAAGTCATCGTCGGAGCGTTCTTGGTTGTGTGGCTGCGCATGGGGCTTCTCGGCGCAGTACTGTCAATAGACATTGCGCTCCTCGTCAAGTGCCTCGTGATATACGCGAGAATGCCAAAGAACCTCAAGGGGCCAGTGGACATTCCATCCGGTCTCCTGTGGTTGAAGAACTGGTGGGTACCCGCCGTGGCTGTCCTGCCGAGTCTCATTGTTCCGTTGGATCTGGTCGTCTTGACTTGGGTCACCAATTCCACGACGACTGCTTACTTAGGACTTGCGAAGACCATCGCTGCCATCGCTAGCTACCCAAGTCTATTGGCGACCCCCCTGTACTCAAGCCTGTTGGGTGGAGGCGGACGCAGGCAGGTTGAGGATTCAATGAGATTAGTGATGGTATTTGCATTTCCTATGGCAGCAGGAATAGTGAGCCTAGCCCTGCCGATACTGTGTCTCTTCGGGCAAAGCTATGCCCCTGTAGTTACCTCACTACAACTCCTCTCAGCAGCCGCCTTCTTCAACGTCATTTCCGGTCTCGCGATGTCCATCCTCCAGGGCACTGAAAGGGTGGACGTGAAAGAGAGACCATTGACAGCAGAGTTGGTGAGATCCAATCTCACGATACCTAGAGTGGTGGAGATCATCGCGCATGGCTCCTACATTCTCGTCTCCCTCTTGGTCCTCGTATATGTTTGGAGTCAGGAGCCCTCGGCCGAGCTAGCAGTCACTACCATATCTCTCATAAACCTGGTCGTGGCACTCCTCCTTTCAGCGACACTGTGGACCCTTTCTAGGAGGGCCCACTGGTTTGCCGTGCCTTGGGGAGATATTGCAAAGTGTGTTTTTGCGACGGCAGTGATGTGCGCCGTGGTCTTCATCCTCTATCCAATCGGGGCAATCAGTGCTAGAATAGGTGATGTATTGGCCGGTCTCCTGCCCGTGATAGGCGTCAGTGTCCTCGTCTATTTTGGAGTGTTGTTGGCAATTCACGGAAGGTTCAGAGAAGACCTGACCGAACTGTACAGATCATGGAAGGGTAGGAAGAGAGTGAATGCTTGAGTCTTCTCTGATGTGATAGGAGTCATCAGATGGCATTGATTCGCATGAGCAAGGGCAGTTGCTTACGACTGATGGGTAAGGGCTTAAATTTGCGAGCCTCAGAATCCGAGTCCCAAAGGGAGATGTCATGGAGCGCCTTCTCGGGACACTAAAGGAGAACCACGAATTGTGGGACTTGTTCACCAGAAAAGAGGAGTACAGTCCTACCTTTCTGGACGGACATGGCAGATTCCCATACTACATGAGCAAGCACAAGAACATCTTTGTACCCGAAGTGTCAAGGTTCCTGCTCGAAAACGGCCTGAGAGTCGAGTACCCGGAAGGCAGAAGGTTTGCAGTCTGTCTTACCCATGATATTGACTTTGTCTACCTCCCCCGGCTGCGGATCGCAGCCAATGCTATCAGATCGTTCTCGCGTGGCAACGTCATCGGTGGGTTCAAAACGTTGCTGAGCAATTCCGTCAAGAGATGGAATCCCTTTTGGAATTTCCATAGTATCTTGGCGCTGGAAGAAAGCTACGGTGCAAAGTCCACCTTCTACTTCCTATCAGCGTCAGAGAGGAGTATGGACTTCAACTTCGCTTTGGCCGATGTAGAAGGCGACATAAGAGACATCGTCGCACGAGGGTGGGAGGTCGGTTTGCACGGGGGGTACCATTCGTGCTTCGACATCCACAGAATCAATGAGGAGAAGAGCAGACTGGAGGGCGTCGCCGGCAGGGATGTAGTTGGATGCAGGAACCATTACCTGAGGTTCAAGGTCCCCGATTCTTGGGAACTGCTGAGCGAGGCAGGCTTCAAGTATGACACTACGCTAGGCTACGCCGGCTGTGCAGGGTTTCGGAACGGAATGTGCCATCCCTTCAAGCCCGTGAACCTGAATACAGGCAAAGAGATCGACATACTGGAGATCCCCCTTACTGTGATGGATGGCACACTGTTCGAGAGCATGGCTCTGGACGGCGAGCGCGCTTGGGAGATCACCAAACTCATGGTGGACGTCGCGGAGAAGCACAAAGGCGTAGTCACTGTCCTGTGGCACAACAACTACCTAGTCGGAGACTCCCTGAAGATGTACGAGAAGCTCCTGAAGTACTGCAAGGAGAAGTCGGCATGGTTGACTAGCGGGGAGGAGATATATCAATGGTGGAGGGAACTCGGGCATGGGTAGCAGATCGCGGGCCATCGAAGTCAGGGAACTCCAAGGAGACGAATATGGGCTCTGGGATAGATTGGCGGAGGACTCCCCACAAGGAACTGTATTCCACAGGGGTTCTTGGCTCAGGACATGCAGTGAGGCCTTGGGTAGGAAGTTGTCGATCTATGGTTGCTTCGACAAGGACCGACTACGAGGCGGCTGTTCATTGTTCACGTACAAGCTAAAGGGCACCTTCAGAGCGGCAACCTCCACCCCGCTTCTGACCCCATACGGAGGAGTTCTAGTGACGCAATCACCGAGTACGAGAGTGAGAGAACAAGAGGAGGAGTATTCCGACATCTTGAAATCATTGATCGATGAGTTGGAACGTCAGCCATTCGACCTCATTCGCATGGTCAACTCGCCAAGCCTCGTCGACATAAGGCCGTTCTCTCAGAGAGGATGGCTGAGCAAAACCTACTACTCATACTACTATGACCTAGGTCCAGAGATAGAAGACAGCATTTCCAAGGAGGTGAGAAACACCGCACGGAAAGCAGTGAAACTGGGCGTATCAGTGGAGAGAACATGCGATCTCCCAGGGTTCTACAGACTATTCAAGATGACGTACGAACGGCAAGGTATGAAACCGCCTGCCACGGAGGCGTACTTCGAACGATTGCTCAATGTCTTGAGGTCCGAGAAGGTGGGGGACATGTGGCTGGCGACAACAGCGACGGGAGAGTTAGCTGCGGCGGAGATATTCGCTTGGGACAGCAAGAGGTCATATCGCTGGTCGGCTGCGTCTCACACTGAACTCAGACAGACAGGTGCAACCTCAATGTTGCTACGCGAGGTGTTACGAGATCTGAGGGCTGCAGGATTCAGGGAGGTTGACCTGATGGCAGCGAGCACAAAGCACTTGGCGAAATTCATATCCAGTTTCAATCCTCGACTTGTGCCTCTCTATTCCGTGGAGAGAAAGAGCATTTTGCTGGGATTGGCTGAGAGAATCTACAGAAGCATAAGAAGGAGGAGGACAAGATGACGACTTCCGCGCACAGTGTGTGTATGGTTACCACGGCGCATTCCGCCTTGGACGATAGGATCCTCTACAGGGAATCAGCGAGCTTGGCAAAGTCGGGTTACGAAGTCACGATCCTAGCGCCGTTGAACGATAGAGGCTCACTCTATGATATGGCCGGGAAGAGCCTTGGGACTCGTGAGACAAAGGTCGGAGACGTCCGCATAATAGGCTATGAAATGGGCGAGATCGGAAATGCCATACAGAGGTTCATGATGTTGGCGACCGTCGGAGGTCTCCGGTTGGGGCATGATCCATTCTCGCGCCTTGTTGCCCTTGCGTCTGAATTGAAGGCAGACGTTTATCATTGTCACGAGATCTGGTCGCTGTATGCCTCCCTTCAGATCAAGAAGAGGCTCGAGAGGATCGGCACAACCACGAAACTGATATACGATGTCCATGAGTACACGCCTGCCGTCATTTCCAGTTCTTCGAGTTTGTTCGGGCTATACCAGAAAATCATGAGGGGTGTGTCTGTTCGCTTTGAGAGGGAGGCGCTCCGGCAAGTTGACTATGCCATAACTGCAAACCAGATAACCAGGGGATATCTGCTCACCCTCGACAGATTCACCCGGACAGAGGTAATCTACAATTGTCCAACGCTTCGGAATCTTGAGGCTGTGCACAGAGAAATGGCTAGTACAAACAAGGTGATGATCTGTCACGAAGGTTCGCTGGGCTTCGACCGAGGGCTAAGGGCGATGACTGAAGTCTTGAGATCTCTTCGACAGACATACGGCGAGAGAGTGGAACTCCTAATCATCGGAGATGTCTTCGGTCCGGAAAAGGATTTCCTAAATAAGAAGATTGCGGAATATGGCCTACACAATGCTATAAGACGCACAGGATGGCTGCCCTACGAGAGGGTGGAATCCGCAATATCTCAGGGGGACATTGGTATCATCTTCATGGAGCCTACAGAGAATAACATGCTCGCTGGCCCTCCGAACAAACTATTCAATTACATGAAACTGGGACTGGCTGTCGTCTCAGTCGATCTTCCTGAAACTACTCGCATAGTCATGGAAACGAAGTGCGGGATGATTGTAAGAGAGAGAGACTCGGCAAATCTGGCTAGGACGCTGTCGCTCTTGGTGGAAGACGAGCGGAAAAGAAAGGAACTAGGAGAAAACGGGAAGAGGGCTGTGCGTGACCGGTACAACTGGGAAAGGATGGAAGGGAAGCTGCTCAGGGTATACGAAGAAGTGACCTACGCGGGGAACAAAGCGGGCGCTGGTCAATGAAGTGCGACGACCTAGGTGATAGTGGTCCCAAAGTCTGGGACAGGACCTGGGGAAGCAGACAGGAGATAGGACTAGACCTGAATACGCGAGTCATTTTCAAGAATCTGAGCAGGGAGATTTCCTTTAGGGGAAAGAGTATCCTAGAACTCTGCTCGGGGAGCGGGAGACTAAGCTACCTTGCCCTGCGATCTGGGGCAGATCGGGTAACCCTTGTCGATTTCTCAGAAGAGGCGCTGAGACTTGCCAGGAATCTGTTCCGGGGAATGAGGGAGGTTGAGTTCATCAAAGCCGACATACTGAACTTGAGCCTGCCCGAGAAGTACGACCTCGTTTTCTCCTCGGGAGGGGTTGAACACTTCAAGGGCAAGGAGTTGTCAAATGCGGTCGGGGCGCATGTCAAGCACAGCAACGGCAGCGTGGCGATCGTAGTACCTTCGGACCTATACTTCAACAGAAGGAGATCAGTGGATCCCAAGAATAGAGAACTCTACGGCTACTGGAGGCCAATCCCCTCAGGCGAGATGAAGGCGCTTCTTGAGGGGCAAGGCGTTCACGTGAGAACCCTCAGGATGTTTCACGTAACCTACAGTATAACGCTTCCCCGCATTCTTCAATTGGCTCGCATTGAGCCGGTTCTATATACGCTGCTGGAACCCCTCCTCGCTTCTCGGTTCGGAGGATTGCTTATCGCAGTCGGCGAGGTGTGAATATGGCGTCACAGAACTCCAAGATGTTGAGGAGACACTTCGAGCGAAGCGAGGAGTGGGAAAAGCCCACGAGAAAGCAGGACGAAGAAAGAGCACTCAAGACATTGGCCATGATACCCAAAGAGGTTACCTCTGTTCTCGAAGTCGGAACCGGAAACGGACTAATCATCAACAAGGTCGAATCGTGCAAATTCGCAGTGGGGCTGGATTTCAGTCGAACGGCCTTGGGTCACGTTAGAAAAGAGCGAGTGGAAGGAGACTGCGCACATCTACCCATCGCTGACAATTCCTTCGATATCGTGATTGCAGCAGAGGTACTGGAGCATCTGGCGGATGAAGCCATGCTGATGTCGGCGAGAGAGCTAATAAGAGTGACGAGAAGATTCGTCTTAGTGAGTGTCCCGTTCGAGGAAAACCCTTGGGAAACATTTGTGAGGTGCGCTGACTGCGGGTATGCATACTCACCATACGGGCACCAGCAATACTTTGACCGGAAGAGGATTGAGAATCTCATACAAGCCAAGGACAAGGATGTGGAACTGTGGGGTAGCAAGAGAACGCTGCCACTGATCACTCTGCTCGGACAGAAAGTATTCGGGGTCTACTCCTATCGAGCTGGGAGTGAATGTCCTCGCTGCGGTTCAAGACGGCTGAAGTACAGCAGATTCTCCGAGATTTTCACCACATTCGTTTCGATCCTCCAGAAGAGGCTCGCGAGGGTAACACCGGACACTATCCTATGTCTTTACAGAGTTAAGTGAGTGAAAGGGGTCCGACTACTTCCAAGTCGCTCCGTTTCCGAGGACTCTGACCTTGAACCCTTCTCTCTCCCACTTACCCC
>Ga0172366_10004461_pt1 | contig 11016 bp, 8 predicted proteins | sample LakKivSesite69cm_FD_114533 | JGI IMG/M metagenome (GOLD analysis project Ga0172366, IMG submission 114533) | Sediment microbial communities from Lake Kivu, Rwanda - Sediment site 69cm | ecosystem: Environmental > Aquatic > Freshwater > Lake > Sediment | place: Rwanda: Western Province, Lake Kivu...
AGAAGTGTTGAGTCATATTGCGTCATCTTGTTGATTCTAGTTCTACACCTGGGCGCTCACCAACAACCTACGACAATACCTGAGGGGTGTTTTTACTTTAAGACAGTCAACAGGAATAGCCTTGTCCGCAGAAGGGGTTTTCGGCTGTATTTCTAGAATACAGAACACCCCTTGGCCTTTTCAGTCCATAACATGTGTAGCAATTAGGCATTTTCTCTGGATTAATTGAGAGCAGTTTTTAGCTTTATACCGGCATCTGTTGCCTCGAGTACATCCTCAGGAGTAAAGAAAAAGTTCCTATCAGGTCTATGAACGATAAACTTCTTTACTTCGCCACTCCAGCCGCCGCGTTCTATATCGATCACAGAGCACACTACCTTGCCACTCTTATCAACTACTTGCACTCCGGGTTTTATTTCCATTACCCTCCTCTCCCAACGGAATCATCCCAGTTCGATCACAGTTACCAGAGTTTTTCGGCATTCGCAGAATTTGCGAAATTCAGCTCCCTGCAATTGACTGGGAACCACTCGGATAGACTCCTAGCTTCCAAAAGCGTTGCTCGTCTCGTCCTTTTACCATTTCTCCTGGGATAGCCGCAAAACGAGCCACGTCCTAAGCCGCTCATCCAGCTTGCCCAGCCACGATTCTATCTTGCGTATATCCCCGCTCATCAGGGCAGCTTTTTCCTCCGCTGTCAGTTCATAGTCTTTTAAAGCTTCGCCGGGATTTTCTGCCAGTCGTGCCAGGAAGGCGTTATCCTGGGCGGCTCTATCAAGAACTGCCAATACCGTGTTTACCGCGGAGACTTTATACTCGGGAATCTTGGCTAACGGGTCAAGAGCATCATTGGTGAGGATATTCGCTGCCGCCTCATGCCAGTGGAAGGACATAAAGACGACCCCAGGAGGCGATTCCTCCGTAATATGCAATGGCGCCTCCACCCGACCTCTTTTTGAGGCAACTACTACTAAATCGCCCTCGATAAGCCCGAGCCTCGCGGCATCGCTGGGGCTCATTTCCACTACACCATTAGGATGAAGCTCACTGAGTACATTAGAGCGCCGACTCATTGTGCCAGTATGCCAGTGTTCTAGCACCCGCCCCGTAGTGAGAACCAGCGGGTAGCCTTTGGATATCGATTCTGCCGGTGGGATATAACTTACAGCATGGAACTTACCTCTGCCCCGGGCAAAGCCATCTTGGTAAAGAAAGCTGGTTCCTAGATGTGAAGCATCTGGGCAGGGCCACTGCAAACCGTCGTGGTCGAGGCGGTCGAAGTGGACACCGCCATAAATAGGGGTCAGCGAGGCAATTTCTTCCATGATCTGGCTAGCACTCTGATAGTCTGACGGTTGTCCCATTTTCTTAGCCAGGGCGGAGATAATCTCCCAGTCAGGCTTTGCCTCTCCAGGTGGCAGGATTGCTTGCCGCACTCTTTGAATTCGCCTCTCAGTATTGGTAAAAGTACCATCTTTTTCTGCGAAGGCAGCAGCGGGGAGAACAACATCAGCCATCCAAGCGGTCTCGGAGAGAAAGATATCCTGAACCACCAAGAATTCAAGCTTCTCCATCGCCTGCCTGGTATGCTCAAGGTGAGGTTCACTTAACATGGGATTCTCTCCCATAACATAGAGCCCTTTAATGTCCCCCCCGAGTATAGCATTGGCTATCTCGGTAACTGTCACTCCAGGATGGTCGCTTAATCTGCATCCCCAGGCGGTTTCGAATTTCATTCTCACGACGAGGTCATCAACCCTTTGATAGCCAGGATAGACATTAGGGAGCGCTCCCATATCACAGGCGCCCTGGACATTGTTCTGACCCCGAAGGGGACTGAATCCCGTGCCCTCCCTGCCGATATTGCCAGTGAGCAGTAACAGGTTTGCCACGCTCTTAACATTATCTGTGCCCGTGGTGTGCTGGGTTATTCCCATCCCATAGAGGATACAGGCGCTTTTCGCCTCTCCGAAGAGGCGGGCAGCCGCCTCTATATCAGCCTGAGGTACCCCGGTTACAGCCTCCACTGCCTCAGGAGTATACCTCTCTACGAGTGGGCGCAGTTCCTCAAAGCCCTCAGTGCGCTCCTGGATAAACTCCTTGTCGTCGAGCCCATCTCTGACAATCACGTGCATCAGCCCATTGAGAAGGGCGACGTCTGTCCCTGGCTTGTGGGCGAGTTTGACAGTGGCATATTCGCCGAGTTCGATAGAGCGCGGGTCAGCCACAATAAGCTTAGCGCCACCAAACCTGACCCTTCTCTTGATTATCGAGCCAATAATAGGATGACATTCGGTAGGGTTAGAGCCAATGACGAAGAAGAGTTCCGTTTTCTCAAAATCGGAATAAGAGTTGCTCATCGCCCCTTGACCGAAGGCAGCAATTCCCCCGACTACAGTGGAAGCGTGGCACAGTCGGGCGCAATGGTCAATGTTGTTAGTGCCAAGCACAGCACGGACGAATTTTTGCATAACATAGTTATCTTCATTGGTGCACTTCGCCGAACTGAGGGCAGCGATACTGTCTGGCCCATAATTTTGCTTGAGTTCGAGAAGTTTTTTTGCTGTCAGTTCCAGAGCCTCTTCCCAGGTAGCTTCACAGAATATTTCGTGCACCTGCCCATCTTGACCTGTTTTTCGTGCTACTCCGGGTAATCGTATAAGAGGTGTGGTTAACCTCTCAGGATGGCTGATAAAATCATATCCCCAGCGTCCCTTGACACACAGGCTGCCCTTGTTCGCCAGGCCCTCGGGGTCGCCGCGCGCGGAAACAATCTTATTATCTCGAACACCTAAGTAGATGGAGCAGCCAACTCCACAGTAGGGACAAATGGTTTTAACCTCTTTGGCAGGTGGTTTTTCCCATTTGGGCATCAATGCTCCTGTAGGACATCGGGCAACACATTCACCACAGGACTTACAGATGGAGTCGACAATTGGTTTATCACCAAAGGTGGCTACCCTTGCCGAGTTGCCTCTAAAGGCTATGTCGATGGCATCATGGCAAACTACTTCGTGACAGGCTCGCACACACTTAGCGCAGAGGATACACTTATTCAGGTCGCGAATAAACGCCGGATGGCTATCATCTACAGGGAGCACTTGAGTGCTTTTCCGCAGTCGGTCAACATGGTCCTGCTCTATGCCTAGATACCGAGCAACCTTAAGCAGCTCACAGTCCTCGTTTTTGGCACAAGCAAGGCAATCACCATGATGATTGGCGCTGATAAGTTCCATAGTGGTTCGGCGCGATTGATTAACCCGTTCTGTCTCGGTGTGCACCACCATACCATCAGTTGCCGGCGTAGTGCATGAGCTGACCAGGCCGCGCATCTCCTCAATCTCAACGACGCAGAGGCGGCAAGCCCCGTAAGGCTTTAGGTCAGGGTCGTAACATAATGTGGGAATATAGATGCCAGCATTCAGTGCCGCTTCAAGCACAGTGACTCCCTTTTTCGCTATAATCTGGCGACCGTTAATGGTCAGTTTGATGGTATCCACTTTTCCTTCCTCTGCTTCGGTTGAGGCGACTACAGTCATCGTTGCCTCCTCTTTATTAATCTTCTTCCAGATCGCATCTTAAGCACCTTTTTGCTTCCTCAATTGCCACTTCTTCTCTCAGGCTGAGCTCTACTTCAGCGAAATTACAAAGTCGCTCGATTAGAGTCAAGGTAGGTATGGCAATGCGATGTTTCTCCCCTTCCTCAAGCTCGGGTAATTTCTCTATTTCTTCAGGTGGCGCCAGTGCTTCGTCTATTATCCCGCTACCGCCTAGATATTTATCTATAGACACCGCTGCTTGCCTTCCGGCGGCGATAGCTTCAATGACTGTGGCTGGGCCAGTCACAGCATCACCACCAGCAAAAACACCTTCCCTAGTTGTAGCCAAGGTATCAGGGTCAACCTGGAAAGTATTGCCCCTTCCCAAGGGAAGTCCAAATTTGTCCGAAGCCTCCGGCACTTGACCGATAGCAGCAATAACAGTGTCAAAGGTCAAGCTGAACTCGGTGTCCGCAATTGCAACCGGGCGTCTTCTGCCACTTTCGTCTACCGCTCCAAGCTCCATGCGAATGCATGTAAGCTCTAAGGCACCATTTTTTCTTTCTATTCTGATAGGGGCAGCGAGGAATTCTATCTTTAGCCCTTCAAGCAATGCCTCTTCTATCTCCTCCTCACTTGCTGGCATCTCATCCCTGGTGCGGCGATAGAAAATTGTTGCCTCTTTAGCACCGAGTCGAAGGGCGCTGCGGGAAGCATCTATGGCAACATTGCCTCCACCAATGACAGCTATCCTATCTCCTACTCTAACTTTATTCCCTATATTTATCTCCCTAAGAAAAGACACACCCTCCATAACCTCAGGGCTGTCTTCTCCTTCAATTCTTAATTTAGCTCCTTGATGAGCGCCAATAGCTAAGAAAACGGCATGGTAACCATGTTCAAAAAGCTCATCTACAGAGCTAATCTTGGTGTTTGTCCTTATATCAACCCCAACGCTTTTTATTTCTTCAATCTCTTCGGCTAACACTTCTCTAGGTAAGCGATACTCAGGAATGCCGTACCTCATCATGCCACCTGGCTCAGGAAGAGTCTCAAATACAATGACAGTGTGTCCCCGCTTAGCTAAGTAATAAGCTGCAGTGAGTCCTGCTGGACCTGAGCCAATAACGGCAACTCGCTTATCTGTGGCTGCAGCCATCTTTGCCTTCGCCTTCCAAAGCCCGTTCCCTTTTTCTGCGGCAAAGCGCTTGAGCGCCCTTATGGTGATGGCTTCATCAATTTGCCCTCGCCGACACTTGGTTTCACAAGGGTGAGGACAAACATGTCCGCAAATTGAGGGGAAGGGTATCTTTTCCCGGATTACGGCTAATGCTTGGTCATACTTACCCTCACTAATAAAGCGGATATAGCGAGGGACATCTATACCAGCAGGGCAGGTATGGCTACAAGGCGCCTTGACCAAGCCCTTGCACACCGCAGCAGGACAATGATGCTTTTTGATGTGTTCTTCATACTCATCACGGAAGTAGCGAATACTGGTAAGCACTGGGTTAGGAGCTGTTTGTCCCAAACCACAGAGGGAATTATCTTTGACCGATTCCGCTAGCTCCAGAAGCAATTCAATATCATCGGGTCTACCTCTTCCATTGGTTATATCCTCTAGTATGTCTAACATCTGTTTAGTGCCCCAACGACATGGTATACATTTACCGCAAGACTCAAGTTGTGTGAAAGAGAGGAAGAAGCGGGCCATATCAACCATGCAAGTATCCTCGTCCATCACTACCATACCGCCGGAGCCCATAATAGAACCGGCTGCGGTTAGCGATTCATAATCAACTGGAGAATCAAGCAAGCTGGCTGGCAGACAACCTCCTGATGGTCCGCCAGTTTGTACTGCTTTAAAGCGCTTGCCACCGGGGATTCCTCCGCCAATCTCGAAGATAAGTTCACGTAAGGTGATGCCCATAGGAATCTCTACCAAACCGGCATTGGCAATCTTGCCTGTTAAGGCGAAAACCGCAGTGCCTTTGCTCTTCTCAGTGCCAATGCTGGCGAACCAGTCTGCACCCTTGCTAATTATCACGGGGATGCTGGCAAGGGTTTTCACATTGTTAATAGTAGTTGGCTTTCCCCACAAACCTGATTGTGCCGGGAAGGGAGGGCGACTGCGAGGCATACCCCTCCTACCTTCAATGGAAGCCATCAGTGCTGTCTCTTCACCACAGACAAAGGCACCGGCACCCTCTTTAATATGCACGATGAAGTTGAATTGTGAGCCGAGAATATTTTTGCCCAAGAACCCTCTCTCCTCAGCCTGCTTAATAGCAACACGTAAACGCTTTATAGCCAAAGGATATTCAGCGCGGCAGTAGATATAGCCTTCGCTGGCCCCTATAGCGTAGGCTGCAATAATCAACCCCTCTATGACTGTGTGTGGGTCACCTTCTAAGGTGCTCCGATCCATAAAAGCACCAGGGTCGCCCTCATCAGCGTTGCAGATCATATACTTCTGTTCCCCTGGCGACCTACGGCAGAATTCCCACTTCACTCCCGTGGGGAAACCGGCACCACCACGACCTCGCAATCCCGATTTCTTAATTCCACTAATAACATCCTCAGAGCTCATCTCCAACAAAGCCTTCCTCAGTGCCTCGTAGCCGCCGGTGGCTATATAATCTTCAATCCTCTCAGGATTAATATGCCCACAATTACGTAGTATCAAACGAGTTTGCTTTTTGTAAAAGTTTATTTCGGGATAAGTGGGTATTGCCATATTGGTAAGGGGGTCGCGGTAGAAAAGACGCTCCACCGGTTTACCCTGTTTTAAATGTGAATGGACAATCTCGGTAGCATCTTCGACCTTAACATGCGTGTAGAAGATACCTTCGGGCTCGACGACCACTATTGGTCCTTGCTGACAAAAGCCGTGGCAGCCAGTAAAATCTACTTCGATATTGCTCAATCCTGCCAGATTTACTTCATGCTCAAGTGCACTCCTAATTTCTTCCGACCGGGAAGATGTACAGCCAGTACCCTGGCAGACCAATACCTTGTGGTGCTCATTAGAATGAATGCCGGTTTCTTTCTCCATCATTTCTTCTCCCTGAATGGCTCCAAAACCCCAGCCACCTTTTTGGTTGTCATTTGCCCATGGGTCGCATTATTTACCACCATTGTTGGCGCTAAAGCGCAAGCACCGATACAGGCCACTGTCTCCAAGCAATACTCGAGATCGGGACTGCTCTCTCCGGGCTTGATGCCTAGATGTTTTTCTACTTCTCGAAGTATGCGAGCACCACCACGTACATGACAGGCAGTGCCGCGACAAACCCTAATGATATTCCGACCTGAAGGAACAAGCTTGAATTGGGCATAGAATGTGCCCACCCCAAAGACCGTGCTCTCTGGCAGTTTAACGAATTTAGCTATTCTTTTCATGGCCGGCTCGGGCAGGTAGCCAAAAACCTGCTGGACTTGTTGCAAGATGGGGATAAGCTCATCATCTCTGCCTTCATAGGAGGAGAGAATTTCGTTCAGGCGCTTCTCAACAGTCGCTTCTTGCTCTGCCAAAAGCACCTGAGTGCCTTGCGCTACTGAGGGATTTGCCATTTCACACCTCACTATTTATTTACCATTTCTCTTGAGACAGCCGGCACCAGAGCCAGGTAGCTAATTCTTTATCTAGCCTGCCGACCCAGGATTCTATTTTCTTGATATCACCGCTAGCTAAAGCAGCTCTCTCCTCGGTAGTCAAAGAGTAATACTCTTTGAGGGCTTCATGAGAATTCTCCGCTAATCTCGCCAGGAATTCCGATTCGTTAGCTGCTCTCTTTAGAACAGCGAGCAACTCATCTCTTCCTGACACAACCTGTTCCTTGACCCCTTCTTTTGTTACTGGAAGCTTTGTAGTCATTCTTATTCCTCCTTTCGCTCTACACCAAGTCTAGCAATTGCCTGACTGCCTGTCTTCGTCCATAAGTTGCAATTTGCAATAGCACTTTGGTTATGTCCAAAAGGGCACTCGGCTTGCCCTAAAGTGCATCTGAGCTTATAATTGCTTAGACGATTTCATGTCACCCTGAGCGAAGCGAAGGGTCTAGAAAGTACCATGAGATTCTTCGCTACGCTCAGAATAACAGTAGGCTGAATGATTATCTCCTGGGTTTGGAAAATTGAAGACAGGAAATAAATTAACGGTCTTGATTGCTGACGACCACCCATTGGTACGTGAAGCGCTACGTCAAGCACTAGACAGTGAGGATGACATGGAGGTTGTGGCTGAAGCCGGCGATGGTGAGGAAGCAATCAAGCTTGCCTCCGAATTAAAACCCGACGTGGCGGTGATGGACATCGTTATGCCCAAATTCAATGGGATTGAAGCCACGAGAAAGATTAAGGAGATTGTTCCTGATATAGCCATTATAATCCTCACCGCTTATGATGACGACGAGTATGTATTGGGATTGCTTGATGCTGGAGCTGCTGGTTATCTTCTGAAAAGCGCCAGGGGGCGTGATTTGGCTGGAGCTATTCGAGCTATAAAATCAGGCGAATCAGTGCTCCACCCCAAAATTATTGCCAAGTTGTTAAAGCGAGCTATAATGGCACCGGTTGAGGAACACAAAGCGTCGGGACTATTGAGCGAGCGAGAATCGGAGATACTGAGGTTGGTCGCCCTGGGGATGAGCAATAGAGAGATCGCGGAAAAATTGTTTCTCAGCCAGCGTACTATTAAGGCTCACCTGACTAATATCTTCAACAAATTGAATGTTGCCTCACGCAGCGAGGCAATAGTCAAAGGATTACAATGGGGATTAGTTACCTTAGAGAATACCGGAGACAAAGTCCAAGATTAAGAAACCCACACCTCTGGATTATAATCGTCTTATTCGTTTTCCTAACCATATCTCATTTCACCCAGCTCCTGCTTCACATACCTGTCCTGGGCGAGATCTCGGTGCCTGCCGTTCTAGGGCTTTCACAACACAGTTTGGAGCGACTTCTCTATCTCTTGTTGGTGGTATATGCAGGCTGGACACTGGGGATAATCGGGGGCGCCGCACTATGGCTATCAAGTGCTGTGGCAATGTTACTTCGCAGTTTCTTGATTTCCCCCAATTTCAAGGATGCGTTCTTAGAAACGCTCGCTAGCCTTGCTATTGGCGCTTTAGTCATTATACTGATGGCAGCCTACCATCAAAATAAACGGCAACGAGAGAAACTAGAAAAAGCTATGAACGACGTGGAATTGGTGCGACAAAGCTATGAAGATTCATTTGCCAACGCCAGCGATGCTATCTGGATTCACGACATAGAGGGCAATATCATTCTGGCTAATAAAGCCTGTGCAAAGCTCACTGGCTACCCAGTTTCAGAATTAACCGGCAAAAATGTCCGTGAGTTTCTTACCCCAGAGTCGTTAACTTTAGCGAGACAGCTGAAAGATAGGCTACTAAGAGGTGAAGCTATGGAACAACCCTACGAGCAGCGCCTCATCAGGAAGGACGGGACACAGGCGATTTTAATGCTCACTACCAGGCTGGTTGCAGAGTATGGGAAATCCATTGCCTTCCAGCATATAGCGAGGGATGTGATCGAACAAAAGAGAGCGGAGGAAATGCTTACTAGAATTATTGATGGTTCCCCAGTTCCGACATTTGCAATTAATAAACAGCATAAAATCACACACTGGAACACGGCACTAGAATCTCTCACTGGTGTAAAAAGGGAGGAGTTGCTTAATACAGACCGACAATGGATAGTATTTTATCATGAGAAGAGACCAGTTATGGCTGACCTCATAGTGGACAAAGCATCTGCAAGCGAGATTGAGGCACATTACCGAGATAAAGGTCGCCAATCGCCTCTAATTGATGGTGCCTACGAAGCAGAGGATTTTTTCCCAGCCATTGGAGAAGATGGCAAGTGGCTTCATTTTATGGCAAGTCCGATAAGAGATGAAAACGGGGAAATAATAGGGGCAATAGAGACCATGCAGGACATAACTGAAGAGAAGCGGATGCAGGATAACCTGCGCTATTATCTCGAAGAGATTACTAGGGCTCAGGAAGAAGAACGCAAACGTCTTGCTCGTGAACTTCATGATGATACTTCTCAGCAACTATTGCTTTTGGCGCGTGGGGTAGATAACCTCGCCTCTAAAGCCGAAAGCTATTTGCCTCAAGAGCTAAGAAATGAGTTGGGGAGGCTATATGAACTGTCCCAGCAAACCTACCAAGGCGTTAAACGCTATGCTCAGGCTTTAAGACCTCGCATTCTGGACGACTTAGGTTTGGTGCCGGCTATCAAGTGGCTGGCCGAGGAAATACACAACCTTAGTGGAATCGAAATTCAGGTCAAAACAGATACCATTCCACCACTCCCCCCAGAAACACAACTAATTCTGTTCCGCATTGTTCAGGAAGCCTTAAATAATATTCACCGGCATTCGGGGGCATCTGAAGCCAACGTTACGGTGGAATGCCAGGAAGCTGTGGTCAAGGTGACCATTAGCGATAACGGCAAGGGCTTTAAGCTTCCCCAGCAGTTAAGTGATTTCGCCGGTCGAGGTAAGTTAGGGCTTACCGGTATGGCGGAACGGACCCGGTTGATAGGTGGAGAACTGGAAGTTAGTTCCCAAGTGGGAAAGGGAACCAGAATAATAGTTGAAGTGCCGACAAAGCTTTATTCTGAAAGCTAAGAGCTGACAACTGTCAACTATCAAGTAGCTTCTCCACTTTCACTGCTGCAACTTTGAGCTCGGGAATTTTGGCTACAGGGTCGAGCTTGGGATTTGTGAAGATATTGGCAGCACTTTCGGCGAAATGGAAAGTCATGAACACCACTCCTGAGGGCAATGCCTCAGTTACTTCAGCTTTAGCAGTAATTTCACCGCGCCGGGAGCTGACCTTAACCTTGTCACCCTGAGCTATACCAAGTTGCGAAGCATCCCCGGGGCTGATTTCCACCACGCCTTCAGACTCTATGATATTAAGCCCGGCTACTTTACGAGTCATCGCTTCGTGCAGGACACTGCACTATTCATCGTTTTGTTGCCTGCAAAATGTTCTACTAAAGATTGACTCCCCCATCATCTATCATCCATCATCGTCTCATCTTCCATACTCCATCCTCCATGAACTGTCGTCCACCATCCATAACCGTCATCCATAGCTGTTGTTCATCATCCATCAACCATCGTTCATAACTGTTGTTCATCATCCATCAACCATCGTTCATAAACTGTCGTCTGTCGTCCATGAACCGTCGTCCATAGCTGTCGTCTGTCGTCCATGAACCGTCGTCCATAACTGTCGTCTGTCGTCCATAAGCATTATATGAAATCAACCAGCGAGCCACGTAGAAAACCAAGCTGGGCAAATGAAGTGTCGTCTATCGTCCATCGTCCATGCGTATTCGTATTATTATAGTATGGAAGATAAGACGATGATGGACGATGGATGACGTTGGAGGTCGGTCTCTGATGGAATATTTCGCAGGCAACAAAGCGATG
>Ga0172366_10004465_pt1 | contig 11009 bp, 9 predicted proteins | sample LakKivSesite69cm_FD_114533 | JGI IMG/M metagenome (GOLD analysis project Ga0172366, IMG submission 114533) | Sediment microbial communities from Lake Kivu, Rwanda - Sediment site 69cm | ecosystem: Environmental > Aquatic > Freshwater > Lake > Sediment | place: Rwanda: Western Province, Lake Kivu...
CGAAGATAGTGTTGGATCGCCCCGACATCGCCTTCCGGCATGATTCAAGAAGCGCTTTGCCCCAGAGCCCGCGGAGTGCCCTCCCCCGAGAGGCTGTAGCCCTTGCTCGCTCGTAGGAACGCGTCAGCGGCTCGTGAATCGATGCCGCAGCGAAGGCAAAATCATCATAGGATATCTCGGGGAAAGCCCTGTGCCTCGTCACATTCCCCGGCTTCGGCTCGCCTGAGACCTCAAGGAGGATGGACATCTGCTGCGCCGAGACTATCGACTCCACCCGGGGCAAGAGGTAGCTTCGTGACAACGGCCTCACGTTGTCCTCGCCGCACTCCTTTTGAGTGCTGCCTCGATCAAGCCGCAGAACAACGGGGCCGGGGAAAGGGGCCTTGAGAGGAACTCCGGATGTGCCTGGGTCCCGACGAAGTAGGGATGGCCGTCGAGCTCGAGGAATTCCATCAACAGACCGTTGGGGGACCTGCCCACGAATCTCAGGCCCGCGGCATCTATCATGTCCGAGTACCTTGGGCTGACCTCGTACCGATGGCGGTGGCGTTCGAAGGTCAACCCTTCCTTGTCCATCTTGCCGAGGGACTCATACAGCCGGGCGGTCTTGGTCTTGGGGGTAAGCTTGGCCGGATAGGCCCCCAGCCTCATGGTCGCCCCGTACCTGCTTTCCCGGATGATCTTCTTCTGCTCCGGCAGGATGTCGATCACGGGGTGGGGGGTATCTGGATTCATCTCGGTGCTGTGGGCGCCCGCCAGGCCCATCTGGTTTAGCGCATATTCCACAACCGCACACTGGAATCCGAAGCAGATGCCCAGAAACGGAATGCCGTTCTTCCTGACATACTCTATTGCCTTAATCTTGCCCTCAACTCCGGTCGTGCCGAAGCCCCCGGGCACTATGATGCCGTCCTCAGCATCAAGGCATCGCACCGAATCCTGATCGGTCTCGAACTGCTTCGAGTCCATCCATGAGATCTTGGCCCCAGCTTCATGCCAGGCCGCCGCGTGCTTTATCGCCTCGTTTATCGATACGTAGGAATCGGGGAGCCTGTAGGACCCCGTGTCCACGTACTTGCCAACAAGGGCAATGCGAACCCATCTCTTCGGGTCCTTCATCCGCTGTACCATGGCCGCCCAATCATCCAGCCGCGGTTTCCGGTACTTCAAACCCAGCCTCTCGGTCAGCCTCTCCCCCAAGCCCTGCTGCTCGAACAGAAGCGGCAACTCATAGACGCACTCCACGTCTGGGTCCGAGATGATGTCCTGGGGATACACGTCACAGAAGAGGGAGATCTTGCTTCTCCTCACTTCATCGATCATCTTGCTGGCCCTGCAGACTATGAAGTCAGGCGGGATCCCCTGTTCCCGGAGCTTGTTCACTGAGTGCTGGGTTGGCTTGGTCTTTGGCTCTCCAAGGTGCTCGGGGATGGGGAGGTAGCTGACGTGCACATGCACGAGCGACCTCGGGCCTTCCTCCATCCGCATCTGGCGAATGGCCTCGGTGAAGTGAAGGTTCTCGTAGTCCCCCACCACCCCGCCTATCTCGTAGATCAGAACGTCGACCTGCTCGCTGAGGGCGACCTCCCGGATTCTCCGCTTCACCTCATCGGTCACGTGGGGGATGAACTGGACGGTCATGCCCAGGTACTTGCCCTGTCTCTCGTTCTGGATCACCTGGCCGTATATCTGGCCGGAAGTTACGTTGTGGCTCTTGGGCAGGTTTATGTCCATGAACCTCTCGTAGTGGCCGAAGTCCTCGTCTATCTCGCCCCCGTCGTGGGTGACCCACACCTCGCCGTGTTCCGTCGGCCTGAGCGTCCCGGCATCGTAGTTGAAGTACCCGTCGGCCTTCATGGCCGTGACGGTGTGCCCGCGGGCCTGGAGCATCCTGCCTATGGAGGCAGCCGTGATGCCCTTGCCCAACCCGCTCATGACTCCCCCTGTGATGATGACGTACTTGGTCAGGGGGATCGCCTCCAAGGATGAGGAGAAAGCGTCGCCAGCGGAATGGAGACAGCCGGCAGGCGATAGGTGGTCGGCATACCGCGGGTTGTCCGCATGCACTATTATAGCTTTCGGGTGGTGTGGTCGTCAGCGGTTGGCCCACGGCCAGCGGGTCAATGGATGAGGAATCGACCCAGACGATCCTGTCGGTTCAATGGCTCTGCCGGCGCCCAAGAGACGATCCATCAATCGCGCGACGAGAAAAGGAACTGCGCGGGATCGATGAGGTCGCTGCTCCTGATTCCCATGGACTGAAGCTCCCGGCCAAACTCCGCTGGATAGGCGATCTCGCACAACCTGTGGGCGTCGCTGCCCAAGCTGAACTTCACCCCGCTTCTTCTGCACAGTCGCACGAGCTCATGGAAGAATCGAGGGGCCGGGCTGCCCAAGCCAGGCCTAATCTCGAAGCTCAGCCCGCGCTCCCCTGACTCGACCATCACCCTCTCAAGACGGTCCCAGTCATAGTACTCCAACACATCCAGCGGGTTCATGATCCTGCCGATCTTGGAATGGAGGAACGGATGCGCAACTATGTTTGCGAGTCCCCAGCCCAAGACCCCTTGGAGCATTTCCAGATAGTGGGAGGCATACGAAGCGGGGTCCCTCTGCGCCGGGTTCTCGACCGATTGCAGGTGGTAGTGGTTGGCTGCAACCATGACGTAGTCCAACTCGCGGGCCACATCATCGAAGACCGCGATGCTGGCAGGCGAGAGGACCGTTGCCTCACAGCCCACGAGGAACTCAACGTCCCACGAACCTGGGGAGAGGTCCTCGCGATTCCGCGCCGGCCGCTCGTTGTGGGCGGCGATGTCGATGTGATCCGAGAGGCCCACGTACCGCAGCCCGGCCAGTCGGGCCTCCCTGCTGATGGACTCAAGGACCATCTCAGGCTTGGCGCAGGATGAACGCCACGTGTGCACGTGCATGTTAAACCTTGGCACCAGACAGATCCCTCAGAAGTTCTCCAGGGTCAGCTGCGCCTCCACCTTGGTTTTGCCCAAGCTCAGCCTTCTTCCTATGGCCCTCCTCAGATCGTAGGCATAGAGGTTATCCCTGTACGTGAAGAACAGGGCCTCCCCGCGGGTGTCCTCGATCCTGCCCCGTACGCCGTCGCCCTCAAGGATGAGGGGGGTTCCCATGCTTTCCAGGCCGGGATTCTGGTACAGATGCCTCATGTCGGCCAATCTCAAACCAGCGGGCAAGGAGATCATGCCTAGGATTCGATTCGCCTCCACTAGATCCGTCACCTTTCCGACCTCGCCCACCTTTTCCTCGAACCTGACCGCGAGCTTGAGTCCCTCCGAGGCTGAGATGGCTCTCTCGGCCTTCCGGGCCTCCAGGCCATCGCTGAACCCGGAAACGACGCAGGCGAATGGCGCCCCCTGCTCCCTGATCCTTCTCTCGAATCTTGACTCCTTCGTGACGCCGATCTTGGGTAGCCTGCCGAACAGGGCAAGATAAAGAACATGAGGCACCAAGCAGTCCGCCCTTCCCTTCAGACATCGAGAACCGTCACACAGGGCACAGGGATCCCTGGCGACGCGGGCCGTGGGCTGTCCAGCAGCCCTGAAGGATACCATCCTTCCTTTTTCAAGGGGCAGAACGCAGCTGGCCTCCTCAGACCACAGACACAGGCCCTCGACGCCGTTTGGCATGTACGCGATGTCTCTCACAACGAAGGAGCCCATCAGGGCTAGCCGGGGTGCGCCCCAAGAAAAATGTAGGGCCTCGGCGGAGCGCGTGGCGCAAGACTGCACCGGGAAGCCGACTGCCGCGTACTCCCTAGAAGTTATTTTCGCCTATTTTGCGTTTTCGGAACACGACTGCGCGCAGATCAGGAATCCAAGACACGAGGTAAACGATTGAGGCACGAAACGCCGATTCCTGCCTCTTCCAAACCACCGAAAACATTTATATGAGTTTTTCGAGCCCCGGATCAGCCGTCTCCTTTTCCCTAGCGCTGAGGTAAGCACCCATGGGTTCTTTCTCCATCGCAATCCGAGACCTTAGGCGTCGGATCCTCATAACGTCGGTGACCGTCCTCAGCATCACCCTTGCGATATCGGCCTTCCTCTGCATCCTTCCACTGGCGGAGAACTTCGAGATCGCCGTAGGAACGGCCATGGATCTGCAGATGTATGCCGCGGAGCGGCAGAGCGTCACCAAGATCCTTTACTCCTTCCGCCAGCCCAATACCCCCATCTCCAGCGCTGATGCGATCAGAGCTCTGGAGGGCGTCGACATGGTGAACCCCCGCACCGAGTTCATCGCGGAGGACCCCAGGGGCTATGTGGACGTGAACGGAACGCCAGTTGCCGCGAAGCTCACCGCGCTTGAAAGGCGGATGCAAGGAAGGCCACTGAGCATATTCTGCATCGATCCCGCATCCGAGGACACGTGGTGGAGAAAGGCGGTGACGGACGACGGCAGGGGGTTCAGCGACTTCGTGACCAACGGGTCGTACATAAGCCAACCGGGCGAGTGCATGATAGGTCTGGACATGGCCCAGTACTACCACGAGCAGTTCCAGAAGAACGGGATTGGCATCATAGGAGTGGGGGACACCATAACCCTGCATGCCGGCATGATAGCCAAGCGTGGCACCACAGGCGGCGCGACGCACGGCACCGTCACGCTGAAGGTGGTGGGCCTGTTCAAGACGTTGGGTGATCCAGGGCTTGACCGCCTCGACAGAGCCGAGGAGGCATGGTCGGGCAACACCATCATCATGCATCGGAAGGACGCAGAGCAACTATTCGCTATGAAGGAGGACACCGTCTCGCGCATATACGTGCGCTACGAGGAGAGCGCGAAAGGCGGCGATATCATCAACAACGTGATCATCCCCCTGCGCAAGATGGCTGAGGTAGCTCCCTACTTCATCACGCCAACCGGCGCGGGAACGATGGGAAGCACACGCCTTGCCCACACGACGACGATCATAATCTCGTTCATCGCCGTGGCAGTGGTCATCATGAACATGATGTTCACCCGCGTATATGAGAGGGTCCGTGACATAGGAATCATGGGTAGCTTCGGTGCAACGATCTTCAGGATCATGAGCATCTTCATGATCCAAGCCGTGATCCTCGGTCTGATCGGAGGTGCCCTGGGCGTCACGGTGGCACTCATCGCCAGCCAACTCTACCCCAATCTGATCTCCCTTCGCTTCACCGTCTCGCTGATCGCGGCACCGATCATGCTGGCGCTGGGGCTTGCCCTGGTTGCATCGATAGTCCCCGCTTTCCGGGCCGCGCTCTATGATCCTCTCACCGCCATGAGGTATGGCCTGGAGGCCGCGTCGGAAAGCATAGTGACCAAGTATATGAACCCGATCTACAAGCGGCTGGTCAAGATGAAGTTCCTCCGCAGAAGGATATACACCTCGCTGGCCGTGAGGAACCTGCTGCGGAGGTTCACGCGGTCGATGCTCGCCACCATAGGCATAGCCATAGGGATAGGCCTGTTCGTCCAGCTCATGATAACCTCGCAAGCCATCAAGAGTCAGATTGGCGGAGGGGAACTCACGGTGGAGGCCTACCAGACCGGCCTAGCGCTGGTGGCAATCGCGATCGGTGCGCTGGGGACCTTCAACACGATGATAACCGCGGTCCTGGAGAGGACCGGCGAGATCGGGGCCATGGTCGCCATCGGAGGCGAGCCGAAGCACATCCGAAGAATGTTCAGGACGGAGGCAAGCATCATAGGGCTCATAGGAGGGATCATGGGGGCGATCATAGGGCTGTTCGCATCGATGCTGCCCTTCCTGTTCACGTGGAACTTCCAGGGCCTGAACTGGCTGATGATCCTTTCCATGATGGGGCTTGGCATAGTGCTCGCCGTCGGGATAAGCTACATGTCCTCATGGTACCCGTCCCGAAGGGCGTCGGGAATGGCTCCAGCGGAGGCCTTCAGACTTGAGTACTGACCTCGGCAAGCACCTCATACAGATAAGAGGCCCCTTCATGGTGGACACTCGCGACCTGACGAAGACGTTCAAGCTCGCGGAGGGCGAGGTCAAGATCCACGCGCTGAGGGGCGTCAACATCCGGATAGAAACGGGGGCCTTCGCGGTCATGATCGGGCCGTCGGGATCGGGGAAGACAACGTTTCTCAACATGATCAGCGGCCTGGACTCGCCCACGAGCGGGGAGGTTTTCATCGGGGGGCTGAACATCACCAAGGGGGACAGGGACTTCCTGAACATTCTCAGGCAGGAGACGATTGGGTTCATCCACCAGACTTGGAACCTGGTCCCGCTTCTCACGGCCCTCGAGAACACCGAGCTGCCCCTGGAGATGGCGGGGGTGGACAAGGAGGACAGGCGCAAACGGGCGATCGAGGTTTTGACCAGGGTTGGCCTTAAGGACCGGATGAACCACCGTCCCATAGAGCTGTCGGGTGGTGAGCAGCAGAGGGTGGGCATCGCAAGGGCACTGGTCTTCAACCCGCCGTTGATACTGGCCGACGAACCCACCGCCAACCTTGACGCCAAGACCGGGCTTGAGATCATAGCGCTGATGAAGGAGCTGCAGGAGGAGCAGCACTCCACCCTCCTGGTGAGCACACACGACCCCAAGATAACGGCCGAGGCCGACCTGATCATCTACCTTAGGGACGGCGGGGTGGTGAACGAGGAGATCCAGATGCCTGACATCAAGCCCGCCAAGACCGTTCGCCTCAAGAGCGATCACTACCTGAGCGACGCCATGATCAAGGTGCTCAACAGGTTCGTAAGAAACGAGCTCATCGGCCGGAGACTCGCCATCGGGGACGCCCTCGAGGCCGTCGAGATGCCCTTCAAGGTCACAGAGACCGATCCTCCGGGAAGGGTTAGGGTCATGAGGCCAACGGAGGTCTTCATAGAAGCCTAGGAGGCAATTGCTTGGCCACCATGAGGAGAACCGGCTACGCGGACGTTTTCCGCTACATGGGTAACATCCTGGCCCTGGTGGGCTTCGTGCTGAGCCTGAGCATCGCCTGGAGGCTCTACGTGCTCCTCGGCGTCGTCAACGATACCGTCGTTGCGGTCTTCATCATGAGCGCCGTCTCGGGAGGGCTCTTTGCACTGCTGCACTTCATGGGCAAAGGGCTCGGCCTCAGACTGGCGAGCGGGAAGTGCGAGATATGCGGCGTCGAGTTCGGCCGGGAGACATGCCCCGAATGCGGCAGGAGGTTCGGCTACAAGTGCGCGCATCCGAATGCCCCGCTTGCAGGATACTGCGAGGAGTGCCTGACCTGCCCGATATGCGGGGTCGGGCTCGGCAATGCCCACTGCCTGGTCTGCGGGAAGTTCATCTGCGAGAACTGTTACGACGAGGCCAGCTACACCTGCATCGAATGCGCCTCGAAGGGGAAGACGAAGAAGATAAGGGTGAGGATGACTAGCACCTCCTCCAGGAAGACCACCTCGGACCTTGAGGATGCAAAGGTCGTTGTCCTTGAGCCGCAGACCTTCCTAAGCTACAAGTCCTCGGAGCTCCTGCGCAAGTTCGCGAAGGAGGACATAGTGGGGCAGTCCGTGCGCAACGGCGATGTCGTGGACGCGCTTGGGGTGAAGTTCAAAGTTGCCGCCACCGCCCCCAGCGGCCTTGTGAAGATCGTACACTCAACTTCCCTCAACGTTGTCAACCCGCAGGAGAGAACGAGGGTTCTGGAGCAGAGGAAGAAAGGAGCCCTCAGGTGCAAGTCCTGCGACTCGGTAGCGATCACGATCCGCTGCAGGGTATGCAGAGAACCCATCTGCGACAGGCACCGCAACTTCTGCAACTCGTGCGGATTCTACGTCTGCGGGGACCACTACCTCAAGGAGAAGAACATGTGCACCAAGTGCGCGGGCGTCGCGACCCCCGCGCAGCAGCCGGCTGCGGCCGAGGCTACTTGAGAAGCTTCCGGTGCTTCGCACAGCTTATGCAGGCGTAGTACTTGTAGGTCGGGAGCATTATCTGGTCGCGTCTAATGCCCAACGACCTCAGGTCGCCAAGGTGCATGCCCCTTTCAACGGGGGTGGCCTTCCCCCTGGGCACGGACCGGCCGCAGAATGTGCAGGAAACGCTTCGCTGGCGTCCGACGCTCTTCTTGTACTTTCCCCATTTCTTGTGCCGTGATTTCCTAGCAGTCATTCACCGTCACTGAATGGGCCAACTCCCGGCCGTTCGAATTTAAAGGTTATCTTGAGCCAAACCGCGGATACGATCGAACCGCGGGCGGAATCGCGCCATACTTTCGAGGGCCACCGCCAGGATCACGTCCATGCAGCATCCCTGCGAAATTCATTTATCTGACGCACGCCCGGAATCCGTCCGAATGCCAGCGGTGTACCTCGGCAGGATACAGATTTCCTGGTGCACGAAATGCAACCTGCCCATCCTGGAGAGGAGCCGCTGTCCATTGTGCGGCTCGGACACCGAGGAGGTTCCGCTGACGCCGCCCGGCGATGCCTACCCCGCGGTCGGAAGCTCCATCGAAACGCTGAGGGCCACGGTGGACGCCGCGTATGGACAGGGCGTTGGAGCAAATTTCCTGCCCGAGGACAAGCTGATCCTGTTCAACAGCATCCCTTTCGAGGACAGGGCGATAGAGGTCGTGGCTGACGGAAGGATACTGGGGCGCACGTTCTACGGTCCCTCCTCCCGTAGCTGGGCGTTCAAGCCGACCATCCAGGGTGCTTCGAGACTGGCCCAGCTATCGGAGCGCAAGCGGATCCAAGCTGACGGTGGAGCGGTGGGGCCGATACTGAGGGGCGGAAGCCTCCTCGCGGCCGGAATCCTAAGCGCTGACGAGTCCATCCAGCCGGGTGACGAGGTCTCCGTGGCGGACCCCGAGGGCAGGGTATTCTCGGTGGGGAGCGCGAGGATGAGCGGCCGCGAGATGCTCGAGCACAGACGGGGCATGGCGGCAAAGATCCGTGAGGCCGGTCACCCCCAAGAGCAATCCATACTGCCCGGCGGGCAGTCATGGGACGACGCGGCACGGGCAAACGAGGAAGTCCTCAAGAAAAGGGAGGAGGAGGCAATCAACTTCGTCAGGCGGGTCTCGCTCTCGTATGATATCCCGAAGTCCGTCGCCTTCAGCGGCGGGAAGGACAGCCTGTGCACGCTGCTTGTGGTGGCCAAGGCCATCAAGGACTTCAAGGTGCTCTTCGTCGACACGGGCATAGAGTTCCCGGAAACCCTGTCGTATACCGAGCTTGTTCTGGAGAGGATGGGCCTCAAAGACAGGCTTGTGTCGAAATCCGTCGGGGAGAGGTTCTGGCAAGCCATGAAGATCTTCGGTCCCCCAGCCAGGGACGCGCGCTGGTGCTGCAAGGTCTGCAAGCTCGGGCCGACGACCTCCCTCATACAGGAGGCGTTCGGAGGGGACTGCCTGACCTTCGTTGGGCAGCGCAAGTACGAGTCCCAGCAGAGGTTCGGGCGCGGGAGGATCTCGCACAACCCATGGGTCCCGGGCCAGGTTGCAGCGAGCCCGATAAGGTCCTGGACGGCGCTCCACGTCTGGCTCTACGCCATCAGGGAGAAGGCCGAGATGAACCCCCTCTACTACAGGGGGTACGGCAGGATCGGGTGCATGGTCTGTCCATCCGGTGAGATGGCAGAGTTCCATCTCCTTGAACGCACCCACCCAGAGACTGCAAAGAGGTTTCTTTCGGATATCGAAGCACACGGCCAAAGGAACGATATGCCGGACGACTGGCTTCGCCTCGGGCTGTGGCGGTGGAGGCAACTGCCGCCTTGGACGGGCGAGAAGATGAGGGAATTCAATGACCCCTTCGCGTCCACCGAGCAGGTGGTCTTCCAAGAGTGGAGAACCGACTCGGGCATGGTTCTTGATGCCCAGCTCGGTGAGTGCGACAGGCTCAGAGTTGCCAACGCGCTGAATGCCCTGGGCCGAGTCGATGATAGGAACGGCCGCATCTTCACCACGCATTCTGGGATTCCCATGGAGGTCACCGCCGAGGGAAGGATGGTCTTGGGGCCCTGCCAAAATAGGGATCTTCTGTGGGAGGTGGGGCGGAAGGCGGCCTACTGCATGGTAAAGGCGAGATACTGCGTGGGGTGTGGCACCTGCGTGGGCTCATGCCACAGGAAAGCGATAGAGATCATTGACGGCAAGAGCTGGATCGGCGGGGAATGCACGCACTGTGCGTCCTGCACCAAGCTCTGCCCGGTGTTGACCTGGGCGGTCAGGGAGCCCGTGAACCCATTCGGCTGATATTTTTCAGGCCCTGTTTGGAGGAGTCGGAGATGACAGTCTGGATCCGGAAGGCAACCGTGAGGGATGCCGAGGAGATAAGGAAACTCATCAATGCATATGCGTCAGAGAACAGGATGCTCCCCCGCTCGCTGAGCGAGATATACGAGAACATAAGGGATTACCACGTGGCGGAGGACGGGGGCGAGGTTGTGGGATCGTGCGCGCTCCACATTTTCTGGAACGACCTAGCCGAACTCCGGTCACTGGCGGTGCGGGCCGACCACCTGGGCAAGCGAGTCGGGATGGATCTCATCGGCAAGGTGCTGTCGGAGGCGCCGGCCCTGGGCATAAAGAAGGTGTTCATCCTGACGGCGATACCGGGCTACTTCGAGAAGGTCGGCTTCAGGACGGTCGAGAAATCCGAGCTGCCCCAGAAGATATGGGCCGAGTGCATCAGGTGCCCGAAGTTCCCAGATTGCGACGAGGTTGCCATGATAGTTGAGCCCAAGGAAGGAAGCTAGGTCGGTTGCGCTGGTCAGATTCGATCGAGTTGACCTAGGTCTCGTCAGCGAGATGGCGTCGGTTCTTGGGGAAAGCTACCCGTTCCTCAGGTTCCTGGTCCTGTCTGAAGCGCTCGATCTGCCCAATGCGCGCACGCGCAGGGTTGCCACGCTGCAGTACAGGGCAGAGGACTTCACCCCAGCTCTCGAGAAATCCCAAGGTCTGGTGGGATCCGACCTGGAGGTCGGGCTTACTGCCGTCGATCTCTACGTTCCGGATCTGAACTTCGTCTTCGGCTTAGCAAGCCC
>Ga0172366_10004467_pt1 | contig 11006 bp, 14 predicted proteins | sample LakKivSesite69cm_FD_114533 | JGI IMG/M metagenome (GOLD analysis project Ga0172366, IMG submission 114533) | Sediment microbial communities from Lake Kivu, Rwanda - Sediment site 69cm | ecosystem: Environmental > Aquatic > Freshwater > Lake > Sediment | place: Rwanda: Western Province, Lake...
ATCTTCCATAAAGTTTTTAAATCCTATCCCCTTTATCCCCTTCCCCTTACCAAGGGGAAGGGGAATGCAGATAAGAGAGGGGCGAAGCCCCTCTCTAGTTCCCCCTCTCCTTACTCAAACCCAAAGGAGAGGGGGTAAAGCGGGTTCCCAGGAAAATCAAAGATTTTTCTGGGTGCTTAAAGGGGGTGAGGTTACCAAATCCTCAGCCAAATTCTTGCGCAACTCAATAATACGGTCGCGGAGTAGTGCCGCCCGCTCAAACTCCAGATTTCTGGCGGCGGTCTTCATCTGTGATTCCAGCTCTTTAATCAGACGGGCGATGTCTTCTTTGGACATAGGGGCGGCAAAATAGGGGGCACGAGTCTCGGCTACCACCCGCACCCGCTCGGTAATATCTTTGATTGCCTTCCTAATTCCCTGGGGGGTAATGCCATGCTCTCTATTGTAGGCTTCCTGAATCTGGCGACGGCGCTGGGTTTCCTTTATTGCTCTGTCCATAGAATTGGTGGCGGTATCGGCATACATAATGACGTGCCCATCTATATGGCGGGCAGCCCGCCCCATAGTCTGGATTAACGCTCCCTCAGACCTCAAGTAGCCTTCCTTATCAGCATCCAGAATCGCCACCAGGCTGACCTCAGGCAGGTCAAGCCCCTCCCGGAGCAAATTTATGCCGACCACTACATCGTAAACTCCAAGGCGGAGGTCGCGCAGTATCTCCACCCTCTCCAGGGTGTTAATCTCAGAGTGAAGATAATGGGTCTTTACCCCCATCTCTATCAGGTAGTCAGCCAGCTCCTCAGCCATCCTCTTGGTCAGGGTGGTTACCAGGCAGCGTTCCCCCTTGTCCACCCTGGTCTTAATCTGCTCAAGGAGGTCATCAATCTGCCCCTTGGTTGGCTTGACCTCAATTGTCGGCTCAAGAAGACCGGTGGGGCGGACTAATTGCTCCACCACCTGCTGGCTGTGCTGATATTCATATTCTGCCGGAGTGGCTGAGGTGTAGATGACCTGATTAATATGCTTCTGGAACTCGTTGAAGTTCAGGGGGCGGTTGTCCAGAGCCGAGGGCAGGCGAAAGCCATACTCTACCAGGGTTTCCTTGCGTGAGCGGTCGCCGTGATACATACCACGAACCTGGGGCAAGGTCATGTGCGATTCATCAATAAACAAAAGGAAGTCATCGGGGAAATAGTCAAGCAGTGTCCACGGTGGGCTTCCCGGGGCACGCCCTGACAGGTGGCGGGAGTAGTTCTCAACGCCGGTGCAAAACCCCGCCTCCTTGAGCATTTCTATATCGTAGTTGGTTCTGGCTTCAAGCCTGGCTGCCTCCAGTAGCTTCCCTTGCTGTTTCAGCTCGCTTAGCCTTTCTTCCAGCTCCTGCTTTATGCTTTCAATAGCCAGCATCAGCTTTTCATGTGAGGTGACAAAGTGCTTGGCGGGATAGATGTCCACCGACTCCAGCTCGGACAGAAGCTCGCCGGTTAGCGGGTCTATCTCTACGATGCGCTCAATCTCGTCGCCAAAGAATTCAATCCGCAGACCTAACTCCTCGTAGGCGGGCTGAATCTCCAGGGTATCGCCGCGAATACGGAACTTGCCCCGGGTAAAGTCAATGTCATTACGTTCATACTGCATATCAACTAGCTGGCGGAGGAGCTTTCCTCTGCGGTAGCTGTCGCCCCGCTTAAGGCTGCAGACAAAGCTATGGTATTCCTCAGGCTCGCCCAAGCCATAGATACACGATACCGAGGCAACAATAATCACGTCGCGACGCTCAAAGAGGGCGCGGGTAGCAGAATGGCGCAATTTATCAATCTCCTCGTTTATATCTGTCTCCTTCTCAATATAGGTATCGGTTTGAGGGACATAGGCTTCCGGCTGATAGTAATCGTAATAGCTGACGAAGTATTCTACGGCGCTAGTGGGGAAGAACTCCTTGAACTCAGTGCATAGCTGGGCGGCTAAAGTCTTGTTATGGCAAATAACCAGGGTTGGTCTTTCCACCCGCTCAATGACATTAGCCATGGTGAATGTCTTACCGCTGCCGGTAACGCCAAGCAATGTCTGGTGCTTAAAGCCCCTGTTCAGCCCCGCCACCAGCCTCTCCACCGCCTGGGGCTGGTCACCGGTCATTTTAAAATCAGAGACTATTTGAAAGTTAGGCATAGCAATCCTACAAATAGTATAGCTTCTAGCGGGCTTTTTATCTACCTCACCCTCTTAAAGCACCCAGAAAAAACTTTGATTTTCCTGGGAACCCGCTTAGTCCCCCCTCTCCGTGATTGGGAGATGTATTCTTAGCATGAGGGGGAGGAAAATGAAAAAAAGAGGCTTCGCCTCTCTTCACACTGGAGCCGTTATGAGAGAAGTTTTAGGCAGTATATGCCAAATGCCTTTATCTATCGCCTGAATGCTACCCAGAAGACGGTGAGGGCAACCATCAGGTAGGCGATTATTCTGATGACGAGCAAAAGGGTTGCCAGGGCCTCTTTCAGGTCAAGAAGCGTTAGCAGATGCGTGACGCCGAAGAGCCCGAAGGCTATGCCGATAAACAGGGGCCACATCTCTTCGCTTCTCTTGTAACCGATAATGCCTAAGATCAGGATTATGGCGCAGAAAACTAAATTTGTCAGGGTGATTGGGTCCAAAGTCATTTCTTATCCCTCCTTTTAGTTAATTTTCTCCCTCCACAGGAGTGGTTATTTCTAACATAGTATATCTTCTTGCTATGCTGGTTACAATAGGTTGCTTATCTACCTCACCCCCTTTGTCCCCCTCTCCTTTCAGGAGAGGGGGAGAGAAATAAAAAAGAGAGGCTTCGCCTCTCTCGGACTCCCTACATGAACCAATGGAGAAGATTTTAGACATTACTTCTTTTCTTTTATAAAAAGAGGGGGCTGAAGAGATTTACGAGTAGGGGGTTTGCTGATGCCGAGAGCCTTTCGTTCCTTGAATGTTAGGTGAACTCTATGCAGATTCAGTTCTCCTTCAAGGTCTTCCCTTTCCCTCTCAGCATTGGCTAGCCGCTCTAGGGCGCGACTCGTATATTCTTCGCTTATCTCTATTCCAAAGAACTCGTAACCTAGAAGTTTGGCTGCTACAAGAGTAGTTCCAGAGCCAGCGTAAGGATCAATGACTCTTCCTTTCTGACCACCAAGAATTGAGTAGATACATCGGGTTGGCAGGGCTAGCGGGAAAGGGTCAGGCGCCCACTTGACTTTATCCTCTGGCCTTATCTCCCAAACGGATGTAAGTTTAGCATGTTCCGACTCTAGCTCGGGGCCTATGGGTGTATCCTTTTCCCCATCACGCGGTTTGTAGAGCCAGTATATGCGCTCATCAACTTGCCAAAATCTCTATTTCTTGTCTCTCGTCCTCCGCAAACTATGAACCTCTTCGTCTAGCATTTTGCTCAACGGTATATCCACAACTTTGCAATCCGTGTAATTACCCTCTAGTAGTTGTTCCGTAGCATATCTCCTTCTATCTTTAATGTTATCTGGAATCTCGACTGTATATTCGACTTTCTCAACTCTCAATACCCTCTCAAATTTCGTCAAGATATACTTTACGCTACCCATACTTAATCCCCCTTTTCGCCTAGATTAGGCTTTGATTTCCAACTCTGGAAATCTCTCCACATCTGCTTTATTAGTTCGTCTGAGGCTGGCGTACTCTTTTCTGTCAATCTTGGAGGAGCCAAATTGAACTGTCCTTCTACATCCAAATGATAAAGAAAAATTGGAGTAGTTAGTGTGCAAAATTTAATAAAATCCTCAGCCCTAAACAACTTAAAAGACCAGTCATTTATGTTCTCACCTTTGCCCCTGCACACCAAAAATAAATAATTCTCTTTGTTGCATATAGCTTGAAACATCTCGGTTAGCATAACTGTGCCGAAAAAGCTACCCTTTTCTTTCGAAGAATATTTTATTTCAATATAGTAGGTTTTACCAGATTTTCTAGCTATTAGGTCACAGCTTTGTTTTTTGGCTGGTTTTATATCTATGAATCCATTCTTCTCTAGCCACTCTTTACACTTCGTCTTGGCTGGTCTGTCTGAAACTACCTTCGCCATATGTTTGCTCCTGAAACGCAAACATATGGTAAAACAAATTGCCTAATTTGTCGAGTAGTTTATAACTTATATGATTGGGAGACAAGCATAATAAACTTATCCTCTTGGTAGCGGCCTACTCGCTCAGGAGTAAGATCAGAGAAGTTCCCGCCACCATTTAGGTGTTCTCCACTATCTGACCTAATATTGACTGGCTTAACATCACACTCTATTTTTGTTTGGCGATTAAAGCCATTTAACCCTAGCTTTTTCTTTCTCGGCTCGTAGCCTGCTAACACAAGGGTAATACGCTCCCTGAGTGCAGACGAGTTTACATCATTGGCATAATTATCCACTAACTCAGCTAATGCTTCCCGAACCTCATTTGGAGTTAATTGCTGAAGCATGTTTGAAAAAGAGTCGGGTTCAAGAAAATAAGCCCGTAGAACTTTCTGTAATACAGAGTACATCGTGGTGTCTCCTTCTGAATTAATCTTCCCCATCTACTTCCCCTCACATCTCCATCAAATCAAACCCGCTCGCTTTATCGGGGAGGCGGGAGACTTTAGCGCCTAAAATCTCGTAGATGATGGCTTCTCCGACCAGCCAGGTCTTAACGCCGGGGCGCAGGCAGCCAGTGAGGGTCTGCCCGGAGCGACCGAGGGCGGCGTGTATGTGTAGCACCGGCTTGCCGTCTTCGCCAGGAGCAATTATGCCCACGCCCACGACCTCATGGGCGCCGTCAACGGGGAGGAGCATGGGGTGGGGAGGTCTCTCCTCTGAATCCCTGGGGCCAACTACAACCTCACCACTTCCAATTCCCCCCACCAGAATAACATGTCCTACGGATATTCCCTTATTCTCGGCAAAACGCTCAATGCAGTCGGGCACCACATCGCCACCCTCAAGCCGCACCACAAACACCCGCCCGATGTGCCCTTCACTTGCTTTCATCACTTCCCCCCAAAATACTGTAGTGCCAGCTTAATCTTTTCCTCAAGGCTGAGTTTCTGATCTGGGGGGAGGGAGGCGACGGCTCGGGTGGCTTCAGAAACCGAGTAGCCCAGGGAAGTCAGCGCCGCCAGAACCTCGGTGTTTTCCTCAGCTAGCTGGGCGGCTGGGAGGGCAATCAACCCAGCGCCTATCTTGTCTTTAAGCTCCAGTATAAGACGATTAGCCGTCTTTTTGCCTATCCCGGGAACCACTGTCAGCACATCAATGTTGCCGGTAGCAATAGCTATGATAAGCTTTTCCACACTCATGGTTGAGAGCATAGCCAATGCCAGCTTGGGACCCAGTCCTGATACTCCAATCAGGGTCTGAAACAGCCCTAGCTCCTCAGTAGTGGCAAAGCCATAGAGGGTGGCATTATCTTCCCTGAGGTGAAGGTGGGTATGTAGCTCCACCTCCTCGCCGATAGCGCCCAGGGTGCTCTGGGTGGAGGTGGGCATATGCACCTGAAAGCCTATGCCACCAACATCAATAATTGCCCAGTCGTTACCCAGCGCCTGTAGTTTGCCATGAAGACTGGCTATCATTTTCTCCCATCACTGCTTGGTCAGGAGACTGTCTAGGTGCGTCTCACACAGGTGACAGATAGCTACAGCTAAAGCATCAGCAGCGTCGCTTGGCTGAGGAAGCTGAGAAAGCCTGAGCTGGAGCCTGACCATCTCCTGAACCTGCTCCTTGGAACTAGCCCCGTAGTTGGTAACCCTCTGTTTTACCTGGGCTGGAGTGTATTCATAGGTTGGGATTCCTCTATCGGCTGCCGCCAGAATAGCTATTGCCTGGGCTTTACCGACTGCCAGTGCCGCTTTTACATTCTTAGCCATAAACGGTTGCTCTATGGCTACAGCGTCAGGCTGATAGCGTGACATAATTTCCAGAAGCCTGTGGTACAGATAGCTCAAGCGCTCCCCGATAGGGGAGCGCTCTGGAGTCATTAAAGCGTCGCAATCAATCAGAGTTATCTCGTCCTCTTTAGCCTCTATAACCCCATAGCCCATAATTACCGTGCCTGGGTCAATACCTAAGATTATCATCGGGCTAGGCTCCCGACTGGTACTTCTCCAGAATGGAGTCAGAAAAGTTGACATTACTGGAGACACGCTGGACCTCATCCATCTCCTCAAGCTTGTCCAGCAGCTTTAGCATTTGCCACGCTGCCTTCTCTTCAAGGTCAATCACGGTCTTGGGCACCAGGGAGAGTTCGGCTGAAGCTATAGGTATATTCTTCTGCCCCAGCGCTTCCCTGACCTTCTCCAGCTCCTCTGGCTTGGTAAAAATCTCAATATACTTTTTCTCAATCTTGACATCGTCGGCACCGGCATCAATAGCATCTAGGGCTAGTTGCTCAGCATCCAGTTCATTGATATCTACGATAATCACCCCACGAGTGTCAAAAAGCCAAGCGACGCAGCCACTCTCCCCGAGGTTACCACCGTGGCGGGAAAATATGTTCCTCACATCCTGCAAGGTTCGGTTGCGATTATCACTCAAAGCTTGTACCAGAATAGCCGCCCCGCTGGGTCCGTAGCCCTCAAGAGCCATCTCTACCAGGGTAGCTCCTTCTGCATGACCGCTGCCCCGCTTAATGGCTCTTTCTATGTTGTCCAGCGGCATGTTACTATCGCGGGCTTTCTGTATTGCTAACCTGAGCCGGAAGTTTGCCTCAGGGTTACTACCCCCCTCCCGCACGGCAACAATAATCTCACGTGCTAGCTTGGTAAAAATCTGCCCCCGCCGGGCGTCAGCTACCCCCTTTTGCCGCTTAATCTGTGCCCACTTGGAATGCCCTGACATATCCTTGCCCTCTTCCTCAATTCTACCACCTTGCTTGGCTGGGGTAAAGAGTTTTATTAAGGTTTTTTAGTAACCCATCCCCTTGACCCCCTTCCCTTAATAAGAGAAGGGGGAGTGCAAGTAAGAGAGGGGCTTCGCCCCTCTCTAAAGTCTCTTCCCCCTCTCCTTTTAAAGGAGAGGGGGATTAAGGGGGTGAGGTCAATAAATAATCTCTTTATTTTGTCTCGCCGGCAACCAAGGCGATGGCATATTCCCTGGAGTGGGACAGGCTGATAGCAAATTTATTTAAGCCTAAGCCATGGGCTTGATTTTGCGCCTTACCATAGAGATTGACCACAGGCTTGCCAGTGGGTTCAGACAATATCTCAATCTCTCTCAGGCTGACACCCGTGGCTGGTTTCCCCAGGGCTTTTATTACCGCTTCTTTGGCAGCAAAACGAGCAGCCAGCGAGGAGAGCTTTTTGTGGTATAGCCTTAACTCCGAATCGGTATAGACCCGGCGCAGGAAGCCTTCTCCCCACCGGGTTATAGCCTTTTCAATGCGAGCTATTTCAATTATATCTATGCCAACGCAGTGCATACCAGACCTGTTAACATAAATAAACCTGTCGGGATTATAGTCTATTTCTGGGGTGCATTCAAGCGTGGAAATTTATCATCGCTGATGCTAGAATGAGTATTGAGTATTATATAAGGGTTGGTGCCTTGAAGTACTATATTGGCACATCGGGCTGGCATTATGACCACTGGCAGCACCTATTCTATCCTGATAAATTGACCAAGGCGAAGTGGCTTGAGTTTTATGCCCGCCATTTCACCACCGTTGAACTCAATAATAGCTTTTACCGCCTACCTTCAGAGCAAGCCTTTGCTGCCTGGCACGACTCTTCGCCAGCCAATTTTACCTTCGCCGTTAAGGTGAGTCGTTTTATCACTCACATCAAGCGACTCAAGAATAGTGAGGAGCCGTTAGGCACCTTTCTTACTAGGGCTAAAACCCTGAAGGAGAAGCTGGGCCCCCTCTTATGCCAGCTTCCCCCCAATATGCACCGCGATGATGCTAGGCTGGAGTCTTTCCTGTCCATTTTACCCCGGGGATTGAAGCATGTGCTTGAGTTCAGACACGAGTCCTGGCTTGACGAGTCGGTGTTTGAAATTTTGCGCCGGTATAATGTCGGGCTTTGCGTTTTTGATATGCCCTTTTTTAGCTGCCCTCTGGTGGCGACGGCAGATTTTGCCTACATCAGGTTTCATGGTAGCACCGGGCTTTACTCTAGCTGTTACTCTGACGAGGAGCTGGCAGATTGGGCAAGGAGGTTCTCCAGTTTGCCACCAGAGGTCAAGGCAATCTATATCTATTTTAATAATGATGCTGAGGCGTTTGCGGTGAGAAATGCGATGACACTTCGCCACTATCTGGAAAGCGAGGTAGTTAATGAAGTATAAACTATTGTTGGTCGATATAGATGGTACGCTTATCGGCAGGGACGGAAGCATCTCGGATAAGGACAGGGAGGCATTGGCTAAAGCCCGGCAGTCAGGGATAGAGGTCTGCCTGTCTACCGGGCGGGTACCTCGTGCCTGCTTAAAGATTATTAAACAACTATCGCTAGATGGCTATCATATATTCTTTGACGGCGCCTTGGTCAGCAACACTAATCAGAACGAAGAGGTCTATGTTCAACCGCTTAATAAATTAATAGTGAGGCAGGCAGTTGAATTTGCTCGCTCAAATGACACATACCTTGAGCTTTATTCGGCAACCCGATATTTTGTCGAGCAGGAGACATGGGGCACTGACATTCATCGCCAGTTCTTTGACCTTGAGCCGGTAGTGGGAGATTTAATCAAGGTGTTGGATCAAGAGCAGATTATTAAGGCGGAATTGATGACCTCCTCCCCTGCGGAAGTGGCCAAGGCAAAGAGTTTCTACCTTCAGTTTAATGACCGCCTTCACTTTTCCTGGGTAAGGACGCCGGCTTATCCTAGAGTTGACTTTATCAATGTGGTTGACCCCGGGGTATCTAAGGGGAAGGCACTGGAAGCATTAGTTTCGCATTTAGGAATATCTATGACCGAGGTTATGGCGGTGGGGGATGGAACCAATGACATTCCCCTCCTTTCCTTAGCTGGTTTAGCTATTGCCATGGGCAATGCTCCTGATGAGGTCAAGGCAGCAGCTCATTACGTTACCCTTGATGTTGACCATAGCGGTCTGGCGGCGGCGATTAAGAGGTTCTTGTTGTAAGGTTGCACATTTTGGCTTTTTGCTAACCTTTAACAGTAAGTAGCAGATTACCAGAAAACGACAATGAATCCTTATGGAAATGTTAGCCCCGGGTTCTCCATAAGAATATGGAGCAGATGAGCGTAACTAAAGCTAATGTGGCACCAGCAATTGCGAACGAGATGTAGAAACCAAAATGGTCAATAAGATAACCAATCACTGGCGTGAGCACGCCTGCGCCTTCCATACCACCAAAGTAGTAAACACCGAGTATCGTTGAGCGGCGATGCTCCGGGGCCTGACTAATGATATAAGATTCCGAAACTGGCATACGTATATAATTGAGCATACCCATGCCAACCAATAAAGCGCCGATCCCCAAGCTGTATGTCGCCAAGTTTATGAGGTAGATAACAGAACCGCTAACAAAGCCAACCGCAAGCATCAACTTCACCCTCTCTAGCCGATCGGATAGGTATCCGCCCAGAGGGCCCGCCCAGAACCCAGCAGAGTATATAAGGGCTAAAAAGCCCGCCGCTGTCTCGTTGGCAACACCAAACTGATCAACCATGAACAGCGGGATAAACGATGCTACAGAGAGTGTTACGGCGGCAGCGAATGTGCTCAGAATCATAAACGGGATCAGGCGTCGTAAATAGCCAGGGGCACGTGAAGTCTTAGTATGACTGCTGCCTGGCTCATGCTCAGTTTTGCTGGTGGCTGCTCGCTTGCCTAGAAGCATATAAAACACGACCCCAAACGCGACAGTGGGAATAGCCAGACCGATGAATGCGCTGCGCCAGCTCCAAACAGAAGCCATAGCAGCGGCAATTATTGGGACCAAGAAATAGCTGGCACTACCACCAATGGCGTGGAACCCCAGTGCTCGCCCTCGAGCCTTCGATTCAACTACTGCTGATATTAGTGCTGTGGCGGTGGGATGATAGCCACCGCCTGCCATTCCCATCAGCACCAGAAAGATAAGCATCATTGTAAAGGTTTGAGAAATGCTTACCAAAAGCCCGAACACAGCTACGGCAGATATGCCCAAAACGATTACTATGCGGGGGCCAATGCGGTCCGATAGCCATCCTGCAGGTAGCTGGCTAATGCCATAAGAAAGACTGAATGCCGAAATTATCAGTCCAGTTCGAGTGTAATCGAGAGCAAATTCATCGCGGATAAATGGCAGAAGAGGTATTGGTAATGCCGTTAGCAGGTGATGGCTGAAGTGTGCCAGCACAAAAATAGGCAAAAATCCTGTAAGGAACGAGGGGAAACTTAGCTTCCTGATGGTGGTTCCCCTTCAACTATAGCGCTACTAATGGAGTAAACCTCCTTAAGCCAAACTCTATTGCTTTACCCACTGTCCATTGCCAATTACTCTAACTAAACTTATGCCAGATAGAAGTCTTTTTGGTTACGCCAATCTTAGCACCGCTCCTGCCTTGCCGCAAGGCATACCCTTTTGGAGCAAGCCGATTTGAGCCTTCGGAGTTAAAAACTAGTGTAAATTCCGCATTGCCAATTGATTAAAGTGGGAGTAATGTCAATCTAATCCCTTGGGGCCTAGTGTCCCAATTCTACGACTGTTTCTACCTCTTCAATGGTAAAATGACGAAATGTTCAGTCTAAGGGACTTCAGTGATGTTCCTGACGGCACCTGAAGCTTGGTAGATACAACCATTTTTCATTTGCGAACCCATCCCTTATGCAATCAGGCGGTCAGCTTTCTATTTGGCCACCTGTGGCTTACCAAACAATCAGGAGGTCTAACGACCTCAATTCATATCTATACTGGGCAGTAGAGGACTCGAACCTCTGACCCCCTGCGTGTAAAGCAGGTGCTCTAACCAACTGAGCTAACCGCCCGCAAGTGGCGCGCTTGGCGGGGCTTGAACCCACGGCCTCAGCCTC
>Ga0172366_10004468_pt1 | contig 11006 bp, 8 predicted proteins | sample LakKivSesite69cm_FD_114533 | JGI IMG/M metagenome (GOLD analysis project Ga0172366, IMG submission 114533) | Sediment microbial communities from Lake Kivu, Rwanda - Sediment site 69cm | ecosystem: Environmental > Aquatic > Freshwater > Lake > Sediment | place: Rwanda: Western Province, Lake Kivu...
AGCCATGTCCGTCATGGGCATCGGTAGTTGCTCAGACGACCAACCGGACTCTCTGCGTTGGGCGAGCCGGCCTAACCCGGCCACTCCCATGATGTCATTCGGGCCGATGTCGAACGAAAACGGCAGGTCGTCGAACAGGTAATCAGTTGGGGACATCGGCCGGACCAAGGCAGTATCCAAGTCCTCGTACTTCCACACCGAGTCCTTGTGGGCGAGCCGGATGGCAAAGTCGCGGTTCACATAGGCGAGCCAGATGGTCCCGTCGCTCGTCTTGTCGATTGCGACGTAGGACCCGAGGCTGCCACTGTCAACCTGCTCGAATTCCCAGTGGCCCGCGAGGCAGGTGGCCGCGACTGCGGCAATCGTGGCGACTAGGGCACGGAGTCGCCACCTGCTTAGCTCGGTTCGTCTCCTTACTACGAAAGCTGCTGGCTTCATGGATTCCTCCAGGTCGAGTACGCTACTCCAAATCCTCTTCCTTCGCGTCGCGGCGGAGCGGGGCCGGTCTCAAACAGGACGTTTCGCCTTGACTGAATGATACCCTGGTTGGGCAGAACGTCAAGACCCCAACAGACTTGAACCACGATGCTGCGCTGTGCTTCGGGTCTCGGTCATGGTCCGCCTGCGCGTGCAATAGGCCGGTGGGCCTGAAAGCAGTGCCCGCCGCCGGGCAGGCAGCGGGCAATTGCGGATTCGCGCGGTCAGTCGACCGAGGTGGTCCGGTCCGGGCGAAGCGCGAGGTTGATGTCCTTCGTGACCTGTCCGGGGCGGACCGGTACGGGTCGCGGATACGCCTCGGGTGCATATCCGCGAGCGCGGGCGACGACCTGGTACGTACCGGGGTTGAGTTTGATAGTGTAGATGCCGCGGCGATCGGTCGTGGCGCGGCCATCACTATTCTCACCGCGGGCGAACACCACCGCTCCGGTAATCGGCTCGCGCGTGCGGGCATCGACGACCCGGCCCACGATTGCGCCTGGCCGCGGTCGGGGCGCGAGCGCGAAGTCGATGTCCTTGGTGACGCGTCCGGCAAGGACCGGCACCGGTCGCGGGTAGACCTCCTTGAGATAGCCGCGCGCGTCGGCGATGACCTTGTACTCCCCCGGCTTCAGCCCGCGCAGCAGGTACCTGCCTCGGTTGTCCGTCTTCGTCCTGAGCTTGGCTCTGCCGTCAGTGGCCGTAACAACCGCGCCTCGGATAGGCTCGCCGGTGCGACGGTTCGCAACCCGTCCGGATATGGCTCCGAGCACCGGCCTCTTCTTGGCCAGCCGGAAGTTGATGTCTTCGGTAATCTGTTCGGCACGAACCGGCACCGGTTGCGGGTATCTCTCGCCGAGGTAACCGCGAGCCGTCGCGGCAACTTCGTAAACGCCGGGCCGCAGGTCGCCGATGCGGTACACTCCGCGGCCGTTGGTTCGCGCCCGACCTGCGTCACCATTCGGTGACTTGGCGACCACCAGCGCTTCGGCTATGGGCTCGCCGGTGGCCGCATCGACTACCTGGCCGCTGATGCCGCCGGCGAGGGCGACCGCGGCTAACAAGGTCAGTACAACAAGCAGTCTCTTCATCGCAGTCCTCCTTTGTTGAAGTGAATCTTCTCGGTCATCGCCCCGCTGTTGTGCAACGAATGTGCCAGGCGCTAACATACTCAAAGGCAGTCAATTACGCCGCGGAGACGCCCGGCCGAGCGGACAGCGGCGGCCAGCTTTGTACAGGAACGGACAGGATTCCGATGGCACTAGCGATTGGCCGACCGGGGGACCACGGATTCCCAGTGGTCGGACTTCTTAACCTAGAGCCCGTACTTGAGTTCGAGGGTGAAGATGCGGGTAGTGAGGTCGCTCGACTTGTCCCGGTGCCACTCGGGCGAAATCGAGACCAGTCCGCTGAGGAAAAGCCCGCCGCCTACGGTCTTGAGAATCGTCCAGTTCAGCATCAGGCTGAACTCGTTGAATACGTAGTTGGACAGGAAGGAAGAGTCGGCCAGCGGGTAGCGCCTGAGCCCCAGCCGGTCTCCGACCGAACACCATAGCCGGTCAAGTCTCATGTAGTCGACCTCGACCGAGACCGAGACCTCACGGTAGTCGTCGGCAGTTGGATTGGGCAGGCTGCGACCGAGGGCATATTGCGGCCCGGCGCGGAAGCCGAGTTCGGGAGTCGCCCGCAGCTCGGCCCCGAGCTCGAGCCGGTTCTCGAACAGGTTGGAGTAGACCTCGTTCGGCGAGTCGTACCAGGTCCAGCGTGCCTCGTCGTCGAGGCTGAGTTCGACGCGCGAAGACAAGTCGACGCCGACTCGCACGCACGGATTCTCCTCCCAGTAGCTGCGGCCGGCCGAGGCATAGCGGCGGCGGGCGGCCGAGTTCGACAGACCCAGGCGCGGGCCGAAATCAAAGTACAGGTCGAGGTCGGCACCAAGGCCGTGCTCGACATAGTCCTGGTCGTCGGCGACCGCCGCCCAGCGCCGCGACCAGTCGTAGTCGAGGCTGAGCGAGGAAATGCCGTCTAGTTCCTGCCAGAGCCCGACCTTTGCCCGGTTGAGCAGATAGTCGTAGTTGTACGAATCCGGCCGCGGGTAGCAGAAGAACTGTATTTCGTCGGACGCGGAGATGGTGGGGCCGGGGCCGACGTCGAAGCCAAGCTCCAGCCCGCTGGTGTTGGACCAGTAGTCCTTCTGGAACCCGGTGTCGGCGAGTTGCGGCAGCGCGTTGTGGTAATACCGGAGTTCGGCGTCGTTACGGAACCTGAGTCCCAGGTTCGAGGTAACGTTCTGCCCGAGGCTCAGGGCCAGGGCCTCGCGCACCGAGCGGGTAGAAACGTTGAGGTCGTTTGCGGCGACGAGGTGCGTCCCGCCGCGGTCAATATCCAAGCCGAGATTCCAGAAACCCCCGGCCTCGGTCTCTATGTCGAGCGTGTCCCAGACCTCGGGGTCGGTGAAGGTGTCAGGGTCGATAATCCCGTAGGACTGGTTGGTGTAGTCTCCGGCGACGCCGAATTCGTGGTTGATGGTCACAGCGGAAAGCACGGCCAGCAGGAGGACGCTCATCGTCCGGCCTGCGAGCCGGGCTGCGCGCCGCTACCGCGGCTCGCTCGGCGCATCCTCGGTCTTGACCATCTCGACGGCCCTCCTGAGCAGCTCGCGGGCCGCGTGACACTCGGTCAAGGCCGGTTGCAGCTTGTCCTGTTCGAAGAGCCAGCGCGCCGCCTGCTGCTGCCGAATTCCCTGTTCGAGCAGGTCCGCCGGGCCGTCGCCAAGGGCCTGGATGTCCTCGGTCCAGTCGGTTATGAGTGCGTCGTTCTCAGCCAGCGCCTGTTCGACCAGATCCGGCGTCACCCTCGCCCGCACCGACTCCCAGGCACGGAACAGCAGCTCGCGGGCGGCGAGCGTCAGTCGGAGCGCGGCGAGCGGCCGGCTGTCGGCCAGGGTCTGTCGCGCTTGGCGTTGAAGCTCGACCGCCTTGTTCAGCACTTCGGTCGCGCGCCGGGCAGCGCCCGTTCCCAGCTTCGCCTGCGCCTTCTCAATCAGCGCATCGGTACGGTCCAGTTCCCGCTTCACCCGTTCGCTGCCAACCCGGCCTCGAATCGCGGCGACCGCGGCCTTCCCGTGCTCCCGCGCTGCGGTCGCGAACTTGAGCGCGTACCCGTAGCGGAACCGGCCGAGGTAACCCTCGGCCGCGCGTTGCTCGGTCAACGCCATCTTCCACAGTTCGTTAGCACGTGGGTCGCGGGCCTTGACGACCGGCGGCCCCCACTCGGCCATCAACTCGCGGTTCCGCTGGACCTCCTCACGGACGCGGTCCGGGTCGATGCCTGCCACGACTCTGGCCTGCCTTGCCCGCTCGCGGGCGCGCAAGGTGAGTCCGGCGGCCCGAGTGTACGCGCTGCTATGGAACGCGGACCACGCTGCCTGTTGCAGGCTTGTCGCCCACTCCAAGTCCCGCCTGGCTTCCTCATTGCCCGACCGCTCCACGAGTGGTCTTACGTCGGCGATTACCTGGTCGGTCTTGACCAGCTCCTCTCGAACAGCCTGTTGCTGCTTCTGAGCCCAAGCCAGGCCGATCAGAACAGCCAGTGCAACCAACACAAGTCTCTTCACAGCACCCACCCTTGTGCAAACATCATGCCACTGCTAAGCCGCTGAAGATTAGTACGTTGTGCCATCCGGCCAGTGTGCAGAATTGTACAGTTCGGACAAGACGAGGACAGGATGGCCAATCCCCGACCCCAGCGCAGAACGACTGCCGGGAGCGGAAACGCGGACCTGTCCGCGTCTCAACCTTGAGACGCTCCCGGACTCGCGTGTTACTGGTCGCCGGCATCCTCGCCAGCAGCCATACCGAACTTCTCCAACTTGGTGTAGAGCATCCGCCGGGTGATGCCGAGCAGCTTCGCGGCCTTGGTCTTGTTGCCGGCGGCTTTGCGCATCGCGTCCTCCAGCATCTTCCGTTCGATTTCGGGCAGTGAACCCGAGCCAGGTTCCGGCCTCGCGAGCACGGGTTCGGGAAGCTGGATGTGCTGCGGACCGATTTGACCGCCACCCGAGAGTATCAAAGCCCGCTCGAGCACGTTCTCAAGCTCGCGTACGTTGCCCGGCCAATCGTAGCCGGAAATGAGGTGCATCACCTCGACTGAGAGGTCTGTCTTGGTCCCGAGCCGCGCCAGCACGTGGCCGGCAAGCGCCGCAAGGTCGTTCTTCCGTTCGCGCAGCGGCGGCACTGTAATCGGGAAAACCGCCAGCCGGTAGTAGAGGTCCTCGCGGAACCGTCCTTCCCGCACCTCGGCCAACAGGTCTCGGTTGGTGGCGGTGACGACCCGCGCGTCGACCTTGATAGTCTGGCTTCCGCCGAGCCGGATGAACGTCTTCTCTTGCAGGAACCGGAGCAGTTTCACCTGAAAGGCCGCCGATATCTCCCCGATTTCGTCAAGGAAGAGGGTGCCGCCTTCGGCCGACTCCAACCGGCCCGGCTTGCGGCCCGCAGCACCGGTGAATGCGCCCTTCTCGTACCCGAAGAGCTCGCTCTCCAATAGCGTCTCGGGCAGCGCCGCGGCGTGAACCACCACGAACGGCCGGCCGGCGCGGCGGCTCTGCCGGTGTATCAGGCGCGCGACCAGTTCCTTGCCGACCCCACTCTCACCGAGAATCAGCACCGATGCGTCGCTCGGCGCGACCTTGGCAACGAGATCACGCACTTTCCTCAGCGCGGGGCTGGTGCCGACCATCTCGCCCACCCGCTCCGCGCCCGTTTCCTGTCTCAGCGCCTGGTTCTCACGCCGCAGCGCGAGCTTCTCGGCGACCCGCTCCAGCCGCAGGTGAAGCTGCTCGAGCTCGAACGGCTTGGTGATGAAGTCGTGCGCGCCGCGTTTCATCGCCTCGACCGCAGTGTCCACCGCGCCGAATGCGGTCATGACGATGACCTCGGTCTCCGGACTCGCTGCCTTCACCGCTTCGAGCACGGCGATACCGTCTACCGGCGTCATCCGCAGGTCGGTGATGACTACGTCGTAGCCCGCCCCGGCCTCTTTCACCGCTTCCGTCCCGCTTGTCCGCACGTAGACCTCGTGGCCGGCGTCTTTCAGGTCGTCGGCCACCACTTGAGCATACCGGGGCTCGTCGTCAACGACGAGTATCTTCATGGCTCATTCACTCCTCTTTCTCTGCCCATCATCCGGTGCCGCCGGCAAGCGCAGTTCCACGGTCGTGCCGGCACCGGGTTCGGAGTCAATCGCTACCGTGCCGTGATGCGCTTCGACAATCCTCTTCACTGAGAACAGACCCAGGCCCGAGCCCTTCTCCTTGGTGGTGTGAAATGGTTCGAACAGACGCGTGAGTTCCTCACGCCTCATGCCGGGTCCCATGTCCCTTATGCGGATTACTGCCCAATCCCTGCCGGACCTTCGCTCGGCAGCGCCGCTGACTGTGATTGCACCGCCCTGCGGCTGCGCCTGGATGGCATTGAGCAGGAGATTGAGGAAAACCTGACGCAACTCCGCCCGGTTCGCCGCTACCGGCGGCACGTTCACGAGGTCCGTCCCGACGGCAATGCCCCGACTGGCAGTCTCGTGCTCCATGTCCTTCAGGAGCTCGCCGAAGACCGCTCCTGGCTCCAGCGGCTCGACCTCGCCTGGACGCGTTGAACCGAGACTCAGGTAGCTGGAGACGATCCGGTCGAGCCGGTCCACTTCCTCGGGGATGTAGTCCAAGGTCGCGTCCTCCACCGAGCCGTAGCGCTTCTTCAACCGTTCCGCCGCGGCGCGGATTATGCCGAGCGGGTTGCGGATATCGTGCGCCAACGCCGCTGACATCTGGCCGAGCAGCGCCAGCGTCGCTGCCCGCCCTGCGGCTTGCTCCAGCCGGAGTGCCCGCCGCGCCAGGCTGGCCGACACCAGCACCACTGCTACTATGGCGCACAGGCTCAGCGCGTTGATGAGCAGCAGCGAGTTGCGAAAAACGGTCAGCACCGAGAAGAAGCGAGCGTCGGCCTCGACCCCGAGTACCGCCGTGATCGAGCCCAGGGAATCGCTGAGCGGCGCAAACGCGCTCTTCAGATAGTAGCCGCCGGCAGAGTAGAGCCGGGTCTGGGTGGGCGCGCCTGCGAATGCCGCGAGAATCTCTGCCGCGTCCGCGTCAAGCGAAGGGTCGGTTTCACCGGTCAGACCCGAGTCGCGGACGCTGGCGACATAGACGAGGTTCTCGTCGACGATGAACAGGTTGAAGAGGTTGTTGGAACGGAGGACTTCGGAGAGGAGCCGAGCCGTTCCCGGCGTATCGTACCGACCGGACAGCACTGTCGCGAGCGTCGTTGCCACCGCCTGCAGCCGGTCGCCGAGTTCCTTCTCCAGCACCCGGCTGGTCCGCGCCAGCACCAGCCAGCCCTGTACGTTGAACGCGACAATCACCAATACGGCCAGCACAACCGCCCAGAAGGTGAATCGGCGCATTCCGAATCTTACCACAAAGACGCGCCGAGACAACGGCGTCGGTGTACGGCGGTTCTTGACTCCGGCCGCGCTTACGGGGACGATTGACCGGATGCGACGCGTCGCTGCCATCGTCAACCCTGTCGCCGGCAAGGCAAAGGGCACACGACTCCGCGCCAAGGCCATTGAGGAACTGAAGCGGCTCTTTCCCGACATCGCCTTTCTTGAGTCAGGCGCGCCCGGTCACGCCACGGAGCTGGCGCGTGAGGCGAAGGACTCGGACCTCGTCATCGCCATCGGCGGCGACGGAACCGTCCGCGAAGTCGTCGCCGGCCTCATGTCTGCCACTGGACCACTAGACCACTTGACCACTGAGGCACTTCCTCTCCTCGCCGTCATTCCCGTCGGCTCCTGCAACGACCTGCCGAGGAACGCCGGCACCCCCGCCGACGTGATTCAGGCCTGCCGCGTCGCCAAGGAGGGCGCGGCGCGGCCGATCGACGTGATACGGGTCGAGATGTCCGGCGACAGTAGCACGCAGCAGACGTATTTCGCGAACGCAGCCGGCTTCGGCTTCGACGCCATGGTCACTGCCGAGGCCAAGAAGTCGAAACACCTGCGCGGCATGCTGCTGTACCTGGTGGCGATAATCCGGACCCTCAGCCATCTCCAGTGCCCGCTCGCGCGGATTCGGGCGGGCGACTTCCAGGTCGAGCAACGAGTTCTGATGATTGCCGCCGCCAACGGCCAGTACTACGGTGGTGGTTTGAGGGTGGCACCCGATGCCCGGCCTGATGACGGCCTCATCGACGTCTGCATTGGCTGGGAAATGGGATGGTGGTCAACGCTGAAGAAGCTTCCGCGCTTCGTCGCCGGGACTCACGTTACGCTGAAGGAAGTGCGTATGCTCCGCGGTCCCGAGCTAGAGCTCGAGTTCCTGGAACCGGTCCGGGTTGAACTCGACGGGGATGTGCTCTTGCCCCAGTCCTTCCGGCGCTTCCGACTCACCGTCCTGCCCAAGGCCATCACCCTCCGTGTTCCCTGACGCTGACTTGTTCCGTACACGGTAGCACTTACTGCCGCGTTCTGATATCCGACTTCCTCCTTCGCCCCTTATCCCTCGTCGAGTATCCCCGTCGTCACCTTGTCGCACCGGAATCGCGCGTTGCGGAGCAGCCGGCGCAGGAACGCAACCGTGGGTCTTTCTCGTCTGGGACGCCCCGTTGACACCGCCGCCACCAGATAATAGACTAGACTCACTGCATTTGTTTCCGTCAGCGATGCCAGAGCGTCGCGGGAGGTAACATTGAACCGAAGTCATGTCAGTCTGTTTCTCGTGCTTTCTGCAGGCCTGGTCCTGGTTGCGGCGTTTTCCTGCGGCAAGAAGAACCGCGCGCCTGACGTGCCGGCAATAACGGCCGCCCCGGATTCCTGCTTCAAGGATACGACTCATGCCTTCTCGGCAGTCGCCGTCGACCCGGACGGTGACAGCGTATCGGTCCGTTTCGACTGGGGCGACTCGATTGTGTCAGACTGGTCGGGCTGGGTCGCAAGTGGTGACACGGTCGCGTCCACCCACGCGTGGTCTGACACCGGGACGTTTCAAGTCGAGGTCCAGGCAAGGGACACAGGACTTCGCAGTTCCGCCTGGTCAAGCGGTTTCGCAGTGCGGGTGGTCATTGCCCGCCCGGCCCCCAACGCCCCGCACGAGCCGAGCGGACCGGACAAAGGGTGGCAGGATTCATCCTATACGTTTGGCATCTTCGTGCCCCTTTCCGAGACCATGGCCGTGGCAATCAGGTTCGCCTGGGGCGACGGCGACACCTCGGGCTGGAGCTCGTTCGCACCCCCCGGTGAATCGGTGACGGCGAGTCACACCTGGTCCGCGCCCGATACGTACGCGGTGGCGGCCCAAGCCAAGGACACCGGCAACGCAATGTCCCAATGGTCCCCTTCGCACCCCATCAGAATCCGACCGCCGGACACGTTGCGCTTGTGGCGGTTCAAGTTGATAGCCGTAGAGGGGGGCTCCTTCTTTTCGTCGCCGGCTTTCGGTTCGGACGGCAACATCTTTGTAGGGTCACCAGACGGCTCGCTTTACGCGGTCAACTCTGAAAGCATATACGGGTGGAACTACCCGACCGGCGACAAGATTTGGTCCTCCCCGGCTATCGCCCCCGACGGCACAATCTATTTTGGCTCGTACGACGATACTCTGTACGCGCTGAGCTCCAGCGGCACGCCAAGATGGGGCTTTCCGACCGGGCGCTCTGTTCACGCATCGCCGGCCATTGGTTCGGACGGTACGGTGTATATTAGCTCGCTGGACCATTGGTTCTACGCTATCAACCCTGACGGCAGCGAGCAGTGGAAGACCAGCAATGTCAAAGCCGCCCGTTCTTCACCCGCGGTCGCCGCTGACGGCGTGATTTACCTCGGGTCAGACAACGACAGCATCTACGCCGTGAACCCGAATGGTACTGTCAAGTGGGGATACAAGACCGGTGGCATCATTCACTCCTCTCCATCCTTTGCTGCGGATGGCACGGTCTACTGCGGCTCGGACGATAGCTGTCTCTATGCTCTGAATCCGGACGGCACCTTCAAGTGGAAGTACGCAACCAGCGGTGCCGTACAGGCATCGGCCTCGGTCGGGCCTGATGGCACCATCTACTTCGGGTCGGACGACGGCAGCCTGTATGCCCTGAACCCCGATGGGTCGTTCAAGTGGAGCTACCCGACCGGCGGCAGCATTGCGACCACCCCGGCAATCGCCGCGGATGGTACCATCTACTTCGGGTCGGCCGACTACAGCGTGTACGCCTTGACCCCTGAAGGTGCGGCCAAGTGGCAGTTCGAGACCGACGGTGCCATCCAGTCATCGCCGACCATCGGCCCGGACGGAAGGGTCTATTTTACCAGCAAGGACGGCTACCTGTACGCGCTCAAGGGTACGAGCCCGCTGGCCGGCTCACCGTGGCCGAAGTTCCACCACGACCTCAAGAATACCGGCCGTGCCGGAGCGAAGTGAACCGGGCCGCGATGCGGAACTCAGTCGCCGACAGCAAGCAGGGCCGGTGCCTGGGCCCGGATGCGGCCCCGGTCTCGGTCTAGACCGAGCCGGCTTCAGGACGTAGATCGGTCGTAGTAGTCGACCCGCCCGATACCGAACGGGAACGTGGCGACCAGCCTGTGCTCTTCGTCCGGCTCGATTCTGAGCAGCGTGACCGCGTCGACAACCCCGAGGGAGCGGCCGATGCGGTTGGCTTCGGCCAGAGCATAGGCACGCTGGCGCGCGTCGACCACTCGGCCGAGCCAGACCCGCGGCTCGTATATCGGGGTGTCGTCGAGCAGGGAGAGCGGGTGGGCACCGGTCATTTCGGTGTGCAACTGGATGAGTTCCTCGCGGCCGTCTTCGATCTCGAAAAAGAGCGAGTCGCCGCGTTCGACGCAGTGGGTGAAGGAGACCGCAAGCGGGTGGAGGTTGCGCCGGACTCGGCCCACGTGCTCGGAGACGTTCTGGATTTCGTCGAGGGTAACAGGCGTGAACGGCAGTACGACAGCTATATACGGCCTGACCCGGTAGTGCCAAGTCGGAAACTGCTCTCTCAGGTCCTGAATCTGCGTCTCGCTGTCCAGTTTGGGGAAGGCCACGACGCAGTACTGGGCCGCCTTCACACCGTAATTGTAGCAATTTCATGCGGTTTGGCAATAGCGGAAGAGGCGGTTGACAGCAGAGCACTGAACCGCATAATCATTGCCACGTGAAGATCTGCACTGTCAACCAAGCTGCTGGTCTGGCGTTGCTGACTCTTGCCGGCTGCGCTATCAACGCTGGACCCAAGCCGGTTCTCATCGTGCCGGTTGGACGTCTGGTAGTCGCTCAGGACAGCAGTACGAAGTTCTTGACTATCTCATCTGCACTCGACTCGGCCCGCGAAGGCGACACGGTGTTCGTGATGCCCGGCGAATACCTGGAAGCAGTCAAGATCACAGAACTGCGTCACATCACTCTGCTTGGGGCAGACCCGGCAACAACGGTTGTTGATGCCGGCGGTGAGTATGCAGCAATCATGCTTCGCACCGACAGC
>Ga0172366_10004472_pt1 | contig 11001 bp, 6 predicted proteins | sample LakKivSesite69cm_FD_114533 | JGI IMG/M metagenome (GOLD analysis project Ga0172366, IMG submission 114533) | Sediment microbial communities from Lake Kivu, Rwanda - Sediment site 69cm | ecosystem: Environmental > Aquatic > Freshwater > Lake > Sediment | place: Rwanda: Western Province, Lake Kivu...
CAAGCTCCACGTGGCCTGCCGCGACGTCTTCGCTAACCCCGTGAAGTAGGGGAGTCCCATGAGGGCCCGGGCCGCGGCGAGGGCCGGCAAGAACGGACGCGGCATGATACGGGTGAAGGCGCCATGTCCCGATTGAAGATGGCGCCGGCGATCGCGGCGCTAGTCCTGGCGGCCGGCCCCTTGCTGGCTGCCGCGCCACAGTCCGCTCCACGCCTTCCGGCCAAAAAGTGTGAGCTCCGGGCCTGGATCGAGTTTGGGGCCTTCTCGACCCTTTCGACGGCCAACTATTGGCTGAGCGATTCCTTTCCCGAGGACAGGGATTTTCGCTTGACGCTCGCCGATCAGTTCAAGCGGGTTCTCCTGCTCAGGGGCTGTCGTTTCGACTCGAACCAATTCTCGCTCAATTGGTCCCATATCCTCGCCGGGGCGGTCCATTACCAGTTCGGCCGGACGAACGGCCTTTCCTGGGTCTCGTCCTGGCTGATGGCCGTCGCGGGTTCGACCTGGTGGGAGATCGTCGGCGAGCCGAAAGAGGTCATCGCCATCAACGACCAGATCATGACCGGGCTTGGCGGCTTTGCCGTCGGCGAGCCTTGGTTCCAGATCGGGCATTTCCTCAGCCACGAGCGCGGCCTCATCCCAAAGGCCCTGAGCTTCCTCAACCCGGCGGTCAAGCTCAATCACTGGCTCGACCGGCGCAACGCCGAGAGCTATGCCCGGCCGGGCTGGCACGACTTCGGCTTGGCCGCCGGCGTGCGCCGGCTCTCGTCGGACGGCGCCGGGGCGGCCGGGCCGGATGCCTTTTTCGGGCTCCATGCCAGGCTCCTGGACCTGCCCGAACCGGCATCGCCGGGCATCCGCCGGGATCTTCTCCGGGACACCTATTTCTGCGAGGTCTCGCTGGATTATGCGGCCCGCGACGGTCACGCCGAGGAAACGAGGCTCATGACCAAGGCCGTGACGCTCGGCCGCCTGATCCAGAAGGTGGACGCCGCCGGCGGGGTCTCGAGCCTCTCGATCGGGCTCGGCTCGGCTTTCGAGCTGTTCAAGAAGCGGCCGATCGCGAGCTACGACGCCGTCCCGGTTCCCGTCAAGAGCGGCTCCGACGCCCTCCATCTCGACGAGCCGCGCCGCTTCACCGACAAACTGGCCGTTCTGCACGTCGCGGGCCCCGTCCTGGATTGGATCGTCCGCCGGGGCGACCTGAGGCTCTGGACAACGGTCGAGGCTTACGGGGATTTCGCCCTGGTCAACGCCCTGGCCCTCAACGATTATTCGCTCGGCCACGAGATCGCCGGACTGAAGACGACCGTCTTCTACTACGGCTACTATTACGGTTTCGGCGGCACGGCCTCGGCCAGCGCGCGGTTGGATTGGAGAGGCTTCCGGCTGAGCGCCCTAGCTTCGTCGAGCGCTTGGGGCTCGGCCGACGCCCTGCACAGGTTCCAGAGCGAGATCACGAACAACGCCCACCTCAGCGACGCGAGGACCCGGCTCGCGGCCGGCGCCGGCTGGAGGATCCCCGGGACGCCGATCGAGATCTTCGTCGATGTCGAGAGGATCGAGCGGTCGGGGCGTCTCGCAGGAACGGAGAGCCGGCGGGTCGAAAAAAAGGTTTATGCCGGCTTGGCCTTTTCGTTCTGAGGATCGGCTTCGACCTTTGCGCCGGCGAAAAAGACGGCCGAAAGCTCGGGCCACGAGCGCACGGTGACGACGTTCGGAGCGGTCACGCTCTCCCTCTTGGAGGAGTTCATGTGGACGAAGAGCTTCCGGGGGAATTCGGCCGAGAGGTGGGCCAGGGTTTCGGGGTCGTCGTCGATGTGGACGTCGATCGGCGCCGTCCGCAGGATCCGGGCCTTGAAGAGGTCGGCGTCCTCGCTGTCGACGTTGAAGAATTCCCTTTCGAACAGGTCTCGCCAGCCCTGCCGCTCGAGCCAGCGTTGGGCCAGGCCGACGCCCGCGCCCGTCCGGGATGTCAGGACGTAGAGCGTCCTGTCGGAGGAACGAAGCCGTCTGAGGATTTCGTCGGCGTGAGGAAAGGGACCGCGCAGCCGCTCGCTCAAGGCCCCGATGAGAGCCTTGAGGCCTTCACCGATAGGGGAGAGAAGAGGGATCGCTCGCTTGCGGGCCCTGGTCTTGACCCAGCGGCGGCCGAGGACAAGGGTCGACAGGACCCCGTCGAAATCGCAGGAAATCGATCGGACCTGGTCGAAGAGCGGGGGCGTCTCCGGCGGCGTCTCGCGGCGTTTGGGCTCCATGGATTCCTGTGCCTCTATTATCAGAGTTTTCGGTTCCGCTCGCAACAGCCCGGTCCGGCGGTGGCGCTTTATGCTAGAATAACGGCGAACCTCGCGCGCCTGTAGCTCAGCTGGATAGAGCGTCGGACTTCGAATCCGCAGGTCGCCCGTTCGAATCGGGCCAGGCGCGCTCTTATTCCTCCCCGGTTAACCCGGCCTCTTGCCGGGGGCCGACGACGCCAGAACGTCGTTGACGAACCCTTCAACGATCTCCTGGAGGGCCGTCTTGATTACGCGGCCGTCGTCCCGATGCACGCCCGTTACGGACCTCATCCATGTCGCAGCGCGGTACGCCTTTCGGCCGTTCCTCTTAATGGCGACGACCTCCCTCAACGAGACCTCGACGGAGAAGGCCTCCATCACGACCGGCACCCGGATATACAAATAGGCGTCTTCGTTCGGGCGGGGAGGCCGACGCGGGGACGCGCCGCAGCGGGGCGACCGCGCGACCGGCGGTTCGTCTCGTGCTATAATCTCTTCTCTTTTCTTACGGAGCGGGCGACCGCTCGAGGAGCGCGCATGAAACGATCACACCTCGCCATCGCTATGGCCGCTGCGGCGGTCCTTGTGGCGTCGGCCGCGACGGCCCAGGACCAGGCCGCTCATCCGGCCATGGCCCATCTCCAAGCCTACATCGAGACCTTCAACGCCGGCGTCCCGGGGCAGATGAAGGCCTATTTCGCCACCCACCTCGCCGATCAGGCGCTCAAGGAGATCCCCGTCGAACAGCGGCTGACCCGCTTCCGCAGCGCCAAGGCCGAGCTCAAGTCGCTTGAGATCGAGCGGGTCGTCAGCGACGAGCCCGGCGCCGCCGCCGTCCTGACCAAGGCCGCGAACGGCGAGCACGTCCTCGTCCGGGCGACGGCCGAGACCTCCGGCGGGCGCAAGCTCCTGTCGCTGGCCCTCGAGCTCGTCGACGACCCGGCCAATATCGTCGTGCCGGAGCCCAAGTCCACCGAGGCGGAGCTCGTGGCCGCCATCCGGGGGTATCTCGAAGCCCAGGCCAAGGCCGACGAGTTCTCGGGCGTCGTCCTCGTTGCCAAGGGGCCGCGGGTCGTCTTCCATGAGGCCTACGGCCTGGCCGATCGGGACAAGCAGGTCCCCAACAAGAAGGACACCAAGTTCAACCTCGGCTCGATCAACAAGAACTTCACCCGGGTCGCCGTCCATCAGCTGGCCCGCGAAGGGAAGCTCTCTCTCGATGCCCCGATCAAGACCTACCTGCCGGACTACCCCAACGCCGACGCCGCCGCCAAGGTGACCGTCCGCCATCTCCTCAACATGACCTCCGGCATCGGCGATTTCTTCGGCGACCGCTACGACGCGACCCCGAAGGAGAAGATCCGGAGCCTCCAGGACTATCTGCCGCTCTTCGCCGACCGGCCGCTCGAGTTCGAGCCGGGGACCGCGAACAAGTACTCGAACGGCGGCTACATCGTCCTCGGCCTGATCATCGAGAAGGCGAGCGGCGTCGATTATTACACCTACGTCCGGGAGCACATCTTCAAGCCCTGCGGCATGGCCGACACCGATGCTTATCCCCGCGACGCTGGGACGCCCAACCTGGCCCGCGGCTACACCCGGCCGGAGGGCGGCGGGCCGCGGGTCCTCAATTTCGACACGCTCCCCGGCCGCGGCAGCTCGGCCGGCGGCGGCTATTCGACGGCCGCCGACCTGTTGAAGTATGTCCTGGCCCTGAGCGACCGGAAGATCTTCCTGCCCGATGCCGCCAACGGGCTGGGCATCGCCGGCGGGGCGCCGGGGATCAATTCGGCGCTGGAGTGGGATCCCCGAAGCGGCTACACGGTCATCGTGCTGACCAATTTTGACCCGCCGACGGCCGGCACGGCCGCCAGGCAGATCGCCAGCTGGCTGCCGCGCTAGGCGGTTGGACCCCCGGGAGGCCTGGGAAGACAGGGAAGACAGGCCGGCCTGGAGCGTCTAAATAACGATGTCTTGCCCTGAACCGGACCGGTGCGGCCGGCCCGGCCTATGAAAGGACAGATTCGAGTGATCAGGATAAGCGACCGTCGCCGACACCATGGCCCGCTCTTCATTGTCCTGGGCCTTCTCGCCATAAGTGTTATGCCCATTGGACTGCGGGCCCAGGAGATCCGCTCTGTCCGCGTCCCGGAAGGTCCCCGCATCGACGGCCGCCTCGACGACCCGGTCTGGCAGTCGGCGCCGGTCGTTGACGGCTTCCGCATGGTCGAGCCGCGGCCCGGCGAGGCCCCGAGCGAGAGGACCGAAGCCAGGGTGCTCTACGACGCCCACAGCCTCTATGTCGGCATTTATTGCCACGACAGCGAGCCCGGCCGCATCTCGGCCAATACGATGGCCCACGACAGCGGCGGCTCGGGCGGCGGCTATGGGGGATACGGCGGCTACCGCCACCACGGCCCTTCGCTCTCGAGCGAGGATGTCGTCCGGGTCCTGCTCGACCCGTTCCAGGACAAGCGCAACGCCTATATTTTTTTCGTCAACCCGCGGGGCGCGCGGGGCGAGGGACTGGCCTACGCCGGGGACTCGAGCCTGAACTGGGACGGCATCTGGGAGGCCAAGGCCTGCCGCCTCGCAGACGGCTGGTCGGCCGAGATGCGCATCCCCTTCAAGACGATCTCCTTCCGGCCCGGCCTCGGCGTCTGGGGGATCAATATCGAGCGGACGATCGCCCGCAAGATGGAGACCATCCGGCTCTCGGGCACGACCCTCGACAGCAACTTCAACAATCCCAACGTGGCCGCGCCGCTCACGGGGATCGAAGGCGTCCGGCAGGGCAAGGGCATCACCTTCCGGCCCTATGGGCTGGCGAGCGCAACGAAGGAGAACCTCGTTTCCAACCGATATGACGGGACGATGGACGGGGGGTTCGACCTTTACAAGAGCTTCACGCCCAACCTCGTCGGCGTCGTCAGCTACAACATGGATTTCGCCGAGACCGAGGTCGACGAGCGCCGCATCAACCTGACCCGCTTCCCGATGTTCTTCCCGGAGAAGCGGATGTTCTTCCTCGAGGGCTCGGAGAACTTCAGCTTCAGCTCGAGCATCAGCTTCACGCCGTTCTTCAGCAGGACGGTCGGGCTCTACAACGGCACCCAGATCCCGGTCCTGTTCGGGACCAAGCTCTACGGCAAGATCGGCAGCACGAACCTGACCTTCCTCGACGTCCAGACGAGGGACACGAGAGTCGCCGACCCGGCGGCAGAAGGCGGGATGCGCGATCTTCCGGGCCGGAACCTCCTCGCGGCGCGGGTCACCCAGAACATCTTCGCCCAGAGCAAGGTCGGCTTCATCTTCACCAACGGCAGCCAGACCGGGGAGCGGAACTCGCTCTTCGGCATGGACTTCAACTATTCGTCCTCCAAGTTCCTGGGCGACAAGAACCTCATGCTCGCCGCCTGGGGCGTTTACAACTGGAACGAGACCGAGGCCGGCCGCCATCACGGCTTCGGCTTCCGGGCGAATTACCCGAACGACCTCTGGAACGTCCAGTCGACCTACGCCTATTACGGCGAGGCCCTCAATCCCGGCTTGGGCTACATGATGCGGCAGGGGATCCAGACCGGCTTTCTGATGGCCGGCTATCAGCCCCGGCCCAAAGGCTGGCTGGGGTCCCTCGTCCGCCAGTTCTACTTCAACGCGAGCGGCGATTATTACTGGGACCTCGCCGGCCATCTCGAGTCGAGCACCGTGTCGGCGTCGCCGCTCAGCTTCCGGACCCAGAGCGGCGAGTCGTTCGGGCTTAGCCTCATGGCCAACCACGACGTCCTGCCCTTCGACTGGAACGTCTCGGACGACATCGTCCTGCCGGCCGGGCCGTACGATTGGACGAGCTGCAGCCTGAACGCAAGCTCGGCCAGCCACCGCACGGTCGTGGTCGAGGCCGGCTACAGCTTCGGCGGCTATTATTCGGGCACGATCGACAACTGGTCGGTGGGCCTGACGACCAAGCTCAAGGGCTATGCGACCCTGGCCTTGGACGCGAACCTCGTCCGCGGCAACATGCCCCAGGGCCGCTTCAGCGAGAACGTCTACCAGCTCAAGGCCGATATCTTCCTCTCGCCCGACCTGGGCCTGATGAACTATATCCAGTTCGACGACATGTCGAACACCTTGGGTTGGAGCGCCCGGCTGCGCTGGCAGATCACGCCCGGCAACGAGGTCTATCTCGTTTACAACAGGAACTGGGAGCGGATCTGGGACCCGCGGAGCCGCTTCGCGCCCCTCGGCGACCGCGGCGTCATCAAGATCTCGCTCTCCATCCGCCCATAAGCCTGTAAAGCATCTTGCCGGCGCTGCCAAGTATCTTGTTCCGGCCGGCCGCCCCGCCGCTTTCCAACAGGGGAGAGCCGCCGTCCTTCCCCTGGCATGTTCTTTGCACTGCAACCTAGCAGCCGTCAAGAACGTATAACCTGATGACGGGCGTGGCTTAGATGACAACCCTCTGCCTGACCTGCCACACGGAAAACTCGGACACGGCGAACTTCTGCAGCAACTGCGCCGCGGTGCTAAGGACACGCGCCAGCCAGCCCGGCGCCGGTTCCAGCCCGATGCCGGATAACGCCACCCGGACATACGAATCCCACACCTGGGACCTGCCGACCGGATCGGTCTTCGGCGGCCGCTACCAGATCATCGAGCCCCTCGGCCGGGGCGGCATGGGCCGCGTCTATCGGGCCCTTGACGTCAAGGCCAACGAAGAGGTCGCCATCAAGCTCATCCGGCCCGATATCGCCGAGGACAAGCGCACCCTCGAGCGCTTCGTCAACGAGATCAAGCTGGCCCACCGGGTCTCTCACCGCAACATCGGCAAGATGTATCACCTCGGCGAGGACCAGGGGCTTCACTACATCACCATGGAGTACGTGCCGGGGGAGGACCTGAAGAGCTTCATCCACCGCTCCCGGCGCCTCGACATCGCCACGACCGTGGCCATCGCCAAGCAGGTTTGCAGCGGCCTCAGCGAGGCCCACGACGCCGGCATCGTCCACCGCGATCTCAAGCCCAGCAACGTCATGATCGACAAGGACGGCAACGCCAAGATCCTCGACTTCGGCATCGCCCGGGCCGCCGGCGCACCGGGCGTGACGGCCGAAGGCAGCGTCATCGGCACGCCGGAATACATGTCGCCCGAGCAGGTCGAGGGGCTGGAGGCCGACCGCCGCTCCGACATCTACTCCTTCGGCGTCATCCTCTTCGAGATGGTGACCGGGCGCCTGCCGTTCGCGGCCGAGACGCCCTTCGTCGTCGCCTTCAAGCACCAGTCCGAAAGGCCGACGCCGCCCGAGGAGCTCAATCCGCAGATCCCGCCCCAGCTGAGCGCCGTCATCCTCCGCTGCCTCGAAAAAGACAGGGCCAAGCGGTACCAGACCGTCGAGGACCTCTGCCGCGACCTCAGCGGGGTCGAAGAGACCATCCACACGACGCCCGTGCCCGCCCCATGGGCGAAGCCGGCCACGACGCGCAAGACGGCCCTCCAGGCCGCCGTCGAACGCTTCCCCTGGCGCAAGGCCATCATCCCCGTCGCGGCCTTCCTCGGCATCATGGCCGCCGGCACGGTCATCACCAAGCTGCTGCCCAAGGCCAAGGGCGCGGTCCACACCGTGGCCATCGTCGGCTTCGAGAACCTGACCGGCGAGGCGTCCTATGACTACCTGAAGAAGGCCATCCCCAACCTGCTCATCACCAGCCTCGAGCAGTCGAAGTACCTGGACGTCGTCGCCTGGGAGAAGCTGAGCGACCTTGCCGGGAACCGGGACCTTGACGTCTCCCGGCCCGCCGACCGCGACGCGTGGTTCGACGTCTGCCGCCGGGCCGGCGTCGATGCCGTCGTCATGGGCAGCTTCACCAAAGCCGAGAACCTGTTCGCCACCGACGCCAAGGTCTACGACGTCCAGACAAAGAACCTGGTCAAGAGCAGCGGCTCGCGCGGCGAGGGCGTGGCGAGCATCCTCCGGAACCAGATCGACGCGCTCAGCGCCGAGATCGCCGCCGGCGTCGGGCTGTCGGCGAGCGCGGCGGCCAAGAGCGCCATGCCGATCACGAAGGTCACGACGGGCTCGATGGACGCCTACCAGCTTTTCCTCAAGGGCCAGGAGGATTTCGAGCGCTACTATTTCGACGACGCCCGCGTCTCGTTCGAGAAGGCCGTCGAGATGGACCCCTCGTTCGCCATGGCCTATTACTACCTGGCCCGGACCTACGGCAGCGTGGCCGACGCCCCGAAGGCGGCGGCCGCCCTGGATCAATTCAAGAAGCTGACCCAGGCCAACCCGGGGAAGGGCAAGGAGGCCCTCTGGCTGGCCGCCCTGACCGCGACCTTGGAGAAGGACCCCGATGCGTACGCCCGGCGCATGGAGGAGATCATCAAGGCCGACCCGTCCGACAAGCGGGCCCACGCCGAGCTCGGGGCTTTCTACCGGAATATGAAGAAGCTGCCCGAGGCCGTGGCCGAGCTCGAAAAGGCCCTGGCCGTCGATCCGAAATTCGGCTATGCCCAGAACCTGCTCGCCTACACCTTCGCCGAGCTGGGAGATAAGGACAAGGCCATCAAGACCTTCGACCTCTACGCCGCCGCCCATCCGGGGGAAGCCAATCCCCTCGACTCGATGGGCGACCTCTATTTCCTCACCGGCGAATACGACAAGGCCCGGGCCAAGTACCAGCAGGCCCTGGCCATCAAGCCCGATTTCGCTTCGATCTGGAAGCTGGCCTATCTCTACGCCATGGACGGCGATTATGAGGCGGCCCTGCGCTGGACCGACGACATGATCACCCGGGCCCGGACCGACGGCATCCGGGCCGACGGCCACCAGTGGAAGGGCTTTTATTATTCGCTCACCGGCCGGTTCAACGACGCCCTGGCCGAGCTCGGCACGGCCGAGACCCTGGCCAAGGCCTCGGGCAACAAGATGCTCGCCGACGTCATCCTCCGGGACGCCCTCTGGACCGCCTACGATTGGGGCCGCCTCGATCTCTTCAAGATCTATCTCGGAAAACGGCTATCGTATCGGGCGGAGACGAAACAGGGCACGGAAGTCCTGAATCGGATCTACGAGTTCCTTTATGCCGGGCTCTACGACGTGAAGGCCGGCGACGTCGCTTCCGCGAAAAAGAAGCTGGGCGACATGAAGGCCTTGGCCGCCAAGATCGAGGGCGCCGAAAAGGAGCTCAACGGGATGGCGGCGAACCAGCTCGAACGCGAGATCCTCTTCGCCGAAGGCGATTACGACGGCGCCGCCAAGATCTTCGCCGCCCGGCCGCCGGTCGTGATCGCTCTCAGCGCCGCGGCGACCGTGGAAGGCAAGAACCTGCCTTTCGTCGACGATTTTGCCGCCCGCGTCTTTCTGAAGGAGGGAGCGGCGGATCTCGCCATCCGGGAATACGAGCGGCTCGTCTCGCCCGTGGCCAAGGACCGGGAGGGAGCGCTCATCCATCCGTTCTCCCGCCTCCGCCTGGCGGCCCTCTACGAAGCCAAGGGCGACCTGGCCAAGGCGGCCGAGCAATACCGGGCGCTGTGGACGATCTGGAGACAGGCCGACCCCTCGCTCCCGCAAGTGGCCACGGTCCGCCAGAAAATGGGGAAGTTCAAGAGCAAAGCCCCCGCCTCCCACACCGACGGCACCGGCGCCTTCTTTCCCGCACCCCTCATCGGCTCTCTTTAGTCTGGTCGGCCCGCCCGCCGGTCATTCCGACTGCCTTAAGAGGGGACCAGGTTCACGCAAAATGGTCAGCCTCCCATTTTGCGTAAACCAGGTCCCCTCTGCACGTCATTGACACCGCGAATCTTGCGTGTTAGGGTCAGGCCCGGGAGGCGCGCATGAACCGGCGAAACTTCTTGAAGGCCGCGGCCGCGGCCTCGGCCGCAGCGGCCCCGGCCATCGTCCCGTCGTCCATCTTCTCCCGCCCCGCGCCGAGCGACACGATCCAGTTCGGGTGCATCGGCGTCGGCCGCCAGGGCCAGGGCGACATGCAGGAGCTGATCTATCGCGGCCTCGAGACGGGCGCCCGCGTCGTGGCTGTCTGCGACGTCGATACCCACCGCCTCGAGGACGCCCTGTGGCTGGCCGAGCGCATCTACACCGTCGAGACCGGCAAGGACGCGTCGAAGAGCGTCAAAGCTTACCACGACTACCGCCAGCTCCTGCTGCGGAAGGACGTCGACGCCGTGCTCATCGTCACCCCGGACTTCTGGCACGCCGGCCATGCCCTGGCCGCCGTCGGAGCGGGCAAGGACGTCTATCTCGAAAAGCCGCTGACCTATTCGATCGGCGAGGGCCGCCGGCTCGTCGCCGCGGTGAAGAACCACAAGCGCATCCTCCAGGTCGGTTCCCAGCAGCGCTCCTCCGTCTATTTCCTGATGGCCTGTGAGATCGTCCGCAACGGCCGCATCGGCCGGCTCCGGACGATCCGCGTCTCGCTGCCCGAGGACCAGGGCCGCGGCGACCCCCGGCCCCAGCCCGTGCCCCCGAACCTCGATTACGATACCTGGATGGGTCCCACGGCCGAAGCCCCCTTCACCGAGGACCGGGTCCATCCGCAAACGAGCTACGAGCGGCCCGGCTGGCTCCAGGTCGAGCCCTATTGCCTGGGCATGATCACCGGCTGGGGCTCGCACATGATCGACATCGCCCAGTGGGGCAACGGCACCGATCTCAGCGGCCCGGTCTCGATCGAGGCCAAGGGAGAATTCCCCGACCGCGGC
>Ga0172366_10004473_pt1 | contig 10996 bp, 5 predicted proteins | sample LakKivSesite69cm_FD_114533 | JGI IMG/M metagenome (GOLD analysis project Ga0172366, IMG submission 114533) | Sediment microbial communities from Lake Kivu, Rwanda - Sediment site 69cm | ecosystem: Environmental > Aquatic > Freshwater > Lake > Sediment | place: Rwanda: Western Province, Lake Kivu...
AGTGCAATATTTACCAATTCCAGTTTATAGTGTCCATGATCAGTTCCATTCACTTCGACGACAAAGTATGATGGTTCAATTGTCTCAGTTCTCATATAGGGGTCATCAGGGTTTCTGATGGTAATCTTAGTTTCAGGCGGGGACCGAATCTTAACTACGTTGGATGTATTATCGTATGAACTATTGGGTATTTCGGTTACAATTTCACCATTGAAAAATCCTGTCCTTCTGCCTTCCTTATCTACAAAGCAAACTTTTATCGGGGATTTGCCTTGGCCAGATAGAGTTTTTTCATAGTATACCTTTTCTAAAGAGTAGGCATCTATGGATAATGTGGAAGGTGTGCATATAAGATCATGGAAGTCGTTGTTATGGTCGTTTATTCGTATTCGATGATAGAGGAAGATTGTTGGGATGTCTTCGGCAAGAATTTCTTGTACTTTATCGTATAGTACTTTTCGTTGTGTATCATCGTATTCTGTTCTTCCCTGTTCCAGCAGTTTATCCAAGTCTGTATTATTGTAGTTCCATGGATTATTGTATTCGGCTGAATGGTAAAGAGAATAAATAGTGTCAGGATCAGCACCTAATGTCCATCCTATGAGCGTTAGGTTAAAGTTAAAGTCTTTGAAGATGTCTGATTCCCACGTAGTCGAGTTCTCAGTAATTAGAGTAACGTTCACGCCTGCATTATTCAGTTGGTTTACTATTATTTCACTAACATTTATCCTTAGAGGATCTGTATTTTTGACTTTGAGAGTAATCGATTCATTTGCATAACCAGATTCTTTTAGCAATCTTTTGGCTTCAGTTACATTACATTGGTATTTTGTAACATTGGGATTATACCAATAACTGAGTGCTGGTGGAAGAGGACCTGTAGATTCCTTTGCATATCCAAGATATACTTCTATTAACTTCGTCTTGTCTATTGCATAAGCCAATGCTTTCCTGAAATCAGAATTGTTGAGTATAGGATTTCGTAGATTGCAACCTAAAGCAAAGTATGCCAATTCATCAGCATTCGAGATGCTTATTCCTGGTACTTTTTGAATTTCTGCTATTCTGTTTGGATCTATGTTCTCGGGCACGAGATCAATTGTGTTGTTCATCAGATAATCTGCTAACTTTTCGAGAGGAATGTCCCATCTGTAGAAAATATTATCAATATAGGGTCTTCCTCTAAAGTATTCTGTATTTGCTGACAGGGTCATATTGATTCTTGGAGTCCAACTCACAAATTTGAATGGACCAGTCCCAACGACTGTTTCATTGTAAAGGTTTCCTTTATATACATGCTCTGGAATTATTGGAACGCTGCCCCCAAAGTATAGAAATGGAGCATAAGGTTCGTTGAGATGAAATACAACAGTAGTAGAATCGGGTATTTCAACAGATACTAATTTAGATGTTGCTTCCTTCCAATACCAGTCTATGATAGTATCATTATTGTTAAGTATGGTATCAAATGTGAATTCTACATCAGACGCAGTGAATTTGAATTTATTTCCGTCATGCCATGTTACATTATCGTAGAGGTAGAAAGTATAATCGGACCCTTCTCTCTTCCAACTTTTGGCTAAATCTGATGTAATTATTCCATTTTCGTCGAGCCTTATCAAACTATTGAATATTGGATAGCATGTCACACCTCTCTCATTTTTAAGTAGTGGGTTCAAATGTTCGATTGGTCTCGCTGTATGATTCCATCCGACTCTGAGTGTTCCTCCAGTTGGTTTTATTGTACTCTCTAGAGATTCTATTTCGCCGTTATTTGTTATTTGAATATTGGTTTTCATGTTGGTTGACCCTGCAATTAGCATCGGCAATGTGAAGAGCAAGAATAGTAGCACGAGCATCGATAGTTTCAACGATATTTTACTTTTCATTCTTTTTCCTCCAAATTTTTTTCGGCCGTGGTACAATCCCCGTTCGCCGAAAACTAGCTAACCTAAACTAGGGAGTTAACGGGGCACGCCTCCAAGAAATTGATCAGAATACGTCCAAAGACAACTGTTTTTTGTGAAGATAATTTTTATTAAATTAAGAATAGAACTATGACTAACCTTGTCCAAGAGTAAAGACAAAATCAAAAAAACTCTTGAATTAATACTTACATTTCAAAATCGTCTGGAATCACGGTTAAAGTTTCCTCCAATCATCCGATTTTGTCTTGATTCTTCTTAACAGTTTTTGTTTGTGTTTTAGTAAACATTAGGTCAATTATTTGATTAAAACAGTAATATTTATAGTTTTATTGGCTGTCTTTAGTTGTCTTTAAAATAATATAATTTTTTATATATTGGGTTTAATATTTTAGTATGATGCTGAATCAATATCAACATTCTGATACAAGTTATATTGAATTAATAAATCAAACATATTCCTATTGCCCAGAATGTCTTGAAGTGATACCTTCTAGGATAATAAATAAAGACGGGAAGGTTTTCCTTCAAAAAGAGTGTACTATCGATGGGTTTTCCGAAACACTAATTGAGAATGATGTTAAATTTTACAAAAAAATCATTAAATACGTAAAAAATGATCCTGATGTTTTAAAGTTTGCAAATGTACCATTGGACGGTATCACAAATGAAAAATTGATATACAACGAAATTATGATCTACCTTACATCTAAATGTAATTTGAATTGCCCAATATGTTTTTTAGAGACCAAAATAAATGAAGTTCCATTTGACATTATAAAAAAACTAGCAATCTGCAGAAGAAAATGGATAATTTTGAGCGGCGGCGAACCTACATTAAGAGAAGATCTACCAAAAATAATATCTGAAATAGTTAAAAGTAATAACATACCGATAATTCAAACTAACGGCCTGAAATTATCAGATTTTGAATATACGAAAAGACTAAGAAAAGCTGGTTTGAAATTTGTCCATTTCTCTTTTAATGGGTTTGACCCCGTAAATTATAAGGATTTATACGGAAATGAAAATCTTTTAGGAATCAAACTAAGAGCTATTGGAAATTTAAATAAGCTTGGGTTCAGAGTATTCCTCTCTATGGCTCTTGTTGAGGGAATGGAAGAAAATATTAAAGAAACTCTAGAATTTGTTGCTAAAAATCGTGGTTGTATTAAGGGTATTTTTCTCAGACCAGTATATCCTACTAGAGGCATGAATGATTTTTGCACAATTACCCTTTCAGATGTTATCAGGATGACAGAAAGAGCCACAAATAAGAAAATAACCGAAGGGGATTTCATTGGATTTAAGAGGCTAAGATGGAACATCTACTCGCTTGTTAAACGCATTTTGGGCAAAAGAACTGCTAAAGGGTTATGCCCAGATATAAGATTGGGTCTTCCACTTAAGGTAAGAAAGGAGAGATACGAACCTATTTTTAATCACAAAAAACTTAATAGATTAAATAATATGCTAGAAAACTCACTAGAAGAAAATAATAGAGTTTTGTTCTTACTTAAATTAATAAAATCAGTTCCTTCATTTTTCGCCCTCTCAAGAAAAAACTTCATATTCCTTTTATTCTCTGTTTTGAAAAATGGTTTTGATCGAACTAAAATAAAAATTAACACATTTGACAAGAAGGACATTATACATGTATGGATAGATATGTTACAAGGACCTAGAAATGTGGACCTAAGCATGAATATAGACATGTATAGATTAGTTTTTAAGAATGGTGAAAGAATTACTCTCCAGACTTTATATGCAGCATAAAGACCTACTATACTCTATAATTAACTCCGTCAACAATTCTTAGTGTTCTTTCCTGTAATTGCCTTAACAAAAATTTTAAAGAAGTCTTGATACCTAAATTCTTCAGTGAATCAAAAAAAAGTTTCAAATCATTGTAGATACATAATCTAAAATACATCCTTTTTGTTTCTTTTGGAGTTGGGAAGAGGTTCGGAAGTCTATGCATACTTATTTCCCATTCGTCTAAACTCTTTGGTTGTGTCAAACCATAACTTTCAGCTATACGAGTTAATTTAAGTCCAGGTACTGGCAGGAACAAATGTGGTATAATATAAGACGGTTTTATTATTTTGATGAAATTTAAGGTTTTCTGCAGATCTTCTATCCTTTCTCCCGGTATTCCTAGTATGACACTTAAACCAGGATTAATGTCATAAAATTTACATAGCTCAAACACTTTTTTTATCTTGTTTAAGCTAACTTTCTTTCCTAATTTTTTTTGAATTTTTTGAGAACCTGACTCAACTCCAAAAATTATTGCCTTACAGTTTGCTTCCTTTAGTTTTTTTAACATTTCTTCATTCACATCTCTAATTCTTCCATAACAGAACCAAGAAATTTTGATATCCCTTCTGATAAGTTCGTTACAAAAATTGATCACTCTATCTTTATTAAACAAAAATGTCAAATCTTGAAAGAATATTGCTTTAGCCTTTCTACTTTTTGATAATACATACTCAACTTCGTCTATCGATTTTTTTATACTTTTATATCTTATTGGACCTTGGGATAAGCGTAATTTACAATAAGTGCAATTGTATGGACAACCCTCGCTGGTCTCCATATAAATAGTAGGACCGAACACACTGAAACCTAGATGAGAGTCTATATCAATCAGATGCCAAGCTGGCATGGGTAATCTATCTAAAGAAACGTATTCACGATTTTTAGTTAAGAATGGGATTCCATTTTTTTTAAAACCTATTCCCTTAACCCTCGCCATGTTCTTTCCACTAAAAAGGCAATTCAATAGAGATAACAATGAAAGCTGATCGCCAGATGCGGTAACAAAATCTACATTAGAATCACGTAAGAATAACTTCATCATCTCTTTATAACCACTACCTATAATTATGACGATTTTATTCAGATTCTTAGCCATTCGTATTATTCTTAATATGTTGGAAAAGGATTCGATCCTGAAATAAATGCCAACGATATCTATATTAAGTGATTTTAATCTTTTTTTTATAATCATTCCGTTTTTCAAACTTTGATGACAAAAATCTGTAATTAGAACCTCAATTCCATTTTTTTCTAATACAGCAGCGATTTGTAACAGTTTGTAAGGAGGGCAAGGATCTAACCCAGGGTATATCAAAAGGATTTTTTTCTCTTTATTTTCTATTTCTTTTTGGGTCATTCAGACACTAAATAAATAAGTCAAAATTTAAGTAAGATATCTTGATACATTTTTAGTGTTTTATCTACAAGTAATGAAAGAAAAAAATTTATATAATACTTTAACAAATGATGTGTATTTTTCAATAGAAATGTCGAAACCTTAGTAGTTTTATATTCTTCCAGTTCTTTGGGAGTTTTGGGTATATATTTTAAGGCCAATGAACAAAAGTGACTTCTATCTGCATATTTCTGGTCTAAAATATTTTTTAGATTCTTTTTATTCTTAAGGTATAGATAAAACTTAATGAAACCTAACAACGATACGAATTCATAAATTTTCTTTAGTTTTTTAAGGATTTTTGAAATATCAAAGTTTTTAATATCTCCCAAATTTACATCCTTCGAAAAGGAATTTACTAAATTACAGCACGGCCAAAGATATCCTTTCCAATCGACTGCAATATGTGAATAAATATGGGGAGCACATTTATCGAATAGAAGTTTTTCGGGTTTTTTAAATATAAATTCTTTAGTTAGTTGTGTCGCTCGGCCCCTATAGGCCATTTTATCTCTCCTTATTAATATCAGATTACCGTCTACTCGTAGGAACGTAAATGATGTATCATGGAGTAACAATTTTGTGATTTTAGGGATAAACCTACTAACTTTCCCATTCACGTTTTTAGCTAATTGTTCTAAATATATGGTATTTCTCTTTTTCGTGTTACTCTTATCAATTACTCTTATACTAACTTTTAGATTCTCTTCAACTGATGCAATAATAGCATTTACAAAATTATCGAGGGGTATGCATTTTATATGATCAGTATCAAAACTAAATTGTATGTGATTTAACCCAGCATTTTTAAACATACTGGTAATTTTATATGTCTCCTTCAAATTTGCAGCATAAGAACAGTTTGTTGATAGAACAACCTGCCTAATATTATTCTGCTTCGCGTATCTTATCACGCTAACAATTTTTTTTAGAAATAGCGTTGGCTCTCCTCCGCTTATAATTAATTTGTTAACCCCAATAGTAGATACTTCTTTGATGACTTTTTTGATAGATTTAAGTGACAAACTCTGAGATCTTTTTTTATTTCTAGTAGCACTATTAGAACAAAAACTACAATTACTGTTACAGTAATTTGTTATGCATAATATGACATCATCTAATTTCATATTTTAGAAGATATTTTATAAACAATTAAACCTTATGATTACTCGAAAACCACATGTTTTTCGTTGGTATTACTGATTGAAAAATTCGTTTATGGTTTTTATGGATTGATTTTATTTATCATTGTAAACGCGAAAAAGATTAATGAGAACATGTATAAAAATATCCTATCTTTTTATAGAATAAATGATTGGGTTAAGAGTATAGGGTTTTGTATTCTTGGATTAACTGCCACGAAATTCCTTCAGATTATCAATCCATTTTTATTTTTCATCGGTATTCTACAATCTTGTTTTCTCTTTTCCTTTTTATTTTCATTAAATGATTTTTTTGATTATATAATCCATAAAGAAAAAAACTTTATTGGTAAAATAATCGATAAATCTATTCTATCAAAAAACTTTGTACTTTTATTATGCTTTTTACCCCTACTCCCATCAATCACAATTTTATACTTAAACTCTTCAGAAAGTTATCTCATCACTCTTTTACTATTCATAATTCTGTCTATTAGCTATTCGTTACCGAAAATTAGATTAAGAGATATACCGATTATAGATGTTATTTGTAATGTATTGTTCTTTTCTCTGATTTTTCTTCAGTCATACTTCTTTGTAAATGATATAATAATTCCAAAAGTATATTTTCTCTTGTTTTGGATAGTACTTTATAGTTTTTCTCATGAAATCTTACATCAAATTTCACATTTTGAAATGGATAAAAGATCAGGAAGAACTAGTACAACAATTTTGCTTGGAAAAAAAGAATCAATAGTTCTTTTCAAATACAGTCTTTTATTGCCCGTATTAGGAATTCTATTTTATTTCTTATTTCATGGGTTTGAGGTATTTGTGGGTGTGATGATTTTATTTGCTCTTATGCGATTTTTTTATGTGCTTAAACTTAATGAGAAATCGGATTTCAAGAAGTTACGCAATAAGTTAGGTGGAATCTTAGAAGGTGGTTTATATTTAATTTTAAATATTTTAGAATTTTAATTATATGTCTATAACTATTGGTATACCTGTTCATAATGAAGAAAAAAATATAGGCAGACTTCTAAGAAGACTGTTAAAAGAAAATTATTCGTTCCATTTAAGAGAGATAATAATTGTTGCGAGCGGTTGCACAGATAAAAGTGAAGATATCATTAAAAATTTCTGTAAAAAAAATACAAAAATAAAGTTAATAAGTGAAGATATAAGGAGGGGAAAAAGTTCTGCTGTAAATATTATTCTGAAAAGAGCTGCAGGAGATATTATAGCATTTGTTGATGCTGATAATATACCAAGAAAAAATAGTATAAACAAACTGATAAAATCATTTTCTGATGGGAATGTCGTAGCCGCATCAGGAAGACCAATACTAATGAGAAATAAAAATAATGTTATTGATAGTAATTATCATTTAATCTGGAAATTACATCATAAAATTTGTAAAATATGTCCGAAAATTTCAGGAGAGCTTTTCGCTATAAGAAAAGATATTATCAATGAAATTCCATTTTATATAATTAATGATGATGGTTTTCTCACAGCTATATTGAGAAGAAACGCCAAAAAAGTAGTTTATGTGCCAGAAGCTGTGACTTATACAAAGGAAAAAAGTTCCATCTATTATTATTTAAGAAAAAGAAGAAGAATAGCTAGAGGATATGCACAATTGAGAGAACTTGGATTAAATATTAATATTCCGTTAAACCTAATAACAAGATCTCTCTTGATATTAATAAAAAAAGAACCATTAAAAATACCAAAAATGATTTTTGCTGTTTGGTTGGAAATTATAGCCAACATATTAGCTTCATATGATACAGCAATTGGAAAAATACCATATTGCTGGGAGAAATAATCTATTCCATAACTAACAAAAATTATGTTGAACAAATCCATTAATCTACAAGAATTTATCTAAATCATCTGTATTTGTAATTATCAAATAAATTGAATTAGGATGAATTATTTTTGATTTTCATCAGTTACTCTGAACATACTTCAGCAGTCTGCATAGTTACACCAGTTATGCCACAACATGGGTAGACCCTTATCTTTGCTATAGCTGAATTTCCTTGGGTATAGTTTTCAATAATAAACTCTTCTCTACCAAATGTATAGTTTGCTATCGGTGAAAGCATCGTAACATTGATTGTAATATTAGCATACATTGGTATAGAAAATGCAACACAGTGCGAAGTTCCTGTATAACTATAATTGATACTAAATTTTATTATTTGTTTAAAAGTTTCCGTATCAAAAATATAGGGTAAATTCACCCTACCTTTACGAAATAATTGATTTTCTGGTGGTGTCTGATTTTCTTCATAAGTTATTAAATCTCCAATTTGATTATCAACACGCATAATAGGTCTCGGGCAATTCCATCCAGTTTTCATTCTTTCAATTTCTTCTTTCATAAAATCTCTACCTATTTCGTTGGTCCAGTTTTCCGGACAGTACACTTTATTGTAGGGAAAGTGATAAAAACAACTGAATTTTGGAGCAATACCTCTGAATGCGTATGCAGATGAGAAGTTTTTATATTCATCAAACTCCCAAGTATGTTTGGCGATTCCGTCTGGTTTTATTTCCATGGTTAAATTTATATCAAGAAGATATGTTTCTTTACCATTTGTATAAGCTTCTAAATACTCATTGTGAAGCCAATCGATTAGTTCACCATAAGATGCATTGACACTATTAAAATTCTGTTTAACTGCATCAGCCCATTTGAAATTAGTACTAATCACATCATTCCTATTAAACTGACCAGTTAGCAACACCAAATCAACAGGAGCATTAGTTTCACTTTCTTTTTTAACACTCAAATTATAGTTCATGCTATTACTCATTCCATTCTTCCAATAACTGTCATTCCATTCCATCTCAATCCAACTCTCAGTAGAATTATCAAACACAGCAAACTTCCTAGAAACAAGATCATTTTGAGTGTATGAAAGACTCAAAGAAGTATTATTCAGCCAATATTCACTGTAGCCAGACCAAGGCTCCCAGAAAGATGTCGTGTTAACTCTGAAAGTATCATTCTCAGCTGTTGTGTTAACTCTAATATCATGTGCCCAAATCTTCATGTAAGTGTCAGGAATATCATTTTGACCTATATTCTCCAATTTAACACTCACTCTAATCTCTGGAGAATCTGACGTTAAATAATGTTCTAGAGTAACTCTAACTCCATACTTAGATGTCTTCTGATACCAGTCTTTACCGTAAAAGGCTTCAGCAACGCCTGTCAGGTTAACATAACTAGAGTAATCAGTGGAATTGTACCAAGTCCAATCTATGGCATCAGTACAATACTCGCGCCATCTGCCGATGTAGAATCCCATACAAATCTCATTCTTAGACCAATAATCTTGGAAATCGTTGATCATCTGCTGGGCATCTGTAGCATTAAAGTAATAATCGTTCAAATCGTTCTGTAGGGAATAGTGATCTATTTCTTGAGTGAAAGGTATTTCGCCTGTTGGGTCTATGGTAACTGGATATTGAGCTGAGTTAAGCCAAAGAACAGGTATTCCATACAACAAGTAGTGTTTACCGCCACGATGTTCTATCCTCCATCTAACTTTCTGAGTGTTGTTTGGTATTCCGAGATCATTGACTTGACTATCAACAGCGTAGCCAATTGGGAGGAAGAATTTCACATTACCTAGAGCATCCTTAAACTTAATTTTATTCTCAGTCGTGAAGTTACCAGTTTGTTCTGTATCGTCAACATAAGGTGTCAAATCTTTATAGTCAAACTCAGCCTCGGCAATTAGATAAGTTGTAGCAGGTTGCATGCCAAAGTTCCTTGGGTCTGGTGCATTATTCCTGAAGGTCTGATTCAAGATTAAGTTTTCTTTCAGTTTTTGAGGCAAGTACCTGTACTGAATGTCAACACCTGTAAATACGCCTGTGTGGTTCATCTCGTTAACGTTTAAAGCCACACTATCTGTAGAAGGTGTTTGCAAAATACGGTATTTCATATCTGAATAATCCAAATATGCTGTTCTCTGTAGGTCATATCTAAGTATTATATTAGAAACATTCAACCCAATTTCCCAATCTTGACCCATGTCTGGTTTGAAATATACTTTATAGATTCCTTTTTCTGTTCCGTATCTGTAGCCATAGCTGTAGAGAGGATGATTTGATGGAAGTTCAGTTATCGTTTGATTTATTTGTTGATAAGTATTAGACGTTTCATCAAAGAAGTTAATAGGTTCTTGATAGTTCACTGTCATCGCACTTCCATCTGGATAAGTTTTAGTAAATGTCGTCATCGTACATTCTGTACCAGAATCTTTACAATCATAATGTGGAATAGTAGTAGTTGTAACAGGCATGGTAGTCGTTGACGTACCTGCAACAGTCGTGGTTGTTTCAGTCGTAGTTGTTTCTTCTAATGGACCAATTAATACTGTGGTGGTTGTAGTAGTTACAATTGTAGTTGTGGTTGCGGTGGCTCCTTGTGGTTGAATAGAATTGCCAGTTATAGCAAAGAAGGATAGACCCACTGTATAAGTTTCGTAGTAAGAAAAATCATTATCCTCATTAGTTTTTGCTGTCGATAGACCGATCCAAACATTGTTTTCATACCGGTTTAAGGAAATAGTCGATTCGTCTATTTTATTCTCGTTTATCCAAGATTTACTCACTTTGAATTTAATGACAACTTTTTTCAGGTCTTCGTCTTTAATGTTCGTTTTTTCTATCTTCAAGTATTG
>Ga0172366_10004476_pt1 | contig 10995 bp, 9 predicted proteins | sample LakKivSesite69cm_FD_114533 | JGI IMG/M metagenome (GOLD analysis project Ga0172366, IMG submission 114533) | Sediment microbial communities from Lake Kivu, Rwanda - Sediment site 69cm | ecosystem: Environmental > Aquatic > Freshwater > Lake > Sediment | place: Rwanda: Western Province, Lake Kivu...
GGCGCTGATGATGAAGATGGCATTGTAGAGGCGAGGCAAGCCTCGCCCCTACGAGGTTGATGATGAAGATAGCGCTGGGGAGAGAGGGAAAACCCCGCGGGATACGCGGGGCAGGGTGCTAACCGAAGCTGATGTGCTTTTAAGGAAATGGGTCAAGGGCGATGCCCTTGCTTGCGGAGGGTGAGGGAAGATTTTGTTAAGTAAGAAAAATTTTTCTTCATTTCTTTAAACAGCGATTGGGTTTTGAGGGGATTGGTGTATTTGGAGGCTGGTTGGAATTTGGTAAGGGGTTTGATTTTGGGGGATAATTCTGGCAGTATGATTTGGAAAATGATAGATTTGCATACTCATAGCATATTGAGTGATGGTGTTTTGGTTCCAGCGGAATTGGTTCAACAGGCGAGGAATAGAGGTTATAAGGTTTTAGGGATAACGGACCATTGTGATGCGAGTAATCTGGAGATGGTGATAAGTTGCTTAAAGGGTTTTGTTAGGAGCCTGCCTAAGAATTCTGGGATAGCGGTTTTGTTCGGGGTTGAGCTGACTCATTTATATCCGGAGCAGATAGGTTTGATGGTGAAGAGGGCGAGGAGGTTAGGGGCGGAGCTGGTTGTTATTCATGGAGAGACTTTGGTGGAGCCGGTGCCGAAAGGCACGAATCAGGCTGGGATATTAGCAGGAGCGGATATAATAGCTCATCCGGGATTGATAGAGCCGGAGTTGGTTAATTTGGCGGTAAAGAAGGGTGTATATCTTGAGCTAACGAGCAGGCGTGGACATTGTTTGAGCAATGGCTGGGTAGGGGGTTTAGGAAAGAGGTATGGGGCGAGGTTGATAGTTAATACGGATAGTCATAGTGCGGAGGATTTGTTGAGCTGGGAGGATGCGAGGAAGGTGGTTATGGGGGCTGGTTTAAGCGAGGATGAGGCAATGTGGGTATATAAGAATTCAGAGGCATTGGTAAAGCGGGTATTGGCGAGGAGGGGTAGATGAGCAATTTATGGAAGCGGTTATTGACTGCGGTTATAGTTATACCGGTTTTGATTTTATTTTTCTGGCTGGGAGGATTATGGTTTTTGGGATTGGTGGAGCTGGTGATTTTCTTGGGGATGATGGAGTTTTATAGGATGTTGGAGGCAAAGGGGATAAAGGCTCAGAAGGTTTTGGGGGTAATTGGAGGAGTTGGACTTGGGTTAGGCGCATATTTTGGGGAGTTGGTTTATATGCTTTTGGGATTTACTTTTTTTTCGCTTTTGGTTTTGGGGTTTCAACTTTTTCATAAGGATATAAAGGTAGCGATAAGCACGGTTAGCGGGACGGTTTTGGGGATGGTTTATGTTGGCTTTTTTCTTTCTCATATTATTTTGCTACGGAACTGGGAGGGGAGGGCTGGAGGGGTTGATTTGGGTTTATTTTTAGTGATTTTGGTTATAGCGATTACTTTTTTGAGTGATGCTGGGGCGTTTTTTATAGGTCGGAAATGGGGAATGCATAAGATGAGTCCTATAATTAGTCCAAAAAAGAGCTGGGAGGGAGCGGTCGGCGCAGTGGTATTTGGGGCGCTTGGGGGGATGATTTGTAAGATAGTTTTTGATAAGTGGATTATTGAGAATGGGACTGGTCTTGGTTTTTGGCATTGCGGGATTTTGGGATTGGTTTTGGTTATTTCTGCGATAGTTGGAGATGTTGTGGAATCGCTATTTAAGCGGGATGCGGGGGTAAAGGATTCCGGGGTGATTATTCCTGGTCATGGAGGGATTTTGGATAGGCTGGATTCTATTGTTTTTACGGTGCCGATAACTTATTACTATTTAAAAATAATTGTTTATAGAGGTGGGGGATGATTATAGCTTATCAGGGTAAGTTTCCGAAGTTAGAGCCGAGCGTATTTGTTGCGCCGAGTGCGGTGATTAGCGGGGATGTGGAGATAGGCGGGGGGAGTTCGGTCTGGTTTGGGGCGGTGATTCGTGGGGATTTTAATCGGGTTCGGATAGGAGAGAAGGTGAGTGTTCAGGACAATTGCGTTCTTCATGTTGATAAGGTCAGGTCTCCGCTGATTATTGGGAATGAGGTTACTATTGGTCATCGGGCGGTTTTGCATGGCTGTTCAATTGGGGATATGTGCTTGATTGGGATGGGCGCGGTGGTTCTGGATGATGTTAAGATAGGGGATGGCAGTTTGGTCGGTGCGGGAAGCTTGATAGCGCCGGGGATGGAGGTTCCTCCGAGGAGCCTGGTTTTGGGAGTTCCTGGCAAGGTCAAGCGAGAGGTGAGCGAGGAGGAGCTAAAGATGATTCAAGCAGGGGTTATGGAGTATTATCATTTATCACGGGATTATCTGGTTTATAGTATTAATCCATATTCTTTAATGGGGGTTAAGTGATGTCGGACAAAGGGATGACCTATGAGGGATCCGGGGTTTTGGGTCTTGAGGGGTTAAGCTCTTTTGAGCGGTTTCTGGTCTGGATAAAAAAGAGCTTAAAGGGTCATCCAGAGGTCAGGACCGAGATTGGGCTTTATGCGACGGTGATTAAAATTTCGCCCAGGCTGGCGATTGCGTTAAGCACCGATGGAGTGGGGACTAAATTATTGGTAGCGGAGCTGATGGGGAAATATGACACGGTCGGGATAGATTGCGTGGCGATGAATGTGAATGATATTATTTGCGTGGGCGCAAAGCCGATTGCGATGCTGGATTATATAGCGGTTCAGGATGTGAGCAAGGAGTTTATGGAGGATTTGGGAAAGGGCTTGTATGCTGGGGCAAGAGAGGCAGGGATTAGCATTCCTGGGGGAGAGCTTGCCCAGTTAAGAGAAATGGTCAAGGGCTTAAAAGAAGGGTATGGATTTGATTTAGTGGGATGCGCGGTTGGGGTGGTGGAGCCGAATAAATTGATAGTTGGTGAAGGGATAAAGGAAGGGGATTTAGTGGTTGGGCTTGGTTCCAGTGGTCTTCATTCCAATGGTTATACTTTAGCAAGGCGGGTGCTATTGAGTAAGTGGAAGGTGGAGGATTACATAGAGGAATTGGGCAGGACTCTTGGAGAGGAGCTGATTGAGCCGACCCGGATTTATGTTAAGCCTGCAATGAAGATGCTTTCAGAGGGGATTAAGGTAAAGGCTTTTTTGCATATAACCGGGGATGGTTTTCGGAATTTAAGGAGGGTTAGGAGCAAGGTTGGTTTTGTGCTGGATAAATTGCCAGAGCGTCCTGCGATTTTCAGGCTGATTCAAGAGGTGGGTGGGATTTCAAAGGAGGAGATGGCAAATACCTTTAATTTAGGGATAGGTTTTTGTGTGGTGGTTTCAGAGAAGGACGCGGAGAGAGTGATTAAAATCAGCAAGCGGTTTAAGGTTCCTGCGCAGGTGATTGGGTATGCGGTGAAGGATGCGGAGAAGAAGGTCGTGATACCTGCTCTTCGGGTGGTTGGTAAGGAGGAGCGGTTTTATCCGCTGGGTTGATAAATAGCCAGTTATAGTCTGAACAGTTCCAATAGATAACTTGTATTTTTCAGGGTTCTTAAGAAGTTTTCCGCTTTCTGGCTCTTTTTTTCTGGAGGTTTTGGCTGCGTTTCTCTCACTGCCTTGAACCAGGATTCTGGGTCATCTGATTGCACGATTCCTTGAAAGTCGTAGATTCCAAAATGTTTAATTCCCGCGGCTTTGAGCACTTCAATATCTTTTGCCAGCTCGTCTGCAGAGCTATAAACTGCGCCGTGTCCCTCTCCGGGAAGAGTCTGACCAACCGAGATAGCAGAGATGTCTCCATATTTCTCATAAACAATCTGGCCGATGCGGTAGGTGAGATACCGACAATCCTCCCAGCTAAATCCTAATTTGCTCAGGAACCTATAATTATTGCTTCCAAAATGCATAAAAGAGATATAGTCCCAATCCACTGCCATAGTAGGACCGCCCTGTAGGTCCTGCCAGGCGGTTTTGCCAGTAATCAGGTCCACCACCGATAGGTCAAGTGCGGTAGAGACCGCAATGGTTCCGTTCTGGTGGAGCTTTTCTTGAATAGCCATAAATTTTGGCTTGGTGGCTTCAAAGCTCTTTTTGTCAAGCGTCTTTAAGAGCGCGCCTAAGCCTATTCCCTGGGCTTTTTCTTCAGGCGCTCGGTCAGTGCCTTTCTGGTAATTAGGCGGTTCTATATCAATGACCATAGCCTGGACCGGATGATTATATTGTTCTGCCCATTGGTAAATTTTGTCCAGATAATTATAAAAATCATCTGCGTGCTTTTTATTGAGATAAAGTCCCTGCTCTCTGGGAAGAAGAGGCCAGAACACAATGGTCAATCCTTGTTTTTCATAGATGTCAAAAAGCCGAGCCAGCTCCTCATCTAATTTTCCTGCTCGGATGCAGGGAGCGACCAGGACATTATATTTTTTAAGCAGTTCTATGGTTTTTGGCTCAGTAAGCTCATCCACGGTCATATATTCAGCAGTGACCAGGAGCTGGGGCTTATCTGGAGCGAATTCTAAGGGGATTTTGGGCTTGGGCGCTTGTGAGCAAATCAGCGCTGGCAGCAAAAAAGCTGTGAGCAAGGGGATAAAAATTTTTGCTACTCTCATTTTAATCCTCCTGGTTTCTCAATGATATTTCAAAATTGATATTTTTTCAAAAAACCTTACCCACTGGCTTTACTCTTTAATTTTTAATCCGCTTGCCTCCACTGCCCGTTGTATTTCATCCAAGCTCGCGCCATCTTCAATGGTGGATAGGTCTCCGAGCTTTGCGCCTTCCACGATTCCCTTTAGCACCCTGCGCATCACTTTTCCGGAGCGGGTTTTGGGAAGCATTTTCACGAATTCCAAATCTCTGGGCGCGGCAACCGCGCCAATTTTTTCCCGCACCAGATTGATGATTTCCTTTTTTAGCTCTGGGCTGGGATTTATCCCTTCTTTTAGCACCACAAACGCAGAGATTGCCTCACCCTTAATCTCATCCTTCACGCCAATCGCGCTGGCTTCTGCCACCGCTTTATGCCCACTGATAACCTCTTCCACCTCTCTGGTGCCGAGCCTGTGTCCCGCAACATTTATCACCTCATCCGCTCTGCCTAACATAAAGAAGTATCCGTCTTTATCCTCAATCGCATAATCCCCGGAATGATAGAGCAGTTTTCCGGGATATTGCCTCCAGTAGGTCTCAACAAATTTTTCATCATCCCCCCAGATGGTTTGCAAGGTGCCAGGCGGTATCGGAGACTCTGCGACCAAAAACCCTTTAGTGCCTTTGGGTAATTCTTCTCCTTTTTCATTGACCACCTTTAGGCTCCATCCCATACAGGGCTTGGTGGGACTGCCGGGCTTGATTGGAAGTAGCTCCAATCCCGCGTGGTTGCCAAGAATTGCCCAGCCGGTCTCGGTCTGCCAGTAATGGTCAATCACGGTCTTTCCCAGAGTCTCGGTTGCCCATTTCCAGGTGAACTCATCTAAAGGCTCTCCTGCTAAAAATAAGTAGCGAAGCGAGGAGAGGTCGTGCTCTTTGAGCCATTTTTCTGGGAACTTGCGAAGGATGCGGAAAGCAGTGGGCGCGCTGAACATCACATTCACCTTATATCTCTCCACCACCTCCCACCAGATACCGGGATTGGGGCTATCCGGGGTGCCTTCAAACATAACCGTAGTTGCGCCTGCTATCAGGGGTCCATAGATGATATAAGAATGTCCCACCACCCAGCCTATATCTGAGGTTGACCAATAAACATCGCCAGCCTTTATTCCATAAATTTTCTCCATACTATCGCTCAGCGCGACCAGATGACCGCCAGTGTCCCGAACCACTCCTTTGGGCTTGCCAGTGGTGCCAGAGGTGTAAAGAATATAGCTTAGCTCATTGCTCTCCAGCCAAACCGGCTCCAGCTTTGCGTCCCTGGGGACTTTTTCTAAAAGCTCATCCCAGACCAGGTCCCTTGCGGAAACCTTTTTCCAGGGAATAATCCCCCGGTCAAGAACAATCACCTTTTCTGGCTTGAATTCGGAAACCTCTATGGCTCGGTCCACAATCTCTTTAAGTCTAACCTCTTTGCCTTTTCTTTTGCTGGCTTCTGCGCAAAGCAAAAGCTTGGGCTTGGCGTCATTGATTCGGTCAGCCAGCGCCTCATAGCTGAACCCGGCAAAAACTACCGAGTGGATGGCACCGATTCTCACGCAGGCAAACATCGCAATTAAAGCCTCCGGCACCATCGGCAGATAGATAATGATTCTCTCACCCTTTTTTACGCCTAATTCCCGCAATAAATAAGCAAACCGGTTGATTTCCTGATAAAGCTCCTGAAAGGTAAAGGTCTTTCTCTGATTGGTCTCCGGGCTTTCCCAGATTAAAGCCAGCTCATTTGCCCTTCCTGCCTGGCAATGTCTATCAATCGCATTATAGCAAAGATTGGTCTCCCCTTCCACGAACCAGCGGTAAAAAGGCTCTCGGGAGCGGTCTAAGACTTTTTCCCATTTCTTTTTCCAATAGACCTTCTGGCTGGCTTCTCCCCAATAAACCTCTGGGTCTTTAACTGATTTTAACCAAACTTCCTGATACTTCGCCATCAAACTACCTCCTCAAAAACTTCATAACTAAATTATTAAGCTGATTTTTCTTGAGAAGTCAAATTATAGCTTACGCTGAATGATTAGAGCTATAAAACATATAATAAACAAAATTTTGAGAAGGGCAAAAGAAATAATCAGAAGCCAGCCTTTAAGATGTCGCTGTTGCCCGAGGCCGGTTTATAAAATCTATGGACAATTCAAGAGCGCCAGGGTATTTTCTTTAAAGCCGGAGGAAAACCAGACTTTTTCCAAAAAGCAATAATCGCTAACGATTACGATATTGTATTCATCCCAATCAGTCATATCTGAGATAATTACTTTTCCTTTTATCAATTCTGGGCTGAGTTTTTCGCTTTTTTCAACTGGTTGCGCTTCCGGGTAATAGTATAGAAAAGTTTTGGGGGTGATACCATAAGCAAGCGCCTTCTGCTCGGAATGATTTTTCCGCAGGTATTCTGTCAAGTCCCGGAAGCCAGCTTTGCCCAAGCGATAATAATTGACCAGGCTGGGGATAAAGGATATAGAGATAAGTCCAGCTAAGCAGTATGAAAAAATAGTAATAGATATTTTTTTTCTGATTATTGATTTCAGAGCTTCTGTGATTATCTCTAATGAGAGCGCCAGCCCAAGAGCGAAAAGTGGGAGCAGGAAGGATAAAAAACGAGGATAAATGAATACCCTCATCAGATAAGTGAGAATCACCACCCCAATAGCTGCTATCAGGTTGATTATTAAAAATCCGCTCCATTTTTTAATGAGTCGGAAAAAGCCAGGTAAAGCGATTAAGCCCAGAATTATGGTCATCACAGAATTCCGATTCCCAGCGAGCATGCTCAATAGTTCTTTTGCCAGAAGGAAATTTAAGCCCCGTAGGCCAACATTCTTGGCAGAGCCAGTTGTATATTTATAAAGTTCTTCAGCTCCAGGAAGATATAAAATCAAGCCCAAAACCAGCGCAACCAGGACCGCAAGCAATATCCTCCACTCTATCTTTTTCCTTGTCCAATGCCACATTGCCCAGCAAAGCTCGCCCATAATTAAAAATAGCCCATAAAGATGAAAATGAACTGAAATCCCCGCGCATAAAACATAGCCCAGGAAGAATTTTGTTCTTCTTTGTTCTATATATTTCAGAAAAAAATAAATTCCCAGAAGTCCTAATAAAATCATCCCGGAATAGCCCCTTGCGTCCTGACTGAACCAGACCGACCAAAAGTTCAGCGATAGAAATGTCGCCGCACTAATTGATACGAACTGGGAAAACCGTTTCTTTAAAATCAAGTAAAAAATCGGCGGGGTGAGAGAGCCGAAAATCATCGCGGGCAGTCTTGCGCTCCATTCTTTTTCGCCGAAAAGCAAGATGGAAAGTTTAGATAGAATAGAATAAAGAATATGATTATTAGGATAAGGAATATCCGTGATAATTTTTAGCCAGGGCTTGGACACAAACTCGGTGATGGTGATTATCTCATCTCGCCAGAAGCCCATATCCAGCCGGAGCAGTCTGAGAATCACTGAGAACAAGAGCAGGAGCAAAAAAGTTACCACCACCCGCGGTTCAAATTTCATTTTTTCCATATTTAGATTTTAGGAACAAAAATTTTACAATCAAGTGAAGGAAGCTATGGACAATAGAACAAAAGCAGGATGTTTTCTTTATATCCTGCGGAGCGCCAGATTTTTTCAGTTCTGCAATACTGGCTTGCGATTTTTCGGTTATCTTCGGTCCAGTCTATTGGTCTTGAGATGATAAATTTCCCCCGGATAAATTCCGGGGATAATTTTTCTTTTTCGTTGACCGAAATTAACTCACCTTTAAAATAATAGCTTAATTCCTCGCAAATTATGCCATAACAGATAATTTCCTGATTAGTCTGGTGTTGGGTCAAATATAAGCTGACGGATTTAAAATCCTGCTTGCCCAAAAGATAGTATCTGGCAAGGTCCGGGATGAGAAGTAAAGAAAGGCTAAGCGCCAGTAAGCTATAAAGCAAATTTTGGAAAAATTTTCTTTTTGGTTTTAGAAGCAGGGCTGGATATTCAAGGCTCTGGGCAATGGCTAAAGAGAAGACCGGGATAAGAAAAGCTAAAAATCTGGGGTAGATAAAAAGTTCGGTTAGTTTGGTAAAAAGGACAATGAGGAGAGCGCTCAGAAGATAGATGAATAAAAATCCCGGGAATTTTTGACAGAGCGGATAGAATCCCAAAAGGGCTAAAACCAAAAAGAGGATGATTAAAGGTTCTCTTCTACATCCGGTCAAGATAATCAATGTCTCTTTCAGGAGCAAAAGATTGACTGGATGCATTCTTGCCATTGCTTTCTGATTAAGGGAATAATCCCAGAGGGAAAGAATTGAGGGTAGATAAAGGGAGATGCCCAGAATTCCGGCGATGATTATGGGTAAAAGCATTTTTGGCTTAATCTGCTTTTTGGCAAGGATTGCCACTGCCCAGCAAAGCTGGCTGAAAATAATAAATAGGGTATAAAGGTAAAACCAGGCTCCTGCCACTGCGCTGAGCAGATAATAAAATGCAAGCCTTTTTTCCCTTTTTTCCAGGTATTCCAGGAGAAAATAGCTGGAGAGAAAAGCAAAAAGGATATAGGCGGAATATCCTCTGGCGTCCTGACTGAGCCAGACCGACCAGAAATTGACGCTGATAAAAATTCCGCTTATAAAAGCGACTAATTCTGAGAATTTTTTTCTTAAAATCAGATAAGAGATAGGAGGAGTGAGGGCGCCAAGGAGCATTGCCGGCAATCTTATGCTCCATTCTTTTTCGCCAAAGATAGAGACCGAGAGTTTGGCAAAAAGGGTGTAGAGGATATGATTATTAGGGTAGGGGAGGTAGGTGATGATTTTTAGCCAGGGTTTTTGGATAAACTCAACCACAGTGATAATCTCATCCATCCAGAGGCTCATATTCAGCCGATAAGCTCTGAGCGATAAAGCGATAATTAAAAGCAGGGAAAAGATAAGCCAATTTTGGGTTTTTGATTTTTGGCTCATTATTCTATTGTATAAAGAGATGGGCAAGAAATAAAAATGGAAGTTAGTCTCGGGCTGAAAGTGGAGGTTTTATAAATTTTAGGAGGGATTTAAATGAAGACCTTGATTACTGGCGCAACTGGATTATTGGGCGGGAATTTAGCGAGATGGCTCTGGTCAAAAGGGGAGAGAGAGCTGAGGGCTCTGGCTCGGAAAAGCTCCAAGACCCTGGCAATAGATGAGCTGAATGTGGAGCGGGTTTATGGGGACATTCGTGAGGAAAAATCTCTGAAGGAAGCGTTAAAGGATGTGAAGCGGGTTTATCATTGTGCGGCTTCAGTTAGTCAATGGAGAGGGAATTTCAAGCAAAGCTATGAGATAAATGTTTTGGGCACGGTTAATCTCTTGAGCGCTGGTCTTGATGCAGGGGTGGAGCGGGTGGTCTATGTTAGCACAGTTGATACGCTTGGTTTATCCAGTCGGGACAATCCTGCGGATGAAACTTGGCCTGAGCATGAGTCAATGGCAAAATTCAGGAATCCTTATGCGGACACTAAATATCAGGCCGAGCTTGAGGCCAAAAAAATTTTAGAAAAGGGGCTGAACTTAGTGATAGTAAAGCCGACCTATATGCTCGGGGAGTGGGATGTGAAGCCCAGTTCTGGGCAGATGGTGATTCAGGTTGCCAAGGGAAGAGCCAAGGGGTATCCAGCAGGTGGGAACAATTTTGTGGATGTGTTAGATGTTTGCGAGGGGATAAGATTAGCGATGGAAAAGGGAAGGGTAGGGGAGGATTATATTTTAGGCAATGAGAGCGGAAATATGACTTATAAAGATTTTTTTAGTCTGGTGGCAAAAATTGTAGGAGTGAAACCGCCCAATTTTCAGATTCCCTATTCAATTGCGGTGGGAGCAGGATATATCTTTGACCTTTTGGGCTTGGTTTTCAGGTTTGAGCCGGATATAAATTCTATTACCACCAAGATGGGATACGCGGACCATTATTTTAGCTCCAAGAAGGCGATAAAGGAGTTGGGCTTGCCTCAATCTCCAATAGAAAAAGCAGTAGAAAGAGCGTTTAATTGGTTTAGGAAATATGGCTATTTATAAAGGGAAAAGAACCGAGCGCAAACTTAAGCTTATGGTCTATGCTTGTAATTCCTCATTTTTAGAATAGAATTTAGAAGATGGAGCAGTTAAAAGATATTATTTTTTGGTTTCAAAATTCTACTTGGGCGCATTTGTTATTTAGAATTGGGCTGTTGATATTTTTTATCTTGCTGGGAATGATAATCTTAAATTTTTTCATCAACCGGTTCCATCGGGCGCTCAAGCAGGGGATAGAAGACCTGGAAACGCTAAAGCGGGCAATTATCCTGATTCGAGTATTTAAAAGTGAGATTTTCTTTATCATTTTTTTAGTAGGCGTGATGTTGATTCTTTCTGAATTAAAGATA
>Ga0172366_10004477_pt1 | contig 10994 bp, 12 predicted proteins | sample LakKivSesite69cm_FD_114533 | JGI IMG/M metagenome (GOLD analysis project Ga0172366, IMG submission 114533) | Sediment microbial communities from Lake Kivu, Rwanda - Sediment site 69cm | ecosystem: Environmental > Aquatic > Freshwater > Lake > Sediment | place: Rwanda: Western Province, Lake...
CTGGCGAAGGCCGTTGAGCAGGGCATGGGCCACACGGCGACCATGCATTCCAAACACCTGGACCATCTGAGCCGCATGGCCCGCGAGATGAATACCAGCATCTTCGTCAAGAATGGCCCCAGCCTGGCGGGGCTGGGTTTCGGCGGCGAGGGCTACACTTCGTTCTCCATCGCCAGTCCCACCGGCGAGGGCCTGACCAGCGCCAAAGACTTCAGCCGGGTGCGGCGTTGCGTTCTGGTGGATGCGTTCCGGATTGTGTGAGGGCAGGAGGATGGGATGGCAAAAGTGGCAGAAGAGAGATTGGTATATCTGGTAAACACTCTGACCGATACCGATGATTTCAACGAGGGACTGCGGCGACTTTTGGAAACCGAGATACGGCGGCGACTGAATCGCTACCAGTTGACCGACCGACAACTCCAACGTAAATATGGGATGACCTTTGAAGAGTTCCGCGAACGGGATGTAGTTAAAGAGAGGGGTTATTCCTGGGAGGTAGAATCTGACTTCTGTGACTGGGAAATGGCCGTCGGCGAGGTCCGGCACCTGGAGCAACGGTTGAAAGAGGTCATTGGTGAGCCGGGCCACGGATGAGTTAGAACGGGAGATGTACGCTGCCGGAGCGCAGTTCAGGATATTCCAACGGATAACGACGTTGGTCAAAGGCGATGAGGCGCTCAAGGTGCGCTTTTTCATCCGACCGCGTTTCTTCGTACAGGTGTATGCTGATGCATTCACCGGCACGCGCAACTTTGCCCTCGTTATGGATGAACAACGGATCTATGGCCGTGACTGTCAATGCTGCTCCAACTGGCACCGCCACCCTTTCGGCCAGCCGGACGAGCACGATACCGGCCCGACCGGCAACCAGCCAATGGGCGTCGAGGAGTTTCTGGAAGAGGTGCAGGAACTCGTCGAAAGAGAAGAATTATTGTAAGACATTGTGTGAGCGACTATGCTAGAGAAACTCTCCCCCAAATCTCAAAGATGCTTCGACACAGCCAAGCAAGAGGCACGCCGGTTACAGAACGGCCGCCTCGATACTGGCCACCTGTTCCTGGGCCTTCTCCGCGAACAGCCGGATTTCGCCGAGAAGGTGTTCCGCCCATTCAACGTCAAGACAGATCAAGTGGTTGCTGCTGTGGAATCGGCGCTGGGCCGGGGTGAGACGTCCAGCCCACCCCGGCTAAAAGTCACCGTCCGACTGAAGACGGCCTTGCAGCGCAGCAGCGCCCTGGCGGGGGGTGGAACCGTCAACCCGGAGCACCTGCTCGTCGCCTTGCTGGAAGTGGACGAAGACGTGGCTGGCCTGTTGAACGGATTGGGCGTGTGCACGGATGAGTTACTGGCCACGCTCAAATCACCACCTGCCCAGGTAACCGAACAACCGCCTGCCCCGGCCAAACCTGCCACCAGCGAGACGCCCGTTCTCGACAAATACGTGCGCGACCTGACCGTGCTGGCCCGCGAAGGCAAACTGTATCCTGTGCTGGGCCGCGAACGAGAGCTAGCTGGAATGATGGAAATCCTCTGCCGCCAGAAAAAGCGCAATCCCATCCTGGTCGGCGAGCCAGGAACGGGTAAGACCGCGCTGGCCGAGGGACTGGCGCAGAAAGTGGTAACTGGCAAGGTGCCGCCCCCGCTGCAGGGCAAGCGCATCGTCGAATTGAGCATCTCTTCGCTCACCGCCGGGGCAAGCATGGTTGGTGAGTTGGAAAAGCGATTGCAGGCCATAGTTCAGGAAGTGCGGCAGGTTGGCGACGTAATCGTGTTCATTGACGAGGTACACGCCCTCGTCGGCGCGGGCGGTATGGCCGGTCTGCAGGACGCGGCCACGATCCTGAAACCGGCCCTGGCCCGAGGGGAAATCACCTGTATCGGGGCCACCACCACCCACGATTACCGCAAGTACGTGGAGAAGGATGGAGCGCTGGCCCGCCGCTTCCAGCCCGTGCGTGTGGACGAGCCTCCGCGCGAGGTAACACTGGACATTCTGGAAAGTTTGCGCCCACGCTTCGAGACTCACTTCGGAGTGACCATCCCGCCAACACTTCTGCCCACCGTCTACGAACTGGCCAAGCAATACCTCAAAAATCGCTACTTCCCGGACAAAGCGATTGACCTGCTGGAACGAGGTGCTGCGCGGCAAATGCTGGCCGGTGGTGAGAATCCCATTCTGGTCGAAGCCACACTGCTCTCCGTGCTGGCGGACATTACCGGCATCCCCCTGGAGCAGCTAGACGCAGCCGAGATGGACCGCTACCTGCGCATGGAGGAAATACTCAAGCAGCGAGTGATCGGCCAGGACGAGGCGGTGAACACCGTCGCCAGCTTATTGCGGCTGACCAAGCGCCGGCTGGACATTGACCCCACTCGCCCGGATGGGGTGCTCCTCTTCGTCGGGCCGACAGGGGTGGGCAAGACCGAGCTGGCCAAGGCTGTCACCGAGTTCCTTTTCGGCGACGAAGAGCGGTTAATCCGCCTGGACATGTCCGAATACTCCGCGGACTTTACCGTCTCACGGCTGACCGGCTCACCACCGGGCTACGTGGGCTATGACGAGGGCGGCCAACTCACCGAACAGGTACACAGCCAACCATTCTGTGTACTCCTGCTGGACGAGATAGAGAAAGCTCACCCTGCCGTGCTCAATCTCTTCCTCCAGGTCTTCGATGACGGGCGGCTGACCGACGCCCAGGGACGGACGGTGTATTTCAGCGATGCCACAGTGATCATGACCAGCAATCTGGGCAACGAGTTGTGGTTTAAGCGGCGGTTGGGCTTTGGCACCGAGGAGACGCCGGTCGAAGAGGTGGAGGACGCGGTGCTGGCCGAACTGCACAAGCGTCTGCCGTCCGAATTTCTGGCCCGCATTGACGAAATCGTGGTCTTTCACCCGCTCAGCGATGCGGACGTGCGCAAGATCGTCAGACTGAAACTGGATAGCATCGTCCGTACTCGTTTCCGGCAGCAAGGCATCGAGGTAGCGTTTGCCGATGACGAGGTAATTGACTTCGTGGTGCAACATGGCTTCGACGCCCGGCTGGGGGCCCGCCACCTGGAACGCACCATCCAGAAAGAGGTCCTCGAACCGCTGGCAGCCGAGACGTACAGGCCAGAGTGGGCGGGGGTTTCGCGGGTAAAAGTCACCATCCAGGATAAACAGATTCACTTTCACAGAGGTCTGAAATGTAGCGGCGGACGGCCCTGTCCGCCATAAGGCCGACGCAGCGGTCGGCCGCTACGTCTCATTAACGAGGGAGGTCTGAGATGCCAGTCACCCCAGAAACCATCGAGCAGTACTTTGACCAATATGGATGGTCGTACCAGCGCGTGGACGAGAATACATTTCGCACCGGGTTCCGTGGCGATGTATCGAGTTTCATCATCTACATCCGCCTGACGGACAACTGGGTTTATTTCACCATCGTGCCTTTCGTCGTCGCCCCCAAGGATGCGGAGTGCACGCGCAAGCTGTACAAGCATCTCTTGCGCCTCAACCACGAGGTCAACCTGGCCAAATTCGGCGTAGACAAAGAGGGTGACATAGTGCTGACCGTCGAGCTGCCCCGCGAAAAGCTGGACTACAACGAATTCTCCGATGCCCTGGGCGCTCTCTCTTACTACTCCGACGAGACTTACCTGGAGGCACTCAACCTGGCACAAAACCCCGGCGCAACCTCGCATTTCGAGCAAGCGGATGATCTGGACTGGGAGGAGTGAGATCCGGGTTCAAGGTTCTGAGGTGATGTCTGATCAAATCGTCGAGAACGTAAAAGCAGCCGGTGTGGTCGGCGCGGGCGGGGCCGGATTCCCCACTCACGTCAAAATCGCCGCCCGCGTGGATACGGTCATCGCCAACGGCGCGGAGTGCGAGCCACTGTTGCATTGCGACCAGCACCTGATGATCGCCCAGGCCGGTGAAGTCGTGCAGGGCCTGCGCTTGGTGATGCAAGCCAGCGGCGCACAGCGTGGGATCATCGCCCTCAAACGCAAATACCACGCCGCCATCGCCGCCTTGCAGGCCGTCCTGGATCGGCAGCCAGCACTGAATGTCCAGCTTTACGCCATGGAGAGCTATTATCCAGCCGGCGACGAATTCCTGCTGGTCTACGACGTAACCGGCAGAATGGTCCCGGAGACCGGCCTACCCTTGCACGTGGGTTGCATCGTACAGAACGTGGGTACGCTGGTCAACGTGGCCCACGCCCAGCGCGGTGAGCCTGTTACCCATCGTTTGCTCACCGTGACCGGCGAGGTCCACGAACCGAAGACCCTGCGCGCACCCATCGGCACTCCCATCGGTGAAGCAATCCAATGGGCCGGTGGGGCCAAATCCGACGATTTCCTGCAGTCCGTCGTCCTCGGCGGGCCGATGATGGGCCGCCTGGCGCGTTCCCTGGACGAGCCGGTGACTAAAACTACAAGCGGGATCATCGTTTTACCCGCCGACAACGCCACCGTGCGCTACCTGGGCCGTCCGCTGGGTGCGTGGGTCAAGCGGGGGCGCTCGACGTGTGACCAGTGCCGCGATTGTACCGATCTCTGTCCGCGCTATCTGCTGGGCCACGACCTGGAGCCGCACAAGATTATGCGCACGATTAACTACGGTATCACCGAACTGCCGATGAACGTCACCGCCGCCGTGCTGTGCTGTGAGTGCCGCCTGTGCGAGGCATTCGCCTGCCCGCTGGAACTTTCGCCCTGTGCCTACTACAAAGAAGTCAAACGGCAACTTGCTGCCCAGGGCTGGCGTAACGTCGCACACAAACGAACCGACCTGGCCTCACACCCTTTCCGCGAGTTCCGCCGCGTGCCCACCGAGCGGTTGATCGCGCGGCTGGGATTGACGGCATACGCCGGACTCGAATGTCCGCTGGACCACGGCGATTACCGACCTAAGCGCGTGGCCATCCCCTTGCGACAGCACATCGGCGAGACGGCCTGGCCGGTAGTGCGCGCTGGCGATGCCGTATCCGCGGGTGACCTGATAGGTGAAATACGGGAGGGGAAGCTAGGAGCGCGGGTACACGCCTCTATCGGCGGAAAGGTGGAAAAGGCAACCGCCCAGGAAGTAGTCATCGTTTCTTGAACGAGAGCACAGTACAAGCGGGGGAAGGAGGTAGTGATGAAACAAACAGTCGTCAGTGCCGGACCCAGCGGCTACGTCACCGTGGACTTCTTCTCCGGTGACTACCGCGTTTCGGCCCAGATAAGCGTGCGCAACCGCACGGTGAACGACATCCTCAACGACAAGCGTGTGTCGTACATCGAAATTTTCGACGCCTACATCTCCCGCATCAGCCAGCCCGGTTACATCGTGGGCAGCCATCACGTCGCTCTGCTGCGCAAGGATTCCATATCCTTCGCCGTCGTGCCAGCGGAGGAGAGCCGGCCATCCGGCCAGCGAGCTTATCGCTACGGCGGCAAACTATTATATCAGGTGTTCTTAACCCTGCCCGCCCTCGAGGTGCAGGGCAAGGTGCGTACTGCCAGTAAGCTGGACCTGTACACCTTCCTGGTGACCAACGTGGACGATTTCGTCGTTCTGACCGAACCTTTAGCGCGAGTGGCTAATTTCCCCGATAACACGTTCAGCGGTGAATCGTTTCTGGTGAATCGCCTGCTTATCACTATGTTCTGTGCCAACGACCAACCTGAGCAGGCCGAGTGAATCCCGGCTTTTCGGCGCTCAGCCGCAGGGCGGCTTTCCACAGCTGCCGCTGCGGGAGCCACGCCCATGAGGGGAGGGAACCATGCCCACTGTGCTGATCATTGACGACGACCATAGTGTGCTCAAGCTCCTGGATTTCGCCATGAGCAAGGCCGGATTTCAGGTCACTCTGGCCGGGGACGGCAGCTCAGGCCTGGAAAAAGCCCAGGCCAGCCCGCCTGACCTGGCCATCGTGGACGTGATGATGCCCGACATGGACGGCTACGAGGTATGCCGCCGCCTGCGCGCCGACCCGCGCACGGCGAACATGGCCATCATCATTTTGACCGCCCGGGCCCAGACCGTTGACCGGGAAGCGGCGTTGGAAGCCGGCGCCGACGAGTACCTGGTCAAACCCGTCATGCCCGATGAGCTTATTCGCCTGACCCGAGAGGTGCTGGCCAGGCCGCGTGCCGCCGCACTGCCGGTGGAGCGCCCACAAGGCCGGATAGTCACCGTGTTCAGTCTGCGCGGTGGTATCGGCGTCACCTCCCTGGCGGTGAACCTGGCGGTGGCTTTCGCCCTCCTGCGCAAGGAAGAGATAGTCATCCTGGACCTGAGCCTGCTGGCCGGGCACGTGACGTTGATGCTCAACCTGCAGCCACAACTCACCCTGGCAAACCTGTTGGGAGCAGAGGTCGAACCAGACGAAAAAGCCCTCGAGCCATACCTGGTGCGACACTCCTCCGGCGTGCGCGTCCTGGCCGCTCCTCCCCGGCCGATGATGCCCTCACCTGGCAGTGGTCAGGCAGTGAAACGCCTCACCTCGCTGCTGAAAGGGCGCTTCCCATACATCGTGGCCGATACCGCCTCCTCGCTGGACGAGGCGACTACAACGATGCTCACCGTCTCCGATTTGGTGATAATCGTCGTCGCGGCGGAAGTGCAGGCTTTGCAAACCACATTAACCAGTCTGCCAGCGTTAGCCGCTCTGGGCCACAAGGATGACAATCTGTGGCTCGTGCTCAACCAACACACACCACAACCGCCCCTCGCCGTCCAGACAGTGGAGCAGGCGCTCCGGCGACCAGTGCGGGCGCAGATTCCCTACGAGCCGGCTCTGCCCCAGGCCATCCAACGTGGCGTGCCGCTGCTATTGCATAAGCCCGACTCGCCGATGGCCGCCGCCGTCGCCAAGTTGGCTTACCAGATTGACAAACACCTCGAGAAAAAGTAGGGCGGCCTCGCAGGCCGCCGGGCCGGGAACCCGGCCTATTCTCTCAGAGCGTGTCTTAAAAATCGGGATGAGAGTATCACCACCAAGACACAAAGGCACGAAGCGCCATAAAAAGCAAGCCAATTATTGTGTTTCTTAGTGTCTTGGTGCCTTTGTGGTGAATTTTCAGACACGCTCTCAGGATGAGGACACATGGAACCAGCCATCGCCCTGGTGGAAACAAATAGCGTCGCAGCGGGCATCGCCGTCGGCGATGCCATGCTCAAAAAAGCACCGGTGAACCTGTTGGAGGCCCGCCCGGTCTGCCCGGGCAAATACATCGTCCTGGTCGGCGGCATGACCGATCCGGTGTACGAAGCATTGCAGGCCGGCATTGAGGTGGGAGCAGACGCAGTGATAGACACCCTGTTCCTGCCCCAGGTGCACCTCAGCATCTTCTCGGCGCTGATGACCGCCACCCCACCGGGCAAAGGGGAAGCGTTGGGCATCATCGAGACCATCACCGTGGCCACGTGCATCGTCGCTGCCGACGCCGCCGCCAAAGCCGCCGACGTCTCCCTGCTAGAACTGCGCCTGGCCAACGGGCTGGGCGGCAAATCCTTCGTCCTCATCGAGGGACCGGTGGCCGAGGTGGAGGCCGCCGTCGAGGCCGGAGTGCAATTCCCCAGGAAAGAGGGCCTGCTGGTACGCCAGGTCATCATCTCCCAGTTACACGAGGAGATGAAAAACAAAATCATTTAGGCCGTAGGACGGGTTGCTAACCCGTCTCACACCATATTAGGAGCTGTTCATGCAACTGGCCCGCGTTATCGGCACCCTGGTGGCCACCCGCAAATACCAGGGACTCGAAGGAGTCAAATTTCTCATCGTCCAGCCGCTGGACAAAAACCGGCAACCAGACGGCGAGCCTGTCGTCGCCGCGGATGGCACCGCTCAGGCCGGCCCCGGCGAGCTGGTCTTCATTATCGCCAGCCGCGAGGCGGCCCTGGCCCTGCCGGAGAAATTCGTGCCGGTAGACCACGCCATCGTCGGCATCGTGGACGAGGTAGACGCGAAAGAGGTGAAAGGCGGTTTCTCTCATAGCCCAAGGCCAAAATAAGTCCATGCACGCTGAGTAAGAAAACTAACCACGAAGACACCAAGACACAAAGTCCCTTCTAGTTACTGGTAGCCGGTTATTAGTTATCAACCACTAACCACCAGTAACCAGCAACTAGATTTTCTTTGTGCCTTTGTGTCTTGGTGGTGGAATTTCCCTTTTGAGTTCCGGCTAGATCGGATCAGGAGTAACCATGTACATCGGCAAAGTCAGCGGTACGGTGGTAGCGACCATCAAAAACTCCCTTTACGAGGGCCACAAACTGCTCATCGTAGACCGCCTGGGACTGGACGGTGCCGTGCAGAAGAAATATTGGATCGCCGTGGACCTGGTACAGGCCGGTCTGGGCGATACCGTGCTGGTATTAGACGAGGGTAACTCGGCCCGGCAAGTGGTGGAGCGCGAGCCGGACGGAGCCATCCGCGCGGTGGTCATAGGCATTGTGGACGAGGTGGACCTGGCGGCATGAGCACCTACAGCCAGCGCCGAACTGAGCAACAATTGCGCGAGGAGATCGTCCGCGTCTGCCGCCTGATCTGGGAACGAGGCTGGATCGCCGCCACCGCCGGCAACGTCTCGGCCCGGTTGAGCGAGAACCGCATCCTGGCCACTCCTAGCGGCCTCAGCAAAGGGCTCCTCCAAGCAGAGCAACTCATCATCGTGGACATGGACGGGCGGAAAGTGCCCAGCTACGACGCCGCCAGCCGCGACCTGCGTCCCACCTCGGAGACGCCGATGCACCTGGAGGTGTACCGCCAGCGGCCAGACGTGCAGGCCGTGGTCCACGCCCACCCGCCGATCAGCATTGCCCTGAGCATCGCCGACATCCCGCTGGCCCGCTGTCTGTTGCCCGAAGTGGTGATCACCCTGGGCACGATTCCCATCACCCGCTACGCCACCCCATCCACGCCGGAGGGAGCGGCGGCGGTGCGCGAACTCATCGCCAACCACGACGCCCTGGTCCTGCGGCGGCACGGCACGGTGACCGTGGGCCACAGTCCGCTGGATGCCTACTTCAAGCTGGAGACCGTGGAGCACTCGGCGGAGATCACCTTGATCTTGCGCCAACTGGGCCGCAGCAACCCCATTTCCCCCGAAGAGGTGCGCAAGCTGATCGAGTTGCGGCAGCAGATGGGCCTGGCCCACCCGGGTGAAGAAAAGGATTTCTGTGCCGAGTGCGGGGTGTGCGACCTGAAACCTATCTCGTAGGCGCGAATCCTGATTTGACCTTTTGCGCCGGGTTGTGGTACAATAAACACACATTTGAGAGATAGCCCCCATCGTCTAGAGGCCTAGGACACCGCCCTTTCAAGGCGGCGACAGGGATTCGAATTCCCTTGGGGGCACCTGGTAAAGACCTGTCAGGTGACCATCGGGGCCGACAGGTCTTAATTTGTCGGCCTGCGCAGGATGAGACTGCAAAAAACAACGGGGCGGATATTCCGCCCCGTTTCGTTGTTCCCCTCGCTCAGGTCACGCTTGTAGCGTGACGACCCGGCAGCAAGATTGTCACGCTGCAAAAGTGTGACCTACGGCTATCTCACTGACGCTCCACAGCGGAACCCTATGTTGAACCCTGCATACGACGGGCGGTTCCTGGCGCGCTCGGTCGTACGTATGAACTTTGGAAGGTAACCCCACGATCCACCCCGGAACACCTTGCGCTCGCCCGAATCCGGCCCTTGGGGATTCCGCGCTGGAGAGGAGCCGTAGAAAGCCGGGTCGTACCAATCGGACACCCACTCCCACACGTTGCCGGCCATGTCCAGCACCCCGTAGGGACTGGGTCCAGTTGGCTTGGAGCCCACTGGCACAGTCATTCCGCTGCAGTCTGCGTATTGCGCTCTGCCGCAATCGGGCGCATCGTTTCCCCAGGGGTACAGTCGCCCATCTACGCCCCGTGCTGCCTTTTCCCACTCGGCCTCCGTCGGCAGCCTCACGCCGGCCCACTCGCAGTACGCCTGGGCGCCGTACCAGGTCATTTCGATCACCGGGTGATCCTCAAAACCGCTCTCGACTACGTATCGTCCTTCCTGGTGGAGGATGTGACTATCCTTGTCTTCAACCGTCGTTTCCACGCAGTCATGCCCCCCACAGGTGCCTCTGTATTCCCCCAGGGCGTTCAAGAACTGGACGTACTGGGTGTTGGTCACCTCGGTCTTGTCAATCCAGAACGCATCCAGGTATACAGTGTGGGCAGGCTTTTCATCGGCTTCGGCCTTGCGGTCAGCGTCTGTGCTACCCATAAGGAACTCGCCACCTGGTACATAGATCATTTCCGCCCCGTCAGTAGAGCGGGTCCAGGTCGCGCCTGGGCTGTAGGTGGGCGTAGCCGTTCGGGCTTGGACACACGCACCCACGAGCACCATGCTGAGGCAGATGGCCACCAGTGGGAATGCCACCGGTGGGATTCTTATGGATCGTTTCCTGTTCATTCTCTTTTTGCTCCCATGATTCCCTTCTGTTCTGAGGTTATGCCGCGTTGGAGTCCCTGCAGCGTGCTAAGGCGTTGATGGTTCTTTACTCTGGGAGAGAGTTACCGAGGTAAGCCGGATGACGCACATAGCGTGACGACCTGGCAGCAAGATTACGGCCTGGTCACGCCTTGGGCTCCGCGAAAGCCGCGAGGTTTCTGCTTCGTGACCAGTGCGTTGCAAAACATTCTCCTCGACAGGCATTGATTGGCGTGGGGGGTATTGTCGGTAGTTTCGCTCATTTACAATCACGGGCTGGTTAATAGCGGTTCGCCCAACCTGGTATAGACTGACTCCGGCATTCCTACCAATCCCAGAATCCGTCGCTGCCTCGCTGACAGGAGAGTGACCTCGTACCAGGTGGTGTTTCCATCACTCAGACGGTACAGCGTGATCCCGTCAAAGGCTTTCAGCAGCCGATGCGCCTGTCGCTGCGCAGCAACAGTGGCCGAACCGCCAGGGGTACTCCCTTGAGGCGATGAAAGCCGCGTTCGGGTTGCCACTGTTCCCGGTAGCAGGCCACTGCGCTGC
>Ga0172366_10004478_pt1 | contig 10993 bp, 11 predicted proteins | sample LakKivSesite69cm_FD_114533 | JGI IMG/M metagenome (GOLD analysis project Ga0172366, IMG submission 114533) | Sediment microbial communities from Lake Kivu, Rwanda - Sediment site 69cm | ecosystem: Environmental > Aquatic > Freshwater > Lake > Sediment | place: Rwanda: Western Province, Lake...
CCTGAAGCACAACAAACACTTAAGATGGAGAAGAGCCATCGAATGCTGGAACCTATTCTGCCAAACATTCACCTACTACTACAACCACCTAAGATGGTGACCTTAAGTTGCCACGTCCGATACGACAACCTCCTTCAGATATTGCCAATAAAATAACCAAAAACTAATTTTTCATCATTGGGGTATTAGATGAGTCTGCTACATATTAATATAGGGATTAAAAACAGATTGATACTCGATAAATTCTATATAATGCTTCAGCGAGCTTAAAATATATATGATGAAAAAGGCCGCAATCGTAACTGTATCTTTGCTTCTTGTCTTTTTAATTTTTGTATACTACGATAGCATAGAAGACTTTATAATGCTTCACTTTCTGGTACCATGGGGACTTCTCAGATCGCCACAACCTGACTTTGAAATCTCAGCTGATCCGGTATCTATAATGCTTAATGGTTGGGAGGGAAGTCAAAATAGAACGGTTATTACAGTTAAGTCGCTCGATGGTTTCAGTGACAACATAACCTTTGAGGTTAAACAATATGGAATTATAGGCGACGTAACTTTTACTTTCGACCATCCTCAAATATCCCTGCCTGCAGACGGACAAGTTCAATGCATATTAACCCTGCATGTCCAGTCAGTTGCCTCCCCTGGGAAATACTCTATAGACATAATTGGTACTGCCAGTGATTCAACGCAGCATTCAATACGTATTGCCCTAACTATTTTAGTTTATAAGTAAAACAATTTGAGCTTAAACCATGGCTCACGATGAAAAATGACCACATAACTGGTCCAATATATCCAATACCATCAAGTAACTCCAGAAACAATGATAGGAAACAAAACATTGTAACAGCACATTCGCCGCATAGAGGGATATATGGGAGAACTCTTAGCTTATGAAGAATATTGGTGGGCGGTTGGTTTGAAGATTAGGGCAAGAAACCGTTTAGAAGGGATATTGAAAGAGGTTGAGAAGGACGGAATAACGGCAAAAGTTAAGGTCGAGATTGAAGTTTAAGCTGTAATAACCGCTCTTATCTCAAGAGAAGCCGTCGATGAGTTAGACATAAAACCTAGAGACCGTGTGAAAGCCGTCATAAAAGCCATGGAAGTCATGATCGCAAAAGAAAAGAATTGACTCTAAATTATTCAATTAGACGGCAATGTTAACACTATGAAGTAACTATTCATATTCTTCTTCGGTGGTCTCCAGGATTTATAAATCTTCATAACATAACTACTGCTTTCCACACTAATTTTTGCACTGAAAAATATTTTGTTAGATTTTCAAATCTTTTTAAGAGGCATATATTTTCACACTCATTCTCCATCGTTTTTTATGGGCGAAATAATAATCCCATTTCTTTACTAATTGAATAAATCTTTCTATAGAGTAGACTGTGAAGTGAAAATGTCTATTTTCCACATGTTCATGTTTCTCTAAATCTTCTTTCTCATCTTCATGGAGTTTATTGAGAAATCGATCGGTAAAATTTAGATCCACTGGAATTTCAACACCAAATCCTAACAGACCTTTCTTAGATACTACAGGTCTTACTGTCCATCTATCTTTCCCTATGATTAGAACCATGTAAACTTCACAGTCAAAGAATGATTTTTTCCATAATCCCATTCCATAATAAGTCCATTCTTTTTCTGCTTGATATATAGATTCTATGAACGAGTTGATTTCATCTTTTTCTATTTTCTCATTTATTTTCAAGGTTATCGGAATAAAGATATCTGGATGCATTGCTTTCAACAACAAGAGTTTGGATAATTGATTATTTCTTGAAATGTAAATATAGAATAGAGCTTTTCTTCCTTCTTTCTCTTCTCTAGTCATCATTGAACTAAAACCTCTTTTGTCAAAATTGACAAAGAACGGTGGAACTTCTAAAGCAAGATCTATCTGCCCTAATCTGAAGTCTATTTTTTCCATTTATCCATACGTCCCAATAGTAATGAGTACGTTCTCATTGTTGAAAACATTCATACAAATGATATAAAGAGGATTAAATTTGAACCTTTTGGTAGCCAGAATGCAAGAAAAATGTAATTGTAGACTACCTTAACTTTTCTATAGGTTTCACATAGTTATTATTTAGGGAGAATTCTTGCCTAAGTTACCTGAGAATTGTCCAGTTCGTAGAGAGAAGACGGAGAAAGGATACATCTCTACTGGATATTCGATTGATTGGAGTAAGAAAAAAACAAGCATTGTAACTCGAAGAGGTGATTAAGGTCTCATCGGAAGCACTTGATTAGGCATTTGTGAAGAAGCCTATAGATGATCCACCCATCATCCTCTTAACTAGTTCTTTTCTTTAAGAGAATGGGTAGGTCACTTAGATGAGTAATTAAAGGTAATAATGATGCTTTTTAGTAGAAAGGCGATAAGACAAAAATATCAAAAATACTGAAAAGGATTACTGGGACTGAACGTCTAGTTTTCTAATAATTCTTTCAATTTTTTCTATAATTTAACTTCACAAATATTTAATTTAACTTATGGATAAATTAATTATCGGCGAAGACTTAGGAAACGCAAATTGAGCCAAGGGGGCTCAACTTAATTGGAGATTAGGAGGAATGGGTACCGATTCCTCCTTTCACCCCCCCTTCAACACTAATAACTCTTTAAATTACGATTTTTCATAAAAAGCCTCACGATTATGGTTCATAAAACCACCTTTATTGCACAAAATTGACAAAGTATTTTTCATATGCCTTTAACCAAAATAATGGATTTTTGCTAGAGCCGGAGATGGGAATTGAATCCGTCCCAATGTGGAGATATCCCCTGCAAACTCTCTTCTTTTTCTGTTCTTGTATTGTGTATAAAAATTAGAAAAAAGTTAAATTTGCGATCAAAATATCTAAGGTACTGGAATTGAATACAAAAATAATTGTTTGGAGATTCAAATTTTGAATTCAGAAAAAGACGGAAAGGAATCAAAAGGATGAAGTTTTCTTTCATAAATCCTGGGCCTAATGAGACTCTCAGCAAGGGTGAGAAGACTATGATCGCTGCGAGTCCTCCTCTTGGTATTTTATATATAGCCTCAAAGTTAGAAGACGCGGGAGTAGAAGTTTCTGCTCTAGATCAGGCAGCTAATGGGTCTTCAACAAAAGAAGTCGTAAACTGGGTTATGAAAGAAGATCCAGAGATCTTGGGCGTTTCTACTTTAGTCAGTTCAAGTTTAACGGCGCCGAAGATTGCTGAAGAAATCAAGAAGAAAAACCCTAACATCATTATTGTCTTTGGAAACCATCATGCAACATTTAACGCTGAAAGAATTTTAAAGAAATACCCCTATGTTGATGTGGTTGTTCGAGGTGAGGGCGAACAAACATGCCTTGAGATTGTCAATTGCTTAAAGGAAAAAAGAAACCTTAGAGACGTTTTAGGCGTCACGTTTAGACATAAACGAAGAATCATCTCGAATCTGGACAGACCTCTAATTAAGGATGTTGACTCTTTATCCTTTCCAGATCGTGACATGCTGAACGAAGAATATCACAACACAACGATCGGGATAAATGTGGCACCTAAAAAGTTCACCAGTTTCCTCTCTTCACGAGGCTGTGTCTTCAAATGCCGGTTTTGTAGCTGCACAGGTTTTGCCCGTAACTTGTGGAGGTTTAGATCTATTGAAAACATATTGGATGAGCTTCATCTCTTAGCGAGTGAGGGTTATGAGCAGCTAATGTTCGTGGACGACAATTTTACTTTGAATCAGAAGAGAGTGATCAATCTTTGCCGGAGTTTCAGAAAAGAAAAGATACACATGGAATGGATAAGCGAAGGAAGGGTTGACCAATGTTCTTACAGCATGTTACGGGAGATGGTGAAAGCTGGTTGTCGTATGATGTATTTTGGGATCGAAAGTGGCAGTCAAAATGTTCTGGACTACTACGATAAGAGGATAAATCCAGAGCAATCGAAAAGGGCTGTTGCAAAAGCGAGGAAGGCAGGAGTAGACATTATAGTCGGCTCTTTCATAGTAGGCGCCCCTAACGAGACTCGACTAGATATTCAAAAAACCCTTAATTTTGCAGAGAAACTAGACTTAGACATTCCTCAGATTAATATTTTAGCCGCCTTTCCAGGAAACTTGATCTGGGAAGAATTGAAAGAGAAAGGGCTTTTGAAAGGAGACGAATATTGGGAGACCGGGGTAGGCGTACCTGATGTCCATCCAGATGCGGTGCCTCTTAACGAAATCAAACGGATGATCCATGATTACTATCAGAATTTTCTTAGAAACCCTCGATACTTGATGAAGCAGATTCTACTCACTACAAGAAGTTCATACAGGCTCAATGTTGCTTTCAACAACCTAAGCAGAATAGACGCTATTGCCGACAACATAAATAGTTTTATTTCAAAGTAAATCTAAGCTTCTAAACTAATTTCATTTTTTCATTGTAAGATTGAATCACGTTCCTTATCGTGTCCTCTTTAACTCCCGTTTCCCTTACGAACTTAAACCAATCTTCCACCAGATTCGGACTGCTAGCAAAATTAAATTCGTGAGTAACTACGCCGAAGGTTTCGTCTTTTTTTGCTTTAGCGAATTCTCCCTTAAGCTGGGACAAGGTTTCTGGTCGTCTAGTGTCTAGGAGGCCCATGCCAACGATGGTTACTTTAACATCTCTATGCCGTATTTTTCTTGGTTTAATTCTTGCATGAGAAATTAGATGCCCATCAGTCTTATAAATCACACCTTCAGGCCAGTCATTTTCTATACAACATGCAGTTAAAATCTTATCATTTATAGCCTCAGCTAATTGATCCATCAGTTTCATCATAATCTCTATGGTACCCTGATATTTTGGATGGCTCTCAAAACCAGGCGTATTAGTATAGCCATCCCAACCTAGGAATTCCGTACCATCTAGTCGATAATACGGATGATGGTGTAAGGCGATCTCATGACCCTTGCTATGCCATAATCTCACTTGATCAACTTTATAACTGTCCTTCAAAATGTATTCCGCCCATTGAGGACAGAACTCCAAGGTAAGCTTCATCCCATATTTATCTGCCAAGTTGACGAGATTAACCAAAGTGTGCCAGTACATCTCCTGCCACTTGAGCGGTGGTCCTTGAGTTCCCACCTCCAAATGAACTATGAAGAAAGTGGCGAATGGACCTTCGCCTTCCTCTTCTTTCTTAGGTTTTTTAGCTTTCTTAATAGCTTTAAAAATCTTTTTAGTCTCGCTTCCTCTTAATTTATACCCGGTCATTTCTGATCGCTAAAGATCGAGAACCACTTTGGATATAAAATTATCGAAGTCCCTTATTGCAAATAGTACATCTATCATGGAAAGAAAGATAAACATCAATGGTGCTACCTAAATAGAGAACATTTAGAGATCCCTGAGATTAAGTCATCCATCAAACAGGCTACACAAAGTTCTACACAAAATTCAAATAATCAATTTTCCCGCTTCTTCAATCAAAATAATGGATTTTTGCTGGAGCCGGGATGGGATTTGAATCCGTCCCACTGTGGAGATATCTCCCGCAATTCCCCTCAAACTCCTTTCTTTTTTTATGTCTGATAATTTTTCCCTCAAATCTGGAAGACAAGGCTGTCAAAGAAGGCAAAGTTAAAATCGGACTAGGGTGAAATTGAGATAAAGATAAAAAGTGTCCGAGTAAACGTATATGGAGTCTTTAATTTAGGGGATAATTGAGGTGGAATCTTGAATATTATTGTGATAGTTTCGGATACCTTTCGTCGGGACTTTCTTGGCTGCTATGGTAATGATTGGATCCATACTCCAAACATAGATCGATTTGCTAAGAGATCTACAGTGTTCGATAAGGCTTACATTGGATCCTTTCCAACGGTTCCTCAACGCTATGACCTATTTACGGGTCGTTATTGCTTCCATACTAGAGGGTGGGCGCCCTTAGATCCAAAAGAAGATACTTTCCCAAAAATGTTGAAGAGAGAAGGATATTATGCCAAAGCGGTTTTCGACACCCCTCACATCGTGTACAATTCAATGAATTTTGATAAGAGTTTCGATGATTGGCATTATATGGGGTCTAAAATCTTCGAAAAGGATCTTCCAAAGAACAAGAGAGATGTTGAGGTTCCATGTTCGCTTAGTAAGTTTAGATTTGTAAAAGAAGCGGCTTTTTATTCACGTCTTGTTACGCTCAAGGAAGATGAACATTTCTGTGCCCGTACTATGCTAGGTGCAGCTGAGTGGCTGGAAAAAGATATGGATGAATACGATAAGTTTCTGCTCTACGCGGATACGTTTGATCCGCATGAACCCTGGGTTCCGCCTGACAACTACGTCAACCTCTATGACCCAAATTATGAGGAGGAGATTATTTTCAGCCCAAGGTACGATTACTCAGGTTACCTTACTGCGCCAGAACTGAAGCACATGAGAGCCCTATATGCCGGTATGGTGACTTTGGTTGACAAATGGGTCGGCTTTTTACTGGATAAAATAGAGGAGAGGGGACTCTTCGATGAGGCGGCGGTTATCTTCACAAGCGACCACGGTTTTTATCACGGTGAGCATGGACGAGTTGGGAAACACACGGTTCTAAATCCCAAAGACGGATGGCCACTCTACGAAGAGGTAAGCAGCATCCCCCTAATCATTAGCGCCCGAGACCTGCCTAAGAGTACAAGATGCGACGCGTTAATTCAGCCAGTCGACATTATGGCGACGATTCTCGACCTCGCAGGCGTACCGACACCTAAAGGTTTACATGGCCGATCCATACTTCCCATTTTAAGGGGAGAAAAGGAAAGTATACGCGAGATCGCGGTGTCTTCAGGAGGCCCGTACTTCCAACACGACATAGCGCGTCCTCCACCACACATAAAACACCAGTTTACCCTGAGCCCCGACCCCGAATACGTAAGCCACAGCACCATCACAGATGGAAAATGGGCATTGCTCTATGCCACCGAAGGAGTACCCGCAGAACTCTACAACCTACAAAAGGACTACAAACAAGAACGCAATGTAATTTCAGAGAACCGAGGAATCGCAAAAGAACTGCACCGAAAATTCTATCAGTACCTAGAAGACATTGGAACAAGCAGCGAACTCCTCAAAATCCGAGAAAGACTATAGACATGTAAAGAGAGAAACTCCCTCTTTTTTCTGAAATTTGTTCTGATTGATAATTAATGTATGTATTTAAAAATTGCTGAAAACTTTATTAGTATGGGTAGGTTTACAAGGTCAGTTTAAGTCTATATTATGTCATGGTGTTCAGAGGGTTTGTTTGGTTTTTGTCAAAATTAATGCAATTAACCAAAAAAAGCATGCAATATTAAAACCTGAATAGACCAGAAACCCGTAAGTAGTATGGGGTCATCCTAAAAGCTGGAGATAGAACAAGGGGCTATCTTTATATGGTAAGAAAGTAAAATAATACTACTGGTGAAGCTTATGGCTGAAACTGAGATTACTACCATGAGTGCGAAGGGTCAAGTGGTTATACCTCAGTCTGTACGTGAGAAACTCAAGCTTAAGCCTAAGACTAAACTCATAGTTTACGGCGAAGGAGACACTATCATCATGAAGAAGGTTCAGCTCCCTGACTTGAAAGAGGAATGGGAGAGAATAAGACAGATCATTGAAGAGAGAAACAGGAAATACGGTCCGCTAACCGAAGAAGACGTAAAAAGGGAAGTAGAGGCTTATAGAAGAGAGAAGGCAAAAGCGTAAGCGTTGGTCAGATGCCTAAAGTCGTTTTCGACGCCAACGTACTGGTTTCAGGAATAGTCTATGCTGGAAGATCAAAGCTACTAATAGATGCGGTTTTAGAAGGGAAGATCACTCTTATCATATCAATGCAGATAATTCAAGAGTTCAAGAGAATAATAGCTAGAGACAAATTCAAACTCTCTAAAAACCAGCAATATACGCTAATGAACTTTGTTCTCAGGATAAGTAACATTGTAAGAGTCAAGAGTAGGTTTAAGGTCGTTAGGCAAGATCCTAGCGATGACATAATTTTGAGTACTGCCTGCGATGGAGAAGTCGACTATATCGTTTCAGGAGATGAACACCGGCTTTCCCTAAAAGAGTTCAAAGGAATAAGAATAGTAACAGTAAGCGAAATGCTACAGTTAATGAAACGGTGAGAAAACGGGGAGTCAATCCTTCATGTTTTTGTGAAGGCCATTGAGCTAAAGCTAAGGATAGCTATTTTGATGATGGTGACACATGGCTCTTCATAAAACTAAAGTAGGCCGGGGATTTATGCTTGGAAGCCGGGGGTGGGATTTGAACCCACGACCGCTGGAGATATCCCCCTCAAACTCCCCTTTTTCTATTTTTTTGGGTTCAGTATTGTTGGAGGGATGCGTTTCTCTTCCGAAGATCGCTTATGATAAATGGGTCTCAGACACACTACCTGAGAAAAGCAAAACGGCTATCTATTAGCACGCAACCTACTAACTTAACATTTCTATTAAATATATTAAGGGATTTGAAAGGAGCAAAAATATGGAGGGCTAAAAATTATCGAGCCAAACTTTGGTTTTAAAGATGCTGCAAAATGCTTGGTCTTGATGTTGATGCCTTTCATCCCTCAGACAGTTGGACATTTAGGGTTTCTGGGATCGTTGCTAATGTCGGTAATAGGAACAGCACATCTATTAAAATCGCAGTGAAGAACATGTAAAGGGGGTTGACTTGATAGAGTATTCCTCCTACTATGGGTGCGGGAAGACTTGCAAAGCCGACAAGTAGCGAATTGAATCCTACCCATCTCCCCCTTAGTTTCGTAGGAACCAGCTCCATGCCCATCGTGACGAAGAGAGTAGTGGAAGCCCAGAACAATCCTCGAAAGAATCCTGCCCCTATCAGGTACTCTGAACTAGGGGCAAACATAAGTAAGAGTAGGAAGACGTAATAGAAAGGACGTGTCAAGTAAATTCCTTTTTTCCTTCCTATCTTGTCTACTAACCTGCCGATGGGAATGGAAAAAATCGTGTAAACCACACTCATAGCTAAGTCCATGCCTCCTAACACAAAGGGATCAGCTCCTTTCATCTCCATAGCAAAAATTGGGATAAAGGGAGAGATCATCCCAAAACCGAAATGGCGAGAAACGTTGATTAGAAACCACCTTTTCAACGGTATTCCTTCCTTGAATAAATGGCGAAAATCCCGTGAAAAACTTGAATCTCTTGTTGTCACAGTCACTTTTCTGTTAGACCTTTTAAGTTGCGTGAGTATTAAGAGGAAAACTATGCAAACTACCACAAGATAGACATAGAATAATGGACGTATCCCCGCAATAGAGATTCCACCGAAGCTTGCTACGATGAAGGCAGCGATCAACGGAATTGGAATCGAAAGAAGCCCCGAGAAGGTTCTTGTGAAACCTAATCCTGTAGCCCTCTCCTTACCCCTCAAATTGTTGACGAAAATGATGTCGGAGAAAACATAGATCAACGTGGTTGAAGTGGAAGATAGGATGATGGCTGGTATAAGCATCCACCACTCTATAGCGAGTAGGCAGATTACAGGCACCAGTATAGAGAACATAAGCCCAAGGAGTACCACCTTTTTCATACCGTATCTATCGCCTATCCAGCCTAGCGGCGAAGAAAGCGCAGCGTTCACGGCAGTTCCCGCACTGTTCAACCAGCCGAGTTGTACATAATCTGCACCTAACGCTTTTACATAAAGTGGGATATAGGTCTCCGTCAGAGAACGATTCGCTACATAGATTCCAAACCCGACGAGCATCACTTTGAAATTTCTTGTCTGTCTAGCCACAAAGTCGATTGGCTGCCTAAACATGCAAACCCGCCTAGCTACAACAATTTATTAAAGCATATATAAGTTGAGAACCCTTATAACTTTATGACCGAGGAACATCGTCTCCGACCGCGTGATTTCGTCGTCGTGGCCACTGTCAAAGAAGTACGGGCAGACAAGGATGGACGCAAGTGTTTTGGTTTCCTTTATAGAGAAGGAGATCGAGTAGTTTTCGACGGCGAAACAATAAAGGGGAGACTCTGTTATGGGGCAGCTGAAAGAGTTATTCCCAAAGCTCGCGCGTATTTATTGGATCCAGAAAGATTCAAGAGATACTTGGAGGAAGTGGCGAAGGTGCCGCTGCCTGTACCTGAAACACTGACCGTAGGATGTCCAGACAGCCGAGTTCCTGGTGGAGTTGTCATCTTCGAGATCAAGAAAGTTTCCAAGAGGGAAATGCCAGAGTAAAGTCCGCTCTCTACTCTACTCACAAAAAAACACACACTAATGGCTTTTCTTAATCTGGCTAGCTAGCTTTTCTGTGATACCTTATATACACGATACACAGCTAGCCAGAGCAATGAAGCGGATAACAAAGAAAGAATAAGACAGAAATTCGATTTCCCTTAAATACTTAGAAATGCAATTGCGTAATGAATGGGTGACATGTATGAATCTAATTGATTCCGATGATTTCAAACCTAGCGAGGGTACAACGGTTTGGTGGCTTGGAAGCGGCGGCTTCATGATCAATTGCAGAGGCGTTATCGTCTTTATAGATCCAACCATATCGCTGGCAAGCGATGAAGATCCCCTTCAATCTGAGTCAGGACGTTTACTGAAACCACTTTGCATCCAAGCAAAGGATGTTCCCTGCGTAGACATAGCCTTGTACACTCATGCAGATCATGACCATTTTGGCCGAAATACCGTTTCAACTTTTGCCGAGAAAGGTTGCAGAAGATTTGTTGGTCCTCCACCCGTCGTGAAAGAGCTTGAATCACTTGGCATCTCGTCGCAGTGGATTATGACGGCAAAATATTTCGAGGAAGTTCCTACAAGTCTAGGATACATATCGGTTCTTGTGACCCCTGCTGACCATGGTTTTGTTCCCCAACGGAAAGGAGCTAAGTGGGATCAGTTTACGCCACGTTGGAAACGAGGCGATTGCTGCGGATATATTGTTACAACACCCGAAGGGATTATTTGGCATCCAGGC
>Ga0172366_10004480_pt1 | contig 10992 bp, 10 predicted proteins | sample LakKivSesite69cm_FD_114533 | JGI IMG/M metagenome (GOLD analysis project Ga0172366, IMG submission 114533) | Sediment microbial communities from Lake Kivu, Rwanda - Sediment site 69cm | ecosystem: Environmental > Aquatic > Freshwater > Lake > Sediment | place: Rwanda: Western Province, Lake...
GATGTTGACGATGCCGTCCTGGTTGTAGTCGCCGACATTGCGATACGACCAGGTGAGGGTGAACACCCCTTCGCCATCGACGGTATACGACAGGTCCTTGATGCGATTCTTGGGTCCGATGGGGGCATTGGACGTAATGCGGAGAGTTCCGCGTTCCGCGTCCAGCGTTCCGAGTTGCCGTGCAAGCGCGGCTTTGAGGGCGGAGAAGAGCACTTCGTCCACGCCTTCGGGGGTTTCCAGCGCATCAAGCTCCGCGAGCGCTTCGTCTAGCGTGGTCTCTTTCTGTAGGGCGGGGGCTTGTACCCCGCCGTCGCGGCGACCCACAGGTGGTCGCCCTACAAGGCCCCTTCCGCCGCCGCACGAAAGCAGCAGCGCAGAAGCCGCACACAGCGCCAAAACCCGCAGCCCACGATTCATCTTGGGCATCTCTGACACCTCCCGTGTCCTCCACCTACCTTCAGTATACCCCCGGAATGACCTCTTCGCAAGGAGGATACGACTGCCGCCGCCGGGGCGCTCCATTGTCTTGGCGCTCTGCCCCGCTTGCCGCCGTGGGTGGAGGCGGGAGACTTCTTCTTGCCAGGAGGTCGCCTCGGGCGTGGCGCGCTAGGCGCGGGTGGAGTTCCAGCGGTCGGTCACCGCGTGCATCAGCATCAGGTAGTTGCGCAGATGCTGGGTGATGAGGAAGTTCTGCTGCACCAGCTTCTTGCCGTTTTCCCCCATGCGCCGGCGCAGCTCGGGGCGACTGAGCAGAAAGCGAATCCAGTAGGCGAGTCCTTCCGTCGAATGGACGACGTACCCGTTGAAGCTATCGTAAATCTGCGCTAGAATCCCCCCGACCGCCCCGCCGATGACCGGCTTCCCTTTCCAGAGCCCTTCCGTCACCGTAAGCCCGAAGCCTTCGCGCAGGCTTTTCTGGATGATGATGTCGGCGCCCCGTTGCAGGGCGTTCACCTGCAAGTCGGCCTCCGGTTCGAGTTCGCGTATGTAGACGTCCTGCAGCCCGCCGGCGCGCTCCCGCACCTGCTGGTAGACCGTCGCGCCTTCCGGGTCGTCGGTGGCGGTTCCGCCGGCGAGCACCAGGCAACAGTGGGTATACCGGCGCACCATCTCGAAGGCGTCGATGACTCCCAGCGGGTCCTTGAAGCTGTCGAAGCGGCTCACCTGCAACAGCACCGGCATATCGCGCGGGATGCGCAGGTCCTCGTAGACGGAGTCGATCTCCTTCTTCGAAAGCTCGCGATTCTTGGCTGACAGCGGGTCTATGGTCGGCGTAATCAGATACTGCGGATGGGTCAGCTTCTTGGCGAAACTCGGCAGGGTGAACACGCTGGCATCGTAGAGCTCGACGTACGGTTCGAGGAAGCGCCATGCGTTCCGCTGCGGCCGCGAGAGGTCGATATGGCAGCGCCAGATCCAGGGGCACCGCTTCGGCACCTGGGCAATCAGGCCTGCGGGCTGCGGATCGTGTATCAGCACCAGGTCGCGGTTGAAATCGAATCGAGAGGCGTTGATTCTCTGCACCTTCTCGTACTCTTCGATATCCGCCTCGGTCAGCTCCTCCTCCCGGCCCTGCAATGCGTTGTGAATGTTCTTGGTGAAGCGGAAGAAGTCGGAGGTGCCCTCGATGACCTCCCACTCGGCTTCAATGCCGAGCTCGCACAGAAGGGGCACCAGTCGTTCGAGTATCTCCGCCACTCCTCCGCCGGTACGCGTGGAGTTGATGGTGAGAAAGCGCGTGCCCTTCAGGTCAGCGGCGAGATTGCGGATCATCCGCAGGGCCGCCGGCCCCACAATCGGGCGGTAGTCATTCAGCGCGGTCATGGTGCAGCCGTCCCGCGACTCAGGATTTCAATCAGCTCGCCGCGCACCTCTTCCAGGCTGAGCAGGTGGAAGTCCAGGCCGGCGATGCGGCGGCGCAGATTGCCGTCCTCGTGGGTCTCGTCAAGCCAGCGCGAGAAATCGTCGCGACCGTCGCTGTGCCGGCGGCGGGCGTCGAAGAAGTGGTAGTAGATGGAGCTCACGTCAACCTCGTAGAACAGCTTGGCGAGTTCGCTGGGCGTCCTCGCCCACACGCCCGAATCCAGAATCAGGATCACACTGCGCTCGAAGAAGAAACTGAAGCCTTCCTTCGCCCAGGGGACATGCGGCTCCCGGGCGCACAGATGGTCGTCGATGGTGTCCGCCAGCACCTGGCGGATATCGGTTATCGAGTCGGGCACATAGGGATCGAAGGTGGCCAGCTTTTCCGCCAGTGCGAAATCACCGAGCGCCCTTGCGCACCAGATGGCGAAATCGTTGGGAAAGATGGAGCGCTCGTACGAGGGCTTCAGATGGCAGCGGAACAAATGGTGCTCGATGACTTCTTCATCGACTTCCAGGATTCCCTGGTGCAGCTCCCGCAGATTGACCGCGGAGCGGCCGGTCGGCATGACCAGGATGCTGCACTCCTTGAGTGCAAACGCGCCTTCCGGAGCCGGCGGCTTCCTGGCGTCCCCGGGCGACGATCCGCTTTCAGTCTTGTTGGTGTTCACCTCGACCCGCTCGAATCCTGCGCGCCGCGGCTGCTCGCCGGGCGGCGAGCGGACAGAATGCGCGCGACCTCCGGTTCATCCTCGAATACGTATTCGACCGCCGCTATCGGCGAATGCCGCATTATACACTGTCGCGCTCGCGGAAGTGCATTCGGTCGGGGGGATTCGGCGCCCGCGGCTCCTCCGGGTGAGAAACGCCGGCTACGAGAGGAACGAGCGCAGGTGGCTGAGCAGTCTGCGACGGGCACGGTCCACCGCATGCATCGTCTTCGCCAGGTACTTCGGACCGCCGTGAGAACCGGGCTCCGATGCGTTCGGCTCCTCGGCGTAGCCGGAGAGGTACTCCTTCTCCCAGAACGGGTCTGCAACCGTCGCGAACTGATTGCCGTAGCCAATCAGGCCCTTCCTGTACTCCTCATCTTGCAGCGCCTCGGCGGCCGCTTTGTCCTGCGGTTCGGGACGCGTTTCCTGGATCAGGTCGAAGATGACCTCGTAGTGGTCGCGGTAGGGGCAGGGGGCGATGACGTTTCCCATCTCGCCCGGCTCCCGGTCGTAGACATAGGCGCGCTGCCATTTGCGGATGCCCTCGAAGTATGGAGAGAAGAGAATGCTGTCGAGATTGTCCCCGCGGGCGTAGACGTCGTTGATGTTGTCGGTCGCATAGGGGTTGAACACGCAGGGCGTCACCTTGCCGTCCCAGAGGATATGCAGATAGCCGCCGTGCACACCCGCGCTGATGCAGCCGGTGCTGACGGTGCCGCAGTTCCAGAAGTCGGCCAGGAAGCGCTCCTTCTCTTTCACCTGCCGCCAGACGTGGTGATATAGCTTCATCCGTTCTTCGGGGGTGATCATCAGGTCCAGCGTGTACGCGCGGCCCACCGGCATGTACTGGAAGACCCAAGCGTATAGCGCTCCCTGTTCGTCGAGGTAGTAGTCCCAGAATGCATCCCCCAGAAGCACATCGATGTTCCTGCTGGTTACGGTCACGCTGACGCCGAAGGGGACGCCGTGGCTCCGCAGGGCCTTCATTCCGCGAAGAATCCGTTCGTGCACGCCCTTGCCGCGACGCTGGTCGGTCTCTTCGGCGAATCCCTCGACGGAAATCGCGGGGGTTACGTTCGCCGCTTCGGCGAGCTTCGCCGCGACTTCGTCGGTGATGAGAATGCCGTTGGTGAACACCTGGAAGAAGGTGTCCGGATGCTCCTCCGCGAGGTCGAGGATGGTCTTGCCGCCATCGCGGTAGATGAACGGCTCGCCGCCGGAGATGACGGTGAAGTGCGACCCCCAGAGCTCCTTCTGCTCGCGCACGATTCTCGTGAGCGTCTCATAGCTGAGCTTGGAGTGCCCGGCGGAGGAGCTGGAAGCGTAGCAGCCTTCGCACTTCAGGTTGCACTTGTCGGTGGGACTGATGGTGATGAAGCCGGGCGGTTCCAGGTTGTAGCGTTTCTTGAAGGCTTCCACGCGCTCACGCCCGCGGGCGAATATCCCGACGAAGCTGTCGAACAGCTTGTTCCAGTAATCGCGCGAGAGGTAGCCTGAAGAGAGACCCCGGTCAACCGACTTGAGAAGGGCGAGCACAATGCGATACTTGTCCTCGACCACGCGAGGTGGCGGCTTGTAGGGAGTCGGTCGCCGGTATCCGTGGGTAAGACTGCGGGCGGTAGGCTTGAGAAGCGCTCTTCGCACAGGCCCGTTCAGCAGCGCGTAGCGCACAAGGTTCTTTGCCCACTTGTGGGTAAAGACTGTTCGAATCCCCTGCACCTTGGTTTCTCCTCCCTGGCCAGGAGTATGGTAGCTCAGTCAGTTATCCGCGAAAACCGCTACCTCACCAATTATATACTCATACCCGGATTCCGCAAGGGGTATTGCAGGCGTTTCGGAAGGAAGCGTCCGAGCGATTCCGCCGAGACGTCCCCCAGGCTCTCGCTGCCGCGTTTATTCCTCAACGCGGGTGACCGTTTCGGCTGCGGGACGGCGGTCGGTGCGGGGCCCGTGTCGTGCGGGACGCCCCACGGGAATTATCGCCACCGGCCGGTGCCCCGATGGCAGGGCGAGAGCCTTCGCCGCTGCCAGCTCGTCGAAGGCGCCGATCCAGCAGCTTCCGTAACCCAGCGCGGTGGCAGCGAGCCTCAGGTTCTCCACGGCGGCGGCGGTATCCTGGATGCAAAACAGGCGCGCTCCCCGGTCGCCGTAGCGGGACAGCGACTCTTCGGGCACCGCGATGATGGCGAAATGCACCGGCGCGGGGATGATGAAGTTCTGCCCGTAGGCCGCCTCGGCCAGCTCGCGTCGCTTCTTCTCCGAGGTCACGATGTAGAAGCGCCAGGGCTGGCGGTTGCCCGCCGAAGGCGCCCAGCGCAAGGTCTCCGTGAGCAGCTCGATGTGCTCTTCCGGCAACGGGTCGCTGCGGAAGCTACGGCAACTGCGGCGCTCGAGAATGGTCTTGATGACGGAGTTGTCTCTCGCCAGTTTCTCATTTGTCGGTTGGTTCTTCATCTGATGATCCTTTCGTCGCCGGGGTCGGACTCGCCGGGATTGAGGCCTCGTGGAAGCTCGGATTCACCGGCAGAGCGGGTGATTGAAACGCCCCGCGGGCCAGTCTCATCCTGCCGCGGCTGCGCCGGCCTCGTAGAGGAACTGCGCCGCGCGCTCGATGCGTCCGTACTGCATCAGCCGATTGAGCCACCGCTGGGGGATACTTGCCAGCCCGAACTTCGTGCCCAAGAGCGCGCCGGTCACGGCGCCGGTAGTATCGGCGTCGTGCCCCAGGTTGATGGCTGAGATCACGCCTTCCTCGTAGGACTCGGCATTCAGCAGGTGCCAGAGCGCGGTCTGGGTGGTGTCGAGAACGAATCCGCCGGTGCGGAGCTCCTCCCGCCCAAGACGTGGAAGCTCTTCGATTCGCAGTCGCAGCGGCTCGTTGCGAGCTCGCGCCCAGTTCAGAAGGTCGCGGTGCCTCACCGGGTAGTCGCAGGCGAGGCTGGCGACGGCGTGGTCGATGAGCGCCGCAGACGCCTGACAGCGGGGATCGCCGTGGGTGATGGCTGCTACCTGACAGGAACACCGCGTCCGCATCTCGAACTCGAGGTTGCGGCAGAAGAGCCCGATGGGAGCGGTGCGCATGACCGCGCCATTGCCGGCGAGCCAGCTTCCGCCTTCCTCCCACACCTTGCGTCCGGCTTCGCTCGGCGGCACGCCCTGCTGCAAGGCGACGATGGCGGCGTGCGTCTGGCCGCCGATGTCTTTCGGGTTGGTCCGCACCCAGTCGATGAATTCGGCGGCGATGGCGTCCAGGTCGACGCGCCTGGATTTCGCCAGCGCTTCGGCCACGCGCAGCGCCATCTCCGTGTCGTCGGTGAACTCGCCCGGCTTGAGGTCGAGCCAGCCGCCGCCCTGCATGTCGCTGACCTGACCGAAGCGCTGCGCGATCTCCTGACGTGGGATTCCCTCGAGCGGAGCGCCCAGCGCGTCGCCGATGGCCAGCCCGAACAGGCAGCCGAAAACGCGGTCCTTCTCGTTGTCGCCTCCCTTCACTGGTGAGGATTGTATCACGAATGCCTCCGGGGGGCTCGTGCGAGCAGCCGGTTGCATCACTCCGCCGACAGCGGTAAAATGCAGACCGGTTTGCTGCTCGGATGCCAACCCAAAGGAGCGTGGAATGCGAGTTGTGGCGATTGCCTTGAGGCGACTTGATGATTACCGCAGCTGGTACTTCGAATGGAGCCGGGCGCCGGGGCTGCTGAAGAAGCTCGTCCTGAGCGTTGCCGTCGCGGCGCTCACCGGTCTGCTCGCGCAGGTGTATATTCCGCTGCCGTTCACGCCGGTGCCGTTGACCGGACAGGTTCTCGGGGCGCTGCTTGCGGGAACTCTGCTGGGGGGAACCTTCGGTGCCGTGAGTATGACGGTCTACCTTCTGCTCGGCATCACCGTCCTTCCCTGGTTCGCCGGTGGAGACGGGTCGCTGAGCTGCCTCTTGGGGCCTACGGGCGGATATATCGTCGGCTTCATTGCCGCGGCCTATTTCGTCGGCGCGCTGAACGACCGCTTCAGGTGGTCGCGTCGTCTGCTCCCGCAGCTTTGCATCATGTCGGGAGGCCTGTTTCTCATCTACACTTTCGGAGCTTCTTGGCTGGCGCTGGTGTATCACATCGGACTGGCCAGGGCGATTGCCCTGGGGGTGGTGCCCTTCCTCGGAGTCGATGTGGTGAAGGTCGCGCTGGCTGCGAGTGCGGGTGCGCTCGTGCTTCCGCGTAGATAGCCGGTCGCTGCCTCACCTCGCCTGTCGATACGGCGCGAGCATTTCATCCAGCCCTCGCCTTGGAGCGGCTTCCGGTCTGACATCTATCTTCGTCTCTCGTGTCCGTCCTGGATTCCGCTGCAAGGTGCGATGCAGGCAGCCTGCCAGCCACTGATGCTCAAGCTTGCCCGCGCTTCGCAGCAGCAACGACCGCTCGCCTGCCCGTCCGGCGAGTTCATCCGTCAGGAGTTCATGTTCCATATCGGGATAGGGCAGACGGCGGTCGTCGGCGTCGACTCTCAGCGCACGAAGACGCGCCAGTTCCCCACGGGCGTAGCCTTCGAGCTCTCTGCCCACCATCCCCAGAAGCCAGCCGTCGAGGGCAGTCAACCAGGTCGCCTGCTCCCGCACGAGCCCGGCACGCTCTTCGTCAGCAGGTTCAATGGGAGCATCCGGTGGCTCTGGCTTGCTGCTATCGTAAGGCTGCACACCGGAAGGAAAGCACTGGATGCGACGCATCACCTCGTCCATCAGTGATTCCGGAAGCGGGTGCTGGCGGCCGGAGATGCGTCGGACGATTGCGCCGACTTCCCGCCATGCGGATTCCCGGTCCCGAGCCCAGACGCCGATGAGAAGCCGCAGCAGCCGGGTCTCCTCATCGAGCTCGCCCAGCGACTCCTGCATTCGGTTGAGCGCGGTGATGTCGTCATCCGGCGGCGCGGGGTCGCCCTCGCCGGCATTAGCCCACAGGTCGAAGCGTGTCCACGGCGCGGACTGGGCTTCCTCGCCAGATGCGAATTCGATAACCGACGGCGGAGGTTGCGGACGCAGGAGCTCGCTCGCCTGCCGTTCGGACTCGCCGGCGGGGCGCTGCCGCGCCATCTCGATTCCGGGGACGACTTCCTCATAGGGCGCGAATTCGATGGCGGGTCCGGACGCGCTCATTGACCCTGATTCTACATCAGTCCGTTGACCGGAGTCTGCGGATGCAATGGAGCCATGGTGAAGGCCGTCTACGCGCGCGAGCGCGAAGTAGGGGCGACGTGCGGGCTATTCCAGCTTCAGGAGATAGCGGTAGCAGGGGTTGCCATCGGAGTCGGTGACATCGAGCCGCCGATGCTTGAAGCCCTTCGTCCTCACCGCCCAGCGGCAGAAGCGGTCGTAGAGGCGGTTCGCCTCGCGGTCCGCCTGGAGGCTGGTCCAGGTCATCGGGATGCGCTTGCGCTGCGCCGCCTCCAGCATCTGCTCTTGGACGAACTGGCTGATGCCCTCCCCGCGATGGCCGGGCGACAGGTAGACTTCCGCCAGCAGGAGCACGCGGGTAGCCTGCAGTTGCGGCAATCCCGCGTCCTTGGAGGATTCATACCGGCAGAAGACGAAGCCGGCAATCTCGCTCTCGTGCTCTAGGATGTAGGCGAAGCGGTCGCCTTCGTTGAGCAGGAAGTCCTTGAAGCCGGGGTAGGGGATTTCCAGGGTCGGCGGCTGTGGACGTCCGGAAATCTCCGCCTGCTCGTGAAGATGTGCCTGCAGCATATAGTAGAGGCGCGTGCGGTCGCGCGGCTGCGCCTCGCGCAGGTCCATCACTTTGCGGATATTGGCCTCCATCCGGTTCCGCCCGCTTTCGCGCATCTAAGTCTAACAGATGATGGCCGCGTTTGCCGAAGTCGCGCGAATACTATGTGGGATTTCAGGCTGGCGCCTCAAGGTGGACTCGGCGCGAGATGCTAATGGCGGCCGCGACGGGCTGAACCGCGAATCGAAGCCTCTGCTCCCCGGGAAGGGCAGTGGCTGATGCTATAATCGCGAAGAAGCGTCCGCTGGTGCAGGGCGGGCGCGGCTCAGGTGTCTTCATGCCGTCTATTCAGGAGGAAGGATATGCGAAACGGAAGTCCGAATGTCCCGACCCCAGTGAACGAGCCTGTGAAATCGTACGCGCCGGGCAGTCCCGAGCGGGGGGCGCTGAAGGCGAAGCTCGACGAGCTGCTGACAGAGGTGATAGAAATCCCGCTCTTCATCGGTGGCGAGGAGGTCAGAACCGGCGACCTCGGCGAATGCCGCTGCCCCCACGACCATCAGCACCTGCTGGCGAGCTACCATCGCGCCGGCGAGGAGCAGGTCGAGATGGCGGTCGCGGCGGCGCACCAAGCCTGGCAGGAGTGGAGTCGTATGCCCTGGGAGGCGCGCGCGAGCGTGTTTCTCAAGGCGGCGCAGCTTCTTGCTGGCCCTTGGCGGATGACTCTCAACGCCGCCACCATGCTCGGTCAGAGTAAAAACGCCTACCAGGCGGAGATAGATTCCGCCTGTGAACTCATCGACTTCTGGCGCTTCAACCCCTGGTATGCGGGAAAGATTTACCAGGAGCAGCCGCCGTATTCGCCCACCGGCATATGGAACTATGTCGAGCAGCGACCGCTGGAGGGCTTCGTCTTTGCGGTCACGCCGTTCAACTTCACCTCCATCGCCGGCAACCTGCCGACCGCGCCTGCGCTGATGGGCAACACCGTGCTCTGGAAGCCGGCGAGCAGCGGCGTCTATCCCGCCTACTTTCTGATGAAGCTCTTCGAAGAGGCGGGGCTTCCGCCGGGCGTCATCAATCTGGTGGCAGGCTCCGGCGCGAAGGTCGGCGACCCGGTGCTCTCGCAGTCCTGCCTCGCGGGCGTCCATTTCACTGGCTCCACCGAGACCTTCCAGCATATGTGGGAGGTCATCGGTGAGAACATCCGAAGCTACAAGTCCTATCCGCGCATCGTCGGCGAGACCGGCGGCAAGGACTTCGTCTTCGCGCATCCTTCTGCGGACGTTGAAGCGCTTGCGACTGCGCTCACTCGCGGCGCTTTCGAGTATCAGGGGCAGAAGTGCTCCGCGGCGAGCCGCGCCTACATCCCGAAGTCGCTCTGGCCGAAGCTGAAGGACTTCTTCTTCGCGCAGCTTGAGAGCATCAAGATGGGCGATGTCACCGACTTCTCGTGCTTTATGAACGCGGTCATCGACCGCGCTTCCTACGACAAGATTGTCTCCTACATCGAATACGCGAAGAAGTCGAAGGACGCGGAGATTGCCTTCGGCGGCGCATACAACGACGAGAAGGGCTATTTCATCGAGCCGACGGTGATTATCGCCAAGGACCCGCGCTTCAAGACGATGTGCGAGGAGATTTTCGGGCCCGTGCTCACCGTCTCTGTCTACGAAGACGAGAAGTACGAGGAGATGCTTCACGTTTGCGACGAGACCTCGCCCTACGCGCTCACCGGCTGCATCTTCGCCACTGACCGCGCGGCGGTGAACCTGGCATACGACATCCTTCGCCATTCCGCCGGAAACTTCTACATCAACGACAAGCCTACGGGCGCGGTGGTGGGTCAGCAGCCATTTGGTGGAAGCCGCGCCTCGGGGACCAACGACAAAGCTGGAAGCCCGCTAAATCTTCTCCGCTGGGTCACCCAGCGCGCCATCAAAGAAACCTTCTCCCCGCCGAAAGACTTCCGCTACCCCTTCATGGAGGAGGACCTGTAGGGCGGGGTCTCCGCGCCCCGCCTCGTCCATTTATGGGGACCGTCGACCTCTAGGTCGGGCGGCTCCTTTCATCCCCTGGAGGACGGGCGTCCCCGCCCGTCTTTGCCCCCCTCGAGTACGCGGGGCTAACTAGCCCCGCCGAATCAGTGTTACCTGCTACCTGCTCCTTACTACAGTGGGCTCACAGACGGCTTGTCTTCGGGAACCGGCACCCCGTCCTCGGTCAGCGCGGCAACGTAGGCGTGGATAGCTTCCTTGATGTTCTCGATAGCCTCTTCCTTGGTCTTGCCCTGGCTGATGCAGCCGGGAAGGCTCGGGCATTCCACCACGAAGTAGCCGTCTTCGCCCGGATATAGAATCACCTGCCGCATATTGTTTGAGACCTCGCGACTATTCTACCATAGCACCCTCAACGATAAGCCGATTCCTTCTTCTGAGTACGCGGGGCTTCAGCCCCGCCCAACTCCGAACGCCGCACGCAGCACTCTGAACGGTCAACTGCAGTCCCAGCGCGCCATCAAAGAAACCTTCTCCCCACCGGAGGACTTCCGCTATCCGTTCATGGAGGAGGAAGTGTAGGGTGGGGATTCATCCCCGCCGCACACCTAACCGTAGGGGCAATTCACGAATTGCCCGAGGTCTAGCGCGGTTCTTGAACCGCCCCTACACGCAAGGACCGGCGGCGATTCATGTCCCACCTCTGGAGGA